>Ga0163162_10004701_pt1 | contig 13167 bp, 16 predicted proteins | sample S55metaG_FD_115310 | JGI IMG/M metagenome (GOLD analysis project Ga0163162, IMG submission 115310) | Switchgrass rhizosphere microbial communities from Kellogg Biological Station, Michigan, USA - S5-5 metaG | ecosystem: Host-associated > Plants > Roots > Rhizosphere > Soil | place: USA...
CAGGGTGACGAGGTGGCGGCGTGGCTCGGCGCGATCACCGGCGCCAAATCGCGCCTCGTGTCGTGGTGCGAGCGGTCGCGCAATCTGATCGACTCGGAATACTCGCCGCGTCCCGACGCCGAGACGGCATTCACCGATGGCTATCCGCTCATGGCGGCAATGCAGGAGTCGCTCGACGACCTCAACAGCCGTCTTGCCGAGCCAGTGCCGATGGAGCGCTTCCGTCCCACGATTGTGGTGAGTGGCGCGAAGGCGTGGAGCGAAGACCAGTGGGCCGCCATGAGGCTCGGTGATCTCGAGTGCGACGCGGTGAAGCCATGTGCCCGTTGCGTCGTCACGACGACGGATCAGCAGAGCGGGGCGCGAAGCGCACGCCAGGAACCGCTGCGCACACTCGCGACCTTCCGCACGATTCCCGGGCTCGGCGCCATCTTCGGCCAGAACCTGGTCCCGCGGCACACTGGCGTGCTGCGTGTGGGCGATCGGGTTCAGTTGCTGTGACCGAACGGCTCTACTATCGCGACGCAACACTGCTCCAGTTCGACGCGAACGTGATTGCGCATGCTGGCGATGCTCAGCACGTAGTGCTCGATCGCACCGCGTTCTACCCCACGTCCGGCGGGCAGCCGCACGACCTCGGCTTGCTCGGCGCCGCGCACGTGCTCGACGTCATCGACGAAGACGAGCGCATCATTCATGTGACCAACTCCGCCGTACCGCTCGGTCCGGTGCATGGTGCCATTGATTCAGCGCGGCGATTCGATCACATGCAGCAGCACACGGCACAACACCTCATCTCCGCGCTTGCGGCCGATCGGTTGAAGTGGGAAACCACCAGCGTGCACTTTGGTGACGAGCATTCCACGATCGAGTTCGCTTCACCGGCAGTCAAGGACGGGCAGTTGATCGGCCTCGAAGGGTTGGTGAACGAGATCGTGGCGCAGGCTCGACCAGTGTCAGTGACGTTCGAAGACGCGGCGACTGCGGAAAAAGCCGGACTTCGAAAGCCGTCAGGCCGGAGCGGTGAGATTCGCGTTGTCACGATCGATGGTGTCGATCGCAGCGCATGCGGCGGAACGCATCTGTCGCGTACCAGCGAAATCGGCCCGGTGCTGCTGCTCGACGTCGAGAAGATTCGCGGAAATGTTCGCGTTGGCTTTCTCGCCGGCGAGCGAGTGTTCGCGCATGCCCATGGTGCCGACACCACCCTGAAGGCGCTTGCTGCCGGACTTGGCTGTGCCGTCAACCAGGTCGAGGCGATCGTGGTGGCGCGGCAGCAGGAGGCGAAAGTGCTGCGCGACCAGTTGGCCGCGATGGAGCAGGAAGTTGCCGGATCGAGGGTTCGTGCAATGTATGAATCCACGTCGCCGGGGGCCGACGGCGTGCGACGAATGAGCCATCGGGCGAGCTCGGAATCGGCGGCGCTGCTTCGCCTGATGGTGCAGGCTGCCGGGCCCCTGCACCATGCGACGCTGGTGATCATTGGAGCAAATCCGCCAGCCGTCTATTTCGGCACCAGTACCGACAGCGGTCTTGATGCCGGTGCACTGCTGAAGCCTGCGCTCGTCTCCGTCGGTGGTCGTGGTGGCGGTTCGCCGCGAGTGGCACAGGGAACGGCACCCACGAGCGAGGCACTCGAACAGATTGCCGAAGCGATCTCCGCAACCTGACCTCGTTGCGACAACACATTCTTCTACAGGACGCCTCACATGTTTCCGGCCCTGCTCGCAGCATTGACGATTCTTTCCCCCGCCGACACCACCAAGCACATCTTCTTCACCGGCGACGCTGGCATCATCAACGCCAGCGGCAATACCGAGTTCACCTCGATCTCGGCCGGAGACAAGCTCACGCTGCTGCACCATGGCTGGAAGTTCACCCAGACCTTCGGCGTTACCTACGCCAAGGCGCATGACTCGATCACGACGGAACAGTGGCAGGGGTCGGTGCGCGGTGATCGATCACTGACGCCGCACGTCGGGCTCTTCCTGCTCACGGAGCTTGGTCGCAACGTCTTTGCCGGCGTCAGGTCGCGCGTCTCGCCGTCATTCGGTGTGACCGCGATCGCGGCCGAAGGACCACGGGACACCCTGCGACTCGAAGCCGGTGGTGGCTATACCTGGCAGCACGGAATCCCCCCCGACACCAATCGGGCCTATGCGGCGGGACGGGCGGCCGCGATCTACCGGCATCGGCTCGGTCCCAAGGCCGCCTTCGACCAGCTGTTCGAGTACTACCCGAACTTCTCGGTCGGGGCAGACTTCCGGATCAACAGCGAAAGCGCGATCAGCGCGCCGATCACCACCGGAATTGCGCTCAAGGCAGCCTATATCGTGCATTTCGAGGGGCTTCCGAGCCCGGGATTCAAGAAGACCGACCGGATCCTGACCACCGGGGTGCAGGTCACTTTCTGACGGGTTAGCTTGCGGTATGACCCTCATTCATGCAGCGGCGCTGCTCGCCGCCATCAGCGGCGACACGGTCAAGCCAGCACCAAAGCCGCCACCGGTCCGCTTTACGGGCGACGCAGGCTTCGTGAGCACCAGCGGAAATTCCACGGTCCAGACGCTCAACCTTGGTGACAAGATCGTCGCCAAGGTTGACGCCTTCACCTTTACGCAGCAGTTCGGCGTGGTGCACGGCGAGAGCAACGGCGAAACGGTGGCCTCGAGCTGGCGCGGACTGATCCGCACCGACATGGTCGTGCACGACAACATCGGGGTCTACGGTTCGGTCACGTACGAGCGCAACACGCTGGCCGGCCTCGCCTCGCGCTTTGGCACGGTCACCGGGTTGACCGCCCAGGTGGTCAAGACCAAGACCGACAAGCTGGTGTTCGAGGGAGGCGTCTCGATCACCACCCAACGCGGCGTCGCGAACAGCGGGGACATGGATTTTCTGGGCGGGCGGGCCGCGACCGCATTCAGTCACCAACTGGGACCGCGAGCGTCGTTCACGCAGTCGGTGGAGCTGCTGCCGAATTTTCACGAGAGCGCCGATCTCCGGGTCAACACCGAGACTGCACTGCTGGCGCCGTTCACCACGAAGGCCGCGGTCAAGCTTTCCTACATCATTCATTACGACGGCGTGCCGGTGCCGGGCTTCTACAGCACCGACCGACTCTTCACCTCCGGGCTGCAGATCACACTGTGATTCATTACGAAGTCACGCTCGAGTGCTCGGAAGACACCGCGCCGGCACTCGAGCAGTGGATGCGGAATACGCACATCCCCGAAATGCTCGAGACGGGCTGCTTCGCGGCAATTCATTTCGATCATAGCGACGGCCGTTTCCGCACAGTATACCAGGCCGGCAGCACGGCCGCCCTCGATCGTTATCTCGTTGAATATGCCCCGGCGCTGCGGGCGAGCTTTGCCAGACAGTTTCCCACCGGTGTGGCCGTCTCGCGGGAGACATGGGTCCAGCTGCAGGCATGGGGAGTGAGGCCTGAGGCCTGATCGCGAGCGCCGAGTGATACCGGTGAGATTCGAGCGGGAGTCGGGGTCGTCACGCCGACTGCGGTACCCACAGCGAGCCTCATGCGCCGCCGAGGCGGCGGCGGACTTGTTCCGCCCCGCCCGGACGGCGCGGCGAGCGTTTAGCGCAGTCCAGTGACGATCCCGACTCCCGCTCGAACCCGCCACCGCGGACGCAAGAACTCGTGACGAGTCCCTTTGCCCTCGTCGACACGCCGATCGCTCCGCGCGGCAGCAACGCAACGGCCGCGCTCGCCGAACTCGCCTGGACATTTCATCGTGGCTTTCGCCACTACCGCCCGAGCCCGGTCCATCAGCTCGACTCGCTCGCCGCTCAACTTGGGGTTCGCTCCCTCCTCCTCAAGGACGAATCGCACCGCTTCGGTCTCAACGCCTTCAAGGGACTCGGTGCCTCGTTCGCGATGCATCACTGGCTGGCCACTCATGAAGTGGCTGGCGACGCGGTGTTCACCACCGCAACCGACGGCAATCATGGGCGCGCCGTTGCCTGGATGGCGCGGCAACTTGGGCTGAGGTCGGTGATCTTCATGCCGGCTCATTCGGTACCGGCTCGCGTGGCGGCGATCCAGAACGAAGGCGCGCAAGTCGTGCTGGTGGCAGAAGGCTACGACGTGGCAGTGCAGCGCGCACTCGAAGCCGGAGACCAGCACGGATGGATCGTCATTCAGGACACCGCGACCGCCGGCTACACCGAAGTGCCGGAGTGGATCGGCGCCGGCTACTGGACGATGGCGCGAGAACTGGAACCGGCGGTGCATGGAGTGGAACGCGCCGAGGTCGACATCGTGCTGCTCCATGCGGGCGTCGGGACGTGGCCCGCAGCGATGGCGCAGTACTACTGGCACCGGTACCAGGAACGACGCCCCCGGATTGTGATCGTGGAACCGACGGAGTCGGCGTGCGTAATGGAATCCGTGCGGGCTGGGCGCCCAGTGACAGCGACCGGTTCACAGCAAACCATCATGGCGGGACTCAACTGCGGCTTCCCATCGACCGCCGCGTACGAAATTTTGCATCGTAGCGTCGACGCGTTCATCGCGATTCCCGATTCGTGGGCAGAAGAAGCGATGCGTCAGCTGGCGGCCAGCGATCCGGCGGTCGTTGCCGGTGAATCTGGCGCCGCGAGCATGGCCGGATTGCTGGCGATCATGAACGACCCGGCGTATCAGCCAGTTCGCGACCATATTGGACTTGGGTCGGATTCGCGCCTATTGCTCTGGTCCACTGAGGGCGCGACCGATCCTGCCGGTTGGGAGCGGGTAATTGGAAGGTCACCTTGAGTCACGTCGGGCGTTCGGCGCGCCCGAGCCACATGAAGAACTCCGTGAACCAACTCCAGTCTGAGCGAATCGACCAATGAGTGACGATCTCAAGTACCCAGTGGGCAAGTTCGCGATGCCCACCGAATGGACGTCCGACGACATTGCGAAGTCGCGCCACATTCTCGCTCTGCTCCCCGCAAAGCTCAGGAGTGCGGTGTCGGGGTTGAGCGACGAGCAACTCGACACACCATATCGCGACGGCGGCTGGACGGTGCGCCAGACGGTGCACCATGTCGCCGATTCGCACCTCAACGCCTATTGCCGCTTTCGCCTTGCGCTCACCGAAGACAAACCAACGATCAAGCCGTATCTCGAAGCGAAGTGGGCCGAACTGCCGGATGCGCGGACGCAGCCACTCGCGCCGTCGCTTGAGATACTCGACGGCGTGCACACCAGGCTCCTTGCCCTGATCGATGCAATGACCGCCGAAGACTGGCAGCGCGGCTTCGTTCACCCGGAGCACGGGCGCACAATGACGCTCTGGCAGACCGCAGCCCTCTATTCGTGGCACTCCCGGCACCATGTGGCGCATATCACCGGATTGCGCCAGAGGAACGGCTGGCTGGAGAGCTGAGTATTTTCCACCAGCGCGGTCTCACCGCGCGTTGCCCCTGAACAACGTCGAACTCGGAGTACTTGAATGGAACGTCAGACCGTAGACGGGATCGGTGGGGTAGTGCTGTTCGCCGATCACGCCGATTCACTGGCCCAATGGTACGAAAAGCATCTCGGCGTCTTCTTCACGCGCGAACCCGGAAGCCATGAGTGGTGGTGCGAGCTCGGGAACGCAGCGTTTGCGATTCACCAGACCAAACACCCGCTCGGACATGACCGTCGCCTGGTAGAGATCACCTGGCGCGTTCACAACCTCGACGATTTCGTGGAACAGCTGGCCGACATGGGCGTTCCGGTCGACGAACGCCAGGAAACGCCCGACGGTGATTATGCCTGGTTTGACGATCCGGAGGGGAACAGAATTGAGCTTTGGCAGGAGAAGGAAGCGTAAGTCACGGTTTTCCAAGGCGGCTCTTGTCAGGAAACTCACTCCGCAACTGTCCCGTCGCCTCGATCATGACCTCGATCCCCGGCTCCGCGAAGGCACTCACACCGACGATGGTGAGTGCCGGCGGAGCGGTGCGGTCGAGGGCATCGAGCACCTCCTTCCGCACCATCAGCACCTTCTCCGGTGTGAGATCCTTCACATAGACCGTGGCGCGCACGACGTCCCCTGGAACGCCGCGTGCCGCTCGCATGACAGCACCGAGGTTGGCGAGGACCTGATGCACCTGGACGCCCGGATTCCCTGCACCAACCAGGTTGCCAGTGGAGTCGAGCGGCACCATCGCCGATACATATACCGTGAAGCCGATCTTGACGGCGTGGGGAAGTCCCTCGAGCACTGGAACCTCGGGGGCAATGATCTGTTGCGGCGCGCCGGCGGTTGGGCCGCCCATCCCGCCGGGCCCCGGTTGGCCGTTTCGCCCGCCCCGGTTGGATTGGGCCATGGCGGCGGCGGGAAGGGCGAGGGCGAGGAACAGGGCATACCGCATTGAAAACTCCGCTGGAGGGGTTCGGCTGGAAGAGCGCTCAAGCGACCGGTTTTGTGAATACGCCCCCTGTGCGCTGCCGGTTGGCGGCCGGGGATCGGGACCGGAAAATGGCCTAATCCAAAGGGCCACAACAAGATCCGGCTGCCACGCCATTAGATTTGGGCTGGCAGGGGCTGGCCCTTCGGCCGGGGTTTGTGCATCGTTCGGAGCGGTCAGGCGTCATAAATAGCGTCGACCCATCCCTTGGAGGGATTGTATGCGGAAGGCCATTCTGACCATGATCTCTGTTGCCTCGCTCGCAGGCTGTGTGAGCAAGAAGCGCTACGACGATCTGCTCGTCGAGCAGCAGCGAGTATCACAGCAGAAGGACTCGCTCGTCAGCGACGTCCTCGCCACCACACAGATGATGGCGGACATCAACTCCGACTTGGCAGCGGTCAAGGGCCTCGGAGTTACACCGGTTGCGAATGGCGATCGCCCGTTGAGCGGCAAGGCCGAGGATCGTGCGGCAATGCTGGGCAAGGTTCGCGAGGTTATCGCGCGCCTCAACGCGGCCGAGCAGGCCGTGGCCACCGGCAAGAAGCGCATCGCCAGCATGTCCTCGGCGCATGAGTCCGAGAAGAAGATGCTGACCGCCCAGCTGGAATCGTTCCAGCAGACGATCGACGGCCTCAAGGCGGCTGCGTTGCAGCAGGAAGCGCTGATCACGCAGCAGAAGCAGCAGATCGGCACGCTGGCGAGCCGTGTTGATACGCTCACGCAGCAGTCGGCGACGCTGAGCACCGAGAAGGCCGCCGTCAAGGACACGCTGACGCACGTCATCGACCAGGACAACGTTGTCTACTATGCGGTCGGTACCAAGGACGAGCTCGTCAAGCGCGGCATCCTGGTGTCCGAGGGGAGCAAGTTCCTGGTCTTCGGCGCCAAGACATTGCAACCGGCGCGTGAACTCAAGCCGGAACTCTTCCAGCAGCTTGATCGCCGCCGTGACACCGTGCTGTCCGTGCCGGAGCCGACCAAGGAGTACAAGATCGTGACCCGCCAGAGCCCGACGTACCTGGCCACGAGCGTACTGCGCGACGGCCGGTTGAAGGGTGATCTGCATGTGACGTCGCCGGCGTTCTGGGATGCGGGGAAGTATCTGATTCTTGTGCGGGACTGAGCGACAAAGCCCTAAGGCCTAAGGCCTAGGGTCCTGGACGGGGATTCCGAGAAACTCGGGGTCCCCGTTCTATTTTCCCGTATCCCGTATCCCTTATCCCCCTTCGCCCCCGGCCTTCATGTCCTCTCTCCCGATTCCTCGCGGCATCCTGATCCGCACCGCTGCGCTGCTCGTCGCCTCGAACACCTTCATGACCTTCGCCTGGTATGGGCACCTGAAGACGTTGTCGAGCCGGCCGTGGTATGTGGCCGCCCTGGTCAGCTGGGGGATCGCGCTCTTCGAGTATCTCCTGATGGTTCCGGCGAACCGGCTGGGGTACACGGCCATGTCGCTGACCCAGATGAAAGTGATGCAGGAGGTGATCACCCTGCTCGTCTTCTTCCCCTTTGCGATATTGTTCATGGGACAGACGTGGAAGCTGGATTACGTCTGGGCCGCGCTCTGCCTGGCTGGTGCGGTGTACTTCGCGTTTCGGACGTGAAGCCCTCGTCCCGAGCGCAGCGATGGACCCCCCAGTGATCGTGTCATGTTGAACCCGAAGGTCCCTCGCTGCGCTCAGGACGAGGGGTATACTTCCAAGTCCCAAGTCTCATTCACCGAGGCTCCAAATGCGAATCTTCCGTTCACTCCGTAGCGGCATCCTGGCCGCTTCGCTCGTCATCTCTGCGGCGACACTCGTGGCATGGCGCGGCGCACCGGCACCGCTGCCACCGATGAAAGTGGTGAAGTCGGCCAGCTGCGGTTGCTGCGCGAGCTGGGTCACCTACATGAAGAAGCAGGGTTTCGCGGTGACGGTGGAGGACAAGGAAGAATTCACGGCGCTCAAGCGCAGCAACGGCGTGACGCAGGAACTCACGTCATGTCACACGGCGTTCGTCGGTGGCTATGTGATCGAAGGTCACGTGCCGGCGGACCTGGTGAAGAAGCTGCTGACCGAAAAGCCGGCCGGGATCAAGGGACTGGCTGCACCCGGGATGCCGCAGAGTGCACCGGGCATGGACGTTCCGGGCCAGCATTACACCGTGTACTCGTTCGATGCGGCAGGACATTCGAAGGTGTACGCCGAGCGGTAATCATCCGCGTCTGGGCGCAGTCCCTGCGCCCGTAGTGGTGCGCATCCGATCTCGCGCCGCTTCGATCTTAGCCCGGACCCGGCGCTTCAACTCGGCAACCTCGACTCCGGCGCTTGGTTCCGGTTCGAGAACTTCCACCACGGCGGTGGCCGGGTTGATTCGCCAGTCATGCTTGGCAATCGCGTTGCGGGTACCGTGGATCGCCAGTGGCAGGATCGGGACACCTGAGTCCACGGCGAGACGAAACGCGCCATCCTTGAACGGCAGCATCTCGCCGGTGGGCGAGCGAGTCCCTTCCGGAAACATCAACACCGACACGTGACGGGCGAGCCGTTCGCGACACGCCGCCATCGCCAGCTTGGCACTCGTCGCCCGGCCACGCTTCACGCCGACATCGTTCGCGCCCCACATCGCCCAGCCGAGAATCGGGATCCACATCAACTCGACCTTGCTCAGCCACTTCATCTCCCACGGCAGATGGGAGAGGAGCAGGATGTCGGCGAACGATTCATGGTTGGCGACAACGACGTATGGGAGTCGGGGATTGTCCGGCAGGTTGCCGGTCACGGCGAAATGCCAACGGGGCGTCAGCCGGACAGTTACCACCGCACAGAGTCGAAAGAGGCGGCCACCAGCATAGTTGACGCGATCGAATGGCCAGCCGATGAGGCGCCACAGCAGGATCAATGGCGTGAAGAGCACGACGCAGGTCGCCAGCACCAGCCAGGTCCAGGCCGATGCGATGGTATTCCGCAGGAAAGTGAGCGCCCGAAGCATCGCAGAAATACTAATGCGCTCTCACAGCGCCCAGCCCTCAGCCTCAACTCCTAGCTTCTCAGCGCCTTGGCCGCCTCCCGGGTTCCGATCAGTTCGAGCGCATGCCAGACCGTCGTGCGCACATCCACCCGCGTATGCCGCAGCAGTCGGGTCAGCACCGGCACGGCCCGCTCGATCCGCTTGCGACCGACCACCTCCGCGGCGTCGCGAACTTTATCGGGATGCGCACTTCCGAGGGCGTCAATGAGTGCGCCGCTACAATCCTGGCATCCGACCAGCGCATCGATGTACGCCCGTCGATCTGTGGCGGAGTGGCTTCCCTCCAGGGCATCGAGCAGGGCGGTGGCACCCTCATCACCGATCGCACCCAACGCACGCGCAATGACACTGGTTGCACCGTAACGCGGCACGAGGCGCGCCATCACGTCGAGCGTGGCGGCCGGCACGACGCGACGTCGTTCACGCGACACGATGGCGCGCTGCTCGCTGTCGCCGCTGCCGGCCAGCACCTGAATCTGCAAAAGGAGTTGCGCGAGTGCCTGATAGTCGAGCGCAGCCTGCGTGTGCTCAGCCGCCTGCAACAGCGGGTCGAGAGTATGCACGAGCTCGGTGAGCGCGGCGTCATGCGGTGTGACTGTGACATTCCGAAGCAGCTCTTCCGCGGCGGCCGAAGCACGCAACCCCGGCAGTTCGAAGAGAGATTCGCGAAGGTCGCCTTCTGCCGCCGCGCCGCTGATACCGGAAATGATCGCGTCAGGTACGGTACAGCGAAGGGCATCGCGGAGATCGTCTGCAGTCGCGTAGAGCCCGGGAGGCGATGCAAAAAGCTCGACCACGCCATGCCATTGAATGGCGGTAAGCGTTGCAGGTAGGACCAGGCGTGCGGTGTGGTGATCGATCAACGAATGCCGGACGACCGTGGCGCCAGGCGACTCAAGGGAGAGTGGAGCGCCATTGATGATCAGGTCATCGCCATGCACCTCGAAGCTCGTGGCATCGCCATTCGCGGCGCGCCAGAGCAGCGCAACCGTGTGCGCAATCTCAGCCGGCTCGGCGAGTGCCGAGCGTTCGAGGTAGATCGCACTGGCGAACAACGCCGCTATCGGTACCGGCATCGATCCTCATCACAGTTCAATGTCCCCGGATCGCACGGGCAACCTCATCCCGGCGATCGGCTCCTGGCGGCAGTCCCAGTTCCAGCGCCACCGCGAGGGCCGCCGGACGAACCAGCCGGCGATCGTCGATGACGGCGCGTACCGGCCCGTCTTGCACTACCCTGCCGCGATCGAGCAGCAGGCCGCGATCAAGCGCTTCGTGCGCGAAAGCCGGATCGTGGGTGATCGCCATCACTGCCTTGCCGGCGCGCGCGCGCTCGCGCACCACCTGGATCACCCGTTCGCGCGAAGCAAAGTCCAGCGCGGCGGTAGGCTCATCCAGCAGAATCAGGTCGGGGTCGGCCGAGAGAATCGATGCCAGGGCCACCAGCCGCCTGCGCGGGAGCGGGAGGTCGTACGGGTGCTCCTCTGCAGTGTCGGACAGACCGAGCTGATTGAGTACGGTAGCCACCGCCGCGGCGACCCTGGCGCCCTCCCAACCGGCCAGCCGGGGAGCCAGGGAACACTCCTCCCGGACCGATGACGCAAAGAGCTGGCGCTCAGGCTGCTGGAAGAGAAATCCCACCCGCGGGGCGAGATCTTCCGGGTGCCGGCCGGCGAGAGCCTTCCCCAGTGCGGTCACCGATCCGGCCACCGGCTGCTCCAGTGCCATCGCCAGCCGGAGCAGGGTCGACTTGCCCGCGCCATTCGCGCCGAACACCCCGACAGCCTCCCCTGGCCGCACCACCAGTGAGATCGCCTCGAGTACCGGCGGCCCGCCGGGGTATCGGAAGGCCACGTCGGTCAGCAGCAGCAGCGGCGCGATCGCCGACGGTTCAGTCATGGCTGATCCTGGCCAGGAGCTCGGCGCGAGTCACCGGACGCGGCGCCGCATATCCCGACCGCTGCGCCAGGGTGGCTGCGTCGGTGGTCCCGGCCCCAAGAGCAAGGATCGCATCGCCGGCGAGGAGCTCGCGTGGCTGCCCATCGAGAGCGACTTGCCCGTCACGCAGCACGATCAATCGGTCGGCGATTTCGAGCATCGCGTCGGCATCGTCGCAGGCAATAACAACCGTTGCGCCCTCGCTCGCCACCTGGCGAAGGAGGTCCTGCACCAGCGCGCTACTGGCGCGATCGAGCGCAGAAAACGGCTCATCGAGCAGCAACGCTCGCGGTGCGGCGGCGAACAGTGACGCAATGAGCACGCGCTGCGTTTCTCCGCCGGAGAGCGCGCCGGGATCTCTTCCGGCAAGGTGCTCGATGCCGAGGCGGCGCAGCGCGTCATCGGTTGCGTGCAGGATCTGCTCGCGCGATCGGCCGAGGTTCATTGGGCCGACGGCAACTTCGTCACGCACTGTTTTCGCAATCCCGCTGATTTGCAGTTCCGGCGACGGCCCGAGATAGCCGATGCCATGGCTCAGCGGCGAGAGCGTGGACACATCGAGATCCGCCGCGACAACGCTCCCCTCGCGCTCGCCACCAGTGAGTCGTGGAATCAGTCCGGCGAGCGCGAGGAGCAGCGTGCTGGTCCCGCTGCCAAGTGCGCCGGTGAGCCAGGTCACCTGTCCGGGAACGATTTCGAGATCGACGCCGTTGACGGCCCAGCGCTGCTGCACCGGGTACCGGATCCGCAGGCCACGCACGAGAAACTGCATCAGTGACGCACCCGCCAGAGGATCGCGGCGATGACACAGGCGAGGGCTCCCCAGCGCACGATTCGGTCGATTGCGCTGTCGCGCGGTGGGTCGATCACGGTACGTGGGCCCTGGATCATCATTCCGCGGGTTTCGAGTGCCAGTGCGCGATCGTCCGCTTCGGTGAGCGAGGCGAGGAGGAGCGGGAAGATCAGGGCGGGCATGGCCCGCGCTCGCGTCCCAAGCGAACCAGTCACGCGAACGCCACGCGTGCGCTGGGCCTCGCGCAGGCGCCGCGCCTGTTCGCCGAGCCGGTCGGCCGCGTCGAGGGTGGCCACGACCAGAAACGCGGCACCGAACGACCAGCGACGCGCGATCGCGGCTTGGAGAAAGCGGTGTGGGTCGAACGCAGCCGCAAAGGCGAGTGATGCCGTTGCGATCACCGCGAAGCGGCTTCCCTGCGAGATCGCCCGGATGAGACCCGGTTCCGATAGCGTGCCGCCCCACGGCGCAGCAACGCGCGGGGCGTCGCCGAGAATCACTTGCAACAGGAAGAGGAGAATCCAGATCGGGATTACTGCGATCAGTCCCCGCCTGGCGCCGGCGCCGGCGCCGGTGCCAAGTGCGATGACAACGGTGAGCCCGTAGAGGGCGACCGTTTCGCGGTTCGTTTCGAGAACCAGCGCCAGTGCAATCAGCGCCAGGCCGACGGCGCCGGTAGTGAAGGGGTGGGCACGGCTCGCGAGCGAGTTCACCGGGCAACGGCCCGCGCTGCACGGGGAAAGCGGCCAAGGATCCGCTTGGGCAGCGCGCGCAGCAATACGCCGACCACCACGATCACAATCCCCTTGTCGAGTACATCGGTACTGCTCGAGCCGATAAAGATTGCCATGGCCTGCGGGATTCCGACCGTTCGCAGCGCGGCAATGACCCAGGAGACTCCGCCGCCAGTAATGCCACCAAAGAGGTAGTAGGAAATCACTGAGGAGAGCGCGCCGCAGCAGAGTCCGCAGCCGACGCCCCAGGCGACCGTACGCCAGAGTGCAGAGAAACCGCGG
>Ga0163162_10004702_pt1 | contig 13166 bp, 10 predicted proteins | sample S55metaG_FD_115310 | JGI IMG/M metagenome (GOLD analysis project Ga0163162, IMG submission 115310) | Switchgrass rhizosphere microbial communities from Kellogg Biological Station, Michigan, USA - S5-5 metaG | ecosystem: Host-associated > Plants > Roots > Rhizosphere > Soil | place: USA...
AGGCAAATGGAATAAAATAATTCTGCGCAATCTTTTTAAAACAAATTATGGACGTTGCGTATATCGCATGGATCATGATCAGCCCAATCACCTTACTGTAAACATGCAGTTCGATAAAAACATTACCGCATCCTCTGCCATGGAAGCGTTTACTTCTTATGAAGGTCGCGTTACGCGTGTAATGGGCACAAAAGGAGATATTGTTGGCAACATGGAAACCTACACCGTTACTGATTTTAAAAGTGGCAGGGAAACGAGCTGGAGTTTAAAAACAGATTATCATGGAGGCGGGGATCATCGTTTAATGCAGGATTGGGTGCAGGCTGTTGGTCACCAAAATCCGCAGATACTTTCTTCTACAATTGATGTTTCTGTTGAGAGTCATCTCATGGCATTTGCCGCAGAAAAAAGCAGGCTCAATCATACGATAGAGCCGATCATTTTAAATGCATAAATTTTTTGGTAGCAAGCTTTAGTACTTCGTGGCATCGCCTGTTGTGTCACTCACTTGTGCGTTTTGTTTTCATGGCAACAAAAAATTGGTATTATTCATACGAAGGATAAACGAAATCATATTTACCATTCGTCATACGCTCTACAATATCCGTAGCAGTAACAACAACTCCAATCTCAGCCTTTTGAAACACTCCTTCTAATTTTCCAATATTTTGAAATGGTTCGTTTATCTTCCATATTCTCCAATCATAGGAAACTTTAATTTCAGGATTACCATAATCATTACTATCTCTAAAAAATACATCAACGTTGCCTACCTCATTGATGCTTCCTATTTTTTTCCAGAGATTTAATTGAATTCCCCATTTCAAAACAACATGTGCGTAAAAATCTATTTCATCAGTTACAATTTCTTTCAAAGTAAGAGATTGATCATTTCGATATTTAGTTTTAAAAGTCCTGATAACAGAACTATTTAATTGTGTAAGGTCATTAGCAACATATTGAAAATACTTTTTATGGGCTTCGTCAATTTGCACTTCAAATACATCACCTACTTTAGTTGTTATTCTTTTCATTTTAAAAGGTAGTTCTTGAGAATATCCAAATATAAATAAGACCAATATTGTTATGTTTACAATTTAAACATCATTTTCTGTACTCAATAAAGTTTTAAATGTACAAGTATGCGATGCAACGATTTTGCTTAAAGTGTAGTCAAGTCAAAAATTGCCGTATGAAAAAGGGTTTATTTCTGCTTTTAATTTGCACGAGTGGTTTTCTAGTGAATTGCAAAAAAGATTCAGCATCGGATCATGTATTATTAAGAATTCAAAATAAAACTGAAACAAACTTTACAAGTGTTGTTTCTAATTCTCATGAATTTGGAAACATCAATGCAAACACTTCTTCTGGTTATGTAAAATTTGATCAAATTGTTGAAAACCCGACCGCATTTATGGTTGCCGGAAATGATACACTTGTTTGCGGTCTTTACTACTATGATTATATTGGATTTATTAAAAACGGGAAATATACTTTGCAGATATATCCTGACGCTGCTGCTTATTCCGGTTATAGTTGCAAGTACATAAAAGATTAAAACCAATCTGCTCAGTTTATTAATAGAGCACAAGAGTGCGACGCAACAAAAGCTCAATGCTTATTCTGCGGTCTGTCACCAAAAAAAATTACACGATCTCTCTTAAGTAAGGATTATATTTCTTTTCATTGCCAATTGTAGTATGCGGACCATGACCGGGATAAACGATTGTTTCATCGGGCAATACAAACATTTGCTCTTTTATACTCTGCAATAACTGCTGATGATTGCTGCCCGGGAAATCTGTGCGGCCAATACTTTGAAGAAACAAAACATCGCCATCAATAATAAAATTTTGTTTCTCGCAATAGAAACAAATGCTACCGGGAGAATGACCGGGCGTAAACAAAACTTTCAATTCATTATTTCCAAAATTGATTATGTCTCCGTGATTCAAATATTGAAAAGGACCGGTATAATTAGCAATACCAAAGCCCCATTGCATGGCAGATGTGACGGCAAACTGCAATTCCTTTTCAGCAATTGGGTGCAGGTAAACTTCAAGGTTGAAAGTTTTTGCAGCCCATTTTAAGCCAAACACATGATCGAAATGACAATGCGTATTTATGATCTTAACCGGGTTAAGGTTTTGCTCTGTAATAAAGTTTTGCAAAGTCTCCTGTTCTGCGGTAAAATAGCATCCGGGATCAATAATAATCGCATCACCTTTTTCGTTCCACAGCACATAAGTGTTTTCCTGCACGGGATTGAATGTAAACATTTTGAGTTCTATCATAACACTATTTTTACAATCTGTTATCCTTAAATACCTAATTTTAGTACTTCAACGAATGGATATGCAAGTTAATAGCCTTAGGTTAGTTTTTTCGTTTTTAATCATTGCTGCCGGTCTCCCTTTTTTATCTCATGCACAGGTCAATACTGTGGACTATGGAAAAAACAGGATCCAATACAAAAAATTCGACTGGAAGTTCTATCAAAGCCCAAACTTCAACACTTATTTTAATCAGGGTGGATTGGAGTTGGCAAAATTTGTGGCCCAGGTGGCAGAAGATGAATTGCCTTCTGTACAATCTGCAGTGGAATATTCTTTGCAACGGAGCGCGAATATTATTGTTTATAATAATTATGATGACTACAAAACCACCAACATTGGTTTGGGTATTGATTGGCAAAACTCCGGTGGTGTAACGAAACTTGTGAACAACAAACTTGTAATTTATTTCGATGGCAACAAGAACACCCTGCGTTTAAACATTCGCGAAGGCATTGCAAAAATTCTTACCGACAATATTCTCTTTGGAGACGATATAGGTGAGTTTGCAAGCAACCAGGCTTTACTCGATCTGCCGCAATGGCTTACTGATGGATATGTTGAATACGTTGCAGAGCCATGGAGTACGGAAAGAGACGAGGCATTGAGAAATGCAATACTCAGTGGTGATTATAACAACTTCTATCAATTTGCTTTTGAGAAACCCACCCTTGCCGGTCATTCATTCTGGTATTACATAGCAGAGAAATACAAACCGGAAAACGTTACTTACTTTCTCTACCTGGCAAGATTGTATAAAAATCTTAACCAGGCTTCTGAAAGAATTTGCAAGAAAAAATTCAAAGATGTGCTTGCTGATTTTATGGTGTTTGAACAGGACCGTTATGTGCAGGACATAAAACAACGGAGAAATGCACCAAAAGGTAAATTAGATGTTATAGAAGAATTGAAAAAAGGAGAAGACTTTTACCGTTTTGCAGCAAATCCAAATCCAAAAAATTATTCTTATGCTGTTGTGCAATTCAGAAAAGGAATTTACAGCGTAAAATTTGTTGACAACCTTTATGAAAGTCATACTATTTTAAAATACGGTACAAAGACTGTTTCTGGAGATATAAATCCAAACTATCCCATTCTTGCATGGGATGGAAAAGGCAGCCGTTTATTGGTCATCTATTCTAAAGAAGGCAAAATAAATATGTTCGTCTATGATGTTATTGCAAACATCAAACGCTTTCAACAGGAAATAGAAGGATTTGAACAGGTAGTTGATGCAAGCTTTATGTTTGATGCAAATACACTTTTGTTCAGTGCTGTAAAGAAAGGGCAAACAGATATTTTTACCTACAGGATAGATAACAGTAAAAGCAAGCAAATTACCAATGACGTGTTTGATGAACTTGATCCTTCACCTGTTTCTTTTCCAAATCGTACCGGGGTTATTTTCGCGTCAAACAGACCAGGCGTAAATATTACCAACGCAGATACAATTATACCAAGCCGCAATCACTTCAACATTTTCCTGGTTGACCTGCTTAACAACAGCGACTTTAAACAGATAACGCAGCTTACTAAAGTAAAATACGGTAATGCCCGTTATCCCACGCAGTATAACGTAAATCACTTTACTTACCTGAATGATGAAAACGGGGTAGGCAACCGTTGGGCCGGATACTTTACCACGCAAAGAGATGGACTCGATACATTATATTATGTAGGTGATGATGTATTGCGCAACCCAACAGATAAACAACTTGACTCTACAGTAAATGCATGGCAAAAACAGGAACCCGATAGTGTTAGCTACATGTCAATTTATAAAGATTCAACTTATACTTTTCCAATTACCAATTATCAAAGCAGTTTACTGGAAAGCAGGATCGCCGGTAATAATGGACAGGTAAGTGAAGTGAGACAAGAAGGCAATTTAAAATTTTTATATAAGCTGCAGGTTGATTCTGTTGCACTACGCAAACGCAATATTAATGCAAGACCAACAGACTATATAAAATCGTTGATGCGCAAAGAAAGAATAAGTACCGGGGGCGCAGTAGAAGTTCCAAAAGATACTGCAGAACAGGCACAGGATAATGGTTTCCAAAATGAATTTGAAGATGAGAAGCGGCAGGATTCAATACATACTAATGAAAATATTGTGAATGCACCTGCTTTACCCGATAATGTTCTGAGTAAATCGCATTTATATAATTACCGTTTAAAGTTCAATGCGGATTATGTACTTGCAGGTATTACAAACAATATCCTGGTTAACAGGTATCAGCCATACCAGCAAAGAGATCCCAACGATGCAAGCCCTGTGCAATTAAACAATTCAACCAACCTCAATTTTTCTTTCAGGGTTGGTGTAAGCGATCTCATGGAAGATATAAAATTCATCGGCGGCGTACGTTTCGGTACAACGCTTTCTGATAAAGATGTTTTTCTTTCATTCCAGAATTATCACAAACGCGTAGATTGGGGACTTACCTATTATCGCAGTAACGTAACGAATTACTCAGGCTTCTATGATCCTGAAAGCGTCCTAAGCTTTTACGATAACATGGTCATCACAAGCCTTTACCAGGTAAATGTTGCTTATCCTCTCAGCGAGATCAATAGTATTCGTCTTACCACCGGCATTCGCCAGGACAAGGGCGTGATAAGACCAATATTTTATAATGGTTTCCCAGACTCTACAGTTTTGAGTGTTCCTGATTCCGTAACATCAACAGCAGTTTCGAGACTTGAATTTGTTCATGATAATACATTGAATCCTGCAAACAATATATGGGTAGGTACCCGCTGGAAAGTTTATTTCGATTATAATCTCCCCGTAGGTAAAACCTCTACCAAAGGCGCCAATACTTTCAACCTGGGCTTCGATGCAAGACACTACGAAAAGATCTACCGCAATTTTATCTGGGCTGTTCGCGCCGCAGGAGATTTCTCTTTTGGCGAGCAAAAACTTTTATACTACCTCGGCGGTGTAGATGGGTGGTTCACACCTAAATTCACAACGAATAATCTACCTAAACAACACAACTATGCATTCCAGTCTCTCACGCTAAATATGCGTGGGTTTAACCAGAATATTGCAAACGGAAACAATGCTCTTGTTATAAACAGTGAATTAAGACTACCCGTATTCACTACTTTTTTTAGTCAGCCGGTTAATGCAGCATTCCTTCGCAATTTTCAACTGGTACAGTTCATAGACCTGGGAACTGCATGGGAGGGCTCACCTAAAAACATTGAAAGACCAACGCTTGTTTACAATGCACAAACAGGAAACCCGGTTTCTATAAGACAAAAAGCGGGAGGGCTCGGTCCTTTAGCAGGTGGTTACGGCTTTGGTGCAAGAAGTACAGTACTCGGTTATTTTCTTAAGATAGATGCCGCATGGCAAATGAACGGACTATTCCGCGGCAGCCCAAGATGGTATTTTGCTATGGGCTTCGATTTTTAAATTATACTTAGGGTATTAATAAAGCCGGTAAATATTTTGTTTACCGGCTTTTGTATTTTATGGCATCGCCTGTTGTGTCACTCACTTGTACATTCTGTTTTCATAGCAGCAAATAAAAACTAAACCGGTCGTCACGGCGTTACCTGAAAGGAACGCTGTGTTGCACTTGCCCCACAGAGTTCTCTGCGAGTAACACTGTGAGAATTTAAATTTTTTCATGTCACCGACTGCTGTATCATTCAAAGATCAGCAGCTTCTGCTATCTCAAGAATTCTTGTTTGTGCATTCATCATAACTTTTCCTTCTACTTTGCCCCAGAGATTCTGTAACGCAGCTAAGGCTTCTTCTGTTTGTTTCAAATTATCGAATTCCAGGTCAATGATCACATAGTTTGGATTGTCAACCGGGCGAAGAATTCTATAGCGGCGAACGCCTGCTTTCCTGCGATCAATAGGATCGCTTTCGAATGCTTTTTTCCATCCTTCAAAATTTGGAACTGCATGTTCTATCTGGAGCACTATCATAGATTTTGCTTTTTGTTTTTATTGAAGGTACATTTTATGCTAAAAACAGTTTAGCAAACAAACGCAACGTCTCATAACCCGCGCACAAAATCTTGCACGAAGACGTTGCTGGGAAAGGGAGCGTGGCAGCCTGTCCTGAGCGAAGCGTGAGGATTGCACTCTTTTACTGTTGAAAATTAATGGGACCTTTATTTTCCTTGAAAAGATTTCTTCTATTGTTCCGTGTCTTTACTTACTACCTGCCTGAACCACCACACTCTTGCCAAGGGTCTTGAACCGAACACCATTCTCCTGCTCTACTGTAATTGTAATGTGACCTGTTTTGCTCGTGTTTACATCTCTTACCGTTCCGGATTTTCCGGCATGTGTGCCACCAACAACTGTACATTGATCACCGTCTTTTAATTTTTCAGGTGCTTTAGTTTTCATTTTTAAAATGTTTAATAATTAGGCGTTGCATAAAATTGCTGCTAAACCTATAACAAAAAATCATTATTCTTCCGGGAGTTACATGAAAGGAGTTTATCCAAAATAAAAACCCTTCGCTTACACGAAAGGTTCTGTGGCTTCTTTAGAATATTTTATTGATGCTAAAGCACCTTTCATAATAAGCAAATGATGCTCCAGGTTATTTTCCATCTATTCCTTATTCACTGTTTCCCTTTTTGAGTAAATAATTACCTGTTCCATTACTTTCGGCCTATAAATTATTTGCATCTTTTTCATATATGGTTACCTATAAAATCACGTTTACCAAACGCACCGTCTTATAACCTGCGCACAAAATCTTGAATGAAGACGTTGTTAGGAAAGAAATCGTTGCGTCTATGTCCTCACAGACCGAAATTAGAAGTAGTATTTTTCGGTTGGTGGGGAGAGACTGACTGAGAATAGTTTTGATTAATCAGGTATAGCTATGGAATTTTATTCAGTTATAATATCAGGTCATTGAAAGATTTGCGCACACTTTCCGGTTGTTCGGGCATCGTCCACGTATTAAAGTTGCCCATACTTTGTTTCTCTAAAAGACTTACCAGTTTCTTAATATGCTGGCTAAGTATATCTGCTTCCACATCATCAAACACATCATTTACTACCTGGCGCAACTCCGGAATTTTACTTACAAGAAAAGCAGAGAATAGCGAAAAAATACGGGTAGCATCCTCAACAGCAATACCCATGTCGCTCGAAACCTGTTCAATAATCTGGCACATATTCTTCCCCCTAATCATTAAATTGTTTTTCAATACAGCTTAGCAAAAATGAGTCTAGAAATCTTGTTAGTTTTATAAGGGTCTGTTATTCTTTAATGAATTTATTTAGCAGCAGTATAAAATGTTATTGCAGTAAGTTCTACCCTCTTTATGAATTACCCGAAGCGCCTGTTGAGACCTATGAGTACTAAGGAGGTTAAATAATCATTCGTTAAATAAATCTTACAATAAGATTTGAAGTACTTATTTTTTGTACCCGGCTGTGGTGGTGCTATTGAGCTGTGGTTGCGTCGCACACTTGTTCTTAAGTAAATGATCGGCAAAGCGAAAAGAGCAGGGAGTAAGATGGATCAAAACTATAATACCCTCAACTGTCTTGTCATTTTTCTACAGCAGCATAAAATAAGTTCCTGTAATTTAGCGACAGCTATGAGAGAACTGAATAATTTAAAGATCAGTGTTAATTCTTTAATGAATGAAACACAAAGAATATCTCAATTCCTGTTATCAAAACAAACCAATCTTATTTTCTTTCGTAATATGCTCGATGTTGATATTGATCATGTAAGTTACTGTTCGCATTATGCTTCTATAAAAGAATATGCAGACACACTTGCATTGGATGCGGATACAAAAATCATTAAGGAAAAAATTGCAGCGCTTCCACCGCTATCAAAAAAAGATTTCGAATACTGGATAAACTTTCCAACCATTGTACTCTTTCTTGTGTTGCCACTTGGTATAATAATTTGGATCAGGAATTATTTTCACGTGTCCGCACTTTCTGATAAACTCAGGGTTATAGAGCGCTTATTAGGCACCGTTGATTTTATGCTAAAGGCTCTTACAAATTGACTATGGGTATAAATTTGAATGTTCACATTATTTTCCGGAATGTACAAGTGTGCGACGCAACAGGCGATGCCAACTGTACCAAAAGCCGGGCTCATAAAAAAACTTTAATACCTCCATTTGCACATCTTCACATCTCCACATTTAAAAAAATGATTTACTTTCCGATTTTGAATGCACTACTGGTTGCAGAAAAAACCATAACTAAGGGAGACTGAGCTTTATGCGTAATGCTTACAGATATTTTTATGTAGCTATATTCTTTTTATTTATTGCGGGTTGCAAGCCCACAAATAATATTGAACCCCTTTTTACCACACTTGAAAAAGATAAAACGGGTATTGATTTTTCTAACGATCTTACTCCTACTGATTCTTTCAATGTTTTTCATTACATGTATTACTACAATGGCGCGGGTGTAGGCGCGGGAGATTTTAACAGCGACGGGCTTACCGATCTTTTCTTTGCATCTAACCAGGGCAGTAATAAAATTTTTCTGAACGAAGGCAACCTTCATTTCAAAGATGTAACCGCTGCAGCAAAGATTCCTCAGGATGGCGGCTGGAGCACCGGTGTTTCTGTTGTTGATATTAATAATGATGGCTTACTGGATATTTATGTTTGTCGCGTGGGCAATTATGAAGTATTGCAAAGTCACAACCAGTTCCTTATATGTAAAGGCATAGACAAGAATGGCATTCCTTACTACGAAGATGAATCGAAAACGTTGGGTTTGGATTTTAAAGGTTTCAGCACACAGGCTGCATTTCTTGATTACGACATGGATGGCGATCTTGATATGTATTTGCTGAACCACTCCCTGCACCAGAATGGAACGTATGGATGGAGAAATGATCTTATGACCAAGAAAAGCCCTTTATCCGGTGATCGTTTTTTTAGAAATGATAATGGACATTTTACAGATGTTACTGCGCAAACAGGCATCAACAGTTCAGTGCTTGGCTATGGTCTTGGTATAGCCGTTGCAGATATAAATATGGATGGCTACCCGGATATATACATCGGTAACGATTTTCATGAGAATGATTATCTCTATATTAACCAGCGCAACGGCACTTTTAAAGATGATTGCAGCAATGAGTTAATGCATACAAGTCAGTACACCATGGGTGTAGATGTTGCTGACCTTACCAATGATGGTCTTCCTGAAATTATAAGCATGGATATGCTGCCGGAAGATCCGTACATACTCAAGCGCTCAGAGGCAGAGAACCAATACGATGTATTTAATTTCAAACTGCAGTTAGGGTATAATTATCAATACTCGCACAACAATCTTCAATTTAACAGGGGGAACGACAGGTTTAGTGAAACGGCCTTGTATTCAGGTGTAGCTGCAACAGACTGGAGCTGGGCTGCATTGCTTTTTGATTTTGATAATGATGGTTATAAAGACATTTTTATATCGAACGGTATTCCAAAGAGGTTAAATGATCTCGACTATATTAATTATGTTTCAAGCGGAGCCATGCAGGAAAGAATAGGAATGAACAATGTAAATAAGAAAGACCTATCGATGATAGATAAGTTCCCACAAATAAAGATCCCTAATAAATTTTATAAGAATGATGGCTCGCTAAAATTCGAGGATATGGCGCCGGCAATTTCAAAAGATCAATCAACCTATTCTAACGGTGCCGTGTATGCAGACTTAGATAATGATGGAGATCTTGACATTGCTGTAAATAATATCGATGCTCCTGCATTGCTTTATGAGAATAATGCAAATGATAAAAAGACAAAACCATCAGTTAATATAAAACTTAAAGGAGATAAGCAGAACATTAATGCAACCGGCGCAAAAATTATTGCTTTTAAAAATGACAGCATAAGAATATATGAGAAGTTTTCTGTACATGGCTTTTTATCTTCTATGGAAACGCCAATACAAATAGCAAACTATAAAAATGCTATTGATTCATTGCTCATAGTATGGCCAGATAATGGTTACCAGAAATTAGATTTCTATAAAGATTCTTCTTACACGGTTTCTAAAACTTATCGAAGTGGTTTACCAAAATTTGATTATGGCGTTTTGAAAAAAAGCTATGACAGTACTACAAAAAAATTAAGAGATATAACAGCAGATGTAAAACTCTTACATAAACACGAGGAAAATGTTTATAATGAATTCGACCGCGACCCGTTAATACCACACATGCTTTCAAAAGAAGGCCCTGCATTAGCAGTAGCTGATATTAACGGAGACAAACTCGACGATGTTTTTATCGGCGGTGCAAAACGTGAAAGACCTTTTGTATTTATTCAGACCAAAGATGGCAAATTTCAAAAATTAAATGAGCCTGCCTTAAATGCTGACAGCGTTTATGAAGACATAGATGCATGCTGGGTTGATGTAAATAATGATAACACAAAAGACCTTGTTGTAGCGAGCGGCGGCAACGAATATAAAAACACTGACATACATCTTTTACCCCGCGTTTATCTAAATGATGGTAAAGGGAATCTCACAAGGCTTGCAAATGCTTTTGACAGTGTTTATGCCTGCGCTTCAACAGTTACAACCTGCGATTTCAACGGCGATGGTTTTATGGATCTGTTTATCGGCGCAAGAGATGTGCCTGCTGCCTATGGCGAAATACCAAAGTCTTATTTATTGCTGAATGACGGCACAGGAAAATTCCAAGATGTAACAGCATCTAATGCTGCAGGGCTCGATCATATAGGTCTTGTTACAAATTCTGTTTGGTGCGATATAGATAAAGACGGTGATAGCGATTTACTTGTTTCTCTTGAATGGGAAGGCATCTATGCTTTTATTAATGACAAAGGGAAATTTACAAAGAAGGAAATATCCGCAAAAAAAGGCTGGTGGAATTTTATCCTGGCTTATGATATAGACAATGATGGAGACATTGATGTTATTGCAGGGAACCTTGGTTTGAACAGCAGGCTTAAAGCCTCAGAGAAAGAGCCAGTGCAGTTATACTATAACGACTTTGATAACAATGGTTCTAAAGAACAAGTGTTGACTTATTATCTTGGCGGAAGACAATTGCCTTTTGCAAGTAAGGATGAATTGGAGAAACGCATGCCCATTATAAAAAAGAGATATCTCTATGCAGGGGATTTTGCTAAAGCAAGTGTTGATGAAATTTTTACACCCGAAAAATTGAATACTGCAAAAGTTCTTACAGCAGATGATTTTTCAAACAGCATCTTTATTAATAATGGCAATTTGAATTTTACGCAAATACAAATGCCATGGCAGGCTCAGCTTACGTCATACAGAGATGCAGCAATAATTGATGCAAACGGAGACAAGCTGCCAGACATTTTGCTTATGGGAAATTATTATGATAATAATATTCAGATGGGAAGATATGATGCCGATTATGGAACTATCTTATTAAACAAAGGGAACGCAAATTTTAAAGCGCAAACTTTAAATGGTCTTTACATAAAAGGGCAGGTACGACATATAAAGAAGATAGACGTTGCAAATAAAGACGCATATATACTTGCGCGCAACAATGACAGCACAATGGTTATTAGTTATTGAAAGATCTTTTTGAAATTAACCGCAAATAATATGGCATCACCTGTTGCGTCGCACACTTGTACTGCAGACCATTGTTCAGCATTAACTATGCTGCCGCTTCACTCCTTCTAATCATTTCAACATTACCTCTTGCTTCGATAGCTTTACCTATTGCAGTGCTTAGAATGCTTGGTCTCATAGAATGAGTATGCACCCAGCAAATTTCATTTCCCTGCACTACAGGTTTTATTTTTATTTCATTGTTAAAAATATTAGAGGAATCATTATTTAAAACTTCCAGGTGATTTATTACATAGCAATTATTCAAATAATCGCATATTATTTCCGCCTTCAATTTTACATTGATGTTTTCTGAAAGTGCAGACTGAATGTTTATATTAAATGAATTACACGTTAACATAACTATTACTTTAAATCTTAAACACACTATTCTCGCCGGGGTATATGCGTGTAACGATTGTTTAAAATGAAACTGCTTATATAGATAAACAGTAACGGTGTTTTTCTTCACCAATCAATTGACAAAACAAATGCCAAAGATTACATTAAACCATCAAGTTTTGATTATGTTAAGGCTTTTGAAAAAGTTGAGTAGAATTACGGTACGTACAAGTGAGTGACACAACAGGAGCTTAATGATAGCAATACAGCTTAGCAAAAATAATTTCTATCCTTTTTTCTTACCCGATTCAATAAGTTCTTTTATTTTTTTCATTTTAGGATCTATGCCGTTTCTTATATCAACAGATGAAGGCGCAACATAAACATCGGGTTGAATACCTTTCTCATTTTTTATCTGCGTGCTATCAAAAACCAAACGATATAAAGGAAGCACCACCCTTACTTTGCTGTTTGGCAAAATAATATCTGGCAAATGCACTGCACTTGTGCCATAATTGCCGCCACCGGTTTCTTCTCCTACAACTGTTACGTTCTGCTGACCTTTTAACTGCAATACAAACATTGCTGCTGCCGAAAAAGTATAGCCCCCTTGTATTATATAGATATGATCATTAAAATGATCATTGCTAAAAGGCTTATACTTATGATCTTCTAATTGCCTGAAATGATATTTACCATCTTCTTTTTTTGATGTTGCAAATTTCATTGCCATACGGTATGGAAAACATGGCCGGATATATTCGCTGTATGAAATATTCCTGTTAACTGCGGCTGCTGTATCTGCAACATGAAATGGCTTGTCTTTAAGATAACGCGTAAGCAGTATATCCATATTAATACTGCCGCCGCTGTTTTCACGTAAGTCTATCA
>Ga0163162_10004705_pt1 | contig 13161 bp, 13 predicted proteins | sample S55metaG_FD_115310 | JGI IMG/M metagenome (GOLD analysis project Ga0163162, IMG submission 115310) | Switchgrass rhizosphere microbial communities from Kellogg Biological Station, Michigan, USA - S5-5 metaG | ecosystem: Host-associated > Plants > Roots > Rhizosphere > Soil | place: USA...
AGGCCGCCGACGATCGCTCCAGCGCCTCCATCCCGGCGGGCCGTCGTCGCGAGAGTAGGCACGATGTTCTCTCAGCACGAAGTTCGACGTCGGGTATGGCGGCAGGTTCAGCGGCGATCCAGGCCGCCGGTCCCGTCCTGCCGAGACCAGCCATGATTTGACGGAACCTGGATCACCTGCGTTGTGACCTTTCGCAGCTTGCGATGTCATCCTCGATTCTAGCGAATCGATGCTGGTAAATCGCCATGACGCTCATTGACCCGGATTCTCCCCGCGCGGCCTAAGAGACTTCTGGCTCTCTTGAAAGCGAAAACCGCTGTCGCAGCCTTTGCCACTCTTCGGTTTCGAACAGGCGGGGGCCGACTTCGATGAGGCGTGGTGTCATGTTGAACACTGCTACCCGGGTCCATGGCCTGCCGTCGCGCATCCGAAGGCCCTTTTCATTCAGGTCGCTGACGATGCTCGAATAGGGGAAGTCCTGCACCAGCAACTCCATCATCAGCATCAGGGTCCTGTTCTCAATTGGATCGACTTCCAAACGCTGGCAATCGTCCGAGATGCGCAGCCCGTATGGAATATCCTCGTTGTATCCGCCAGGGGTGGGGGATTCCGAGTCGGGTAACTCGCGTCGCCACTCGATCGATACCATTTGCCATCCTCCGGCGGTGCGCTGCCGGATGACCTCGGAGTCAAACGGGCCGGAAATAACGTCACGAATCCGTTCAATATGAGCCATAGTAAGCCTCCTGGATCTGATTGCAATTCAGCTGCCAATATCAAGACTGCTGCAAATCTCTCCCACGCTGAAGAAGTGTCATTGACGCTTTTGGAGCAGTTCGCTCAGCCGCACCGGGGAAGAGCGGCGCTTCAGCGCCGCGTTACGAGTCAATTTAAATTCGGGCTTCAGCCCCGGTGGCGCCACTGGGCCTGAAGGCCGACCAGCGGTAGCATCAGACCGCGGCCCTGAAGGGCCGCTCTTCCACTGAGGGGGAAAAGAGAACGAGGAATGGCAGGGCTTTGCGTCCGGATTCAGAGGCTACGTGTCCGCTCTCGGACTTTACTGTCCGATTCTGGACGCCTGGGCCGGCCGGGTGCTACGTTGCGATGTGTGGGCGGTGCGTACGTAGTGCGGGGCAGATCATCGCGGCCTGTACATGCGACGCAACTTAGGAGCAGAGGCGTGGCCACTCCATTCAACGCGAACGAGTTCATGAAACTGCTGCGTCGGCTCGAAAAAAGAGACGTTTCCTTTACCATCGAGCACAACCGCACCACTGACGATTGCGACGGGATTCTGGTAAGAATCACCACGGCAGGGGTGATTTGGGAAGTCGGCTTCTACGACAACGATCACATCGAAGTGGGCCGGTTCGACCTTTCGGGAGACGCGCAGCCAACCTCCGCAGAATCAGTGCTCTCCGAACTCGACAAGCTCCTAAATTCATAAGGCCCTGGTACGCTTCCCAACATCGCTTACGCTCATTGACTCTTTGGGCAGGTACCTGACCGTAATAGAAATCGCAAGGCGGCAGGGAGTCGGGATCGCCATGCGTCTTCCCCATGTTCTGCGCCCGGAACAATAAAGACGCAGGTACTTGAATCAGAGCCGATTGCGTCTGCGAGTCGCTTCACGTCATTCACCATTTCTCGTTTTGCGTCGCCTTCTCCCTCTTGTGTACCCGCACCGATGAAGACTCGTGGCGGCCACTGGTGAAATTGCGCAGACCGGCGGAGAAGGCGATCGTTGTCAATGTACAGCGACGGGCTTTCCAATAGCAGCCAGCGATACCTTCCTGGACGTTCCAGAACCGTGTACAAAGCGATTGCGGCACCATAGGAAGCTCCTGCAAGACCGACCGCGTCCTTCTGGGTGCGGAACCTCGATTCGACGAGAGGCCGGACTTCTTGTTCCAGGAAATCCGGGAACCGGCTGCCGTGCGGCACCGGTACCGGAGGACTCAGGAAATCATCCGGGTATGGCAAATATTCATTCGCACGGTCGGACCCAGGATTCCTGGATTCGAGAGTCGATCCACCGTTGTCGATGCCGACGAAAATGGTAGCTGGAATCTTGCCCGAAGCGATCAACTCACTGGCGATGGCATCGAGGTGGCGGCCATGAAAGGTGGCAATGCCATCCGTAAAGTAGAACACCGGATATCTCGATTGCGCCTGCGAGTCATCGTCGTACCCAGACGGCACCCACACCCGAATGGTGCGCGTGTTGTTAAAGACTTTGCTGTGTAGCGTCAGCAAGTCCAATCTCGGTGCGGATCGGACCTGGGCTGCCGAAACAGTCACGATCCCGAGGACTAAAACCAGACTCGCAGAATAACGTTGACTGAGAATTTCGGTGAACATTTTGCATTAGACGAAGGATAGGTTGAACAGTCACCAGGTCAATTGCCCTCCATTCCGCGCGGGTTGAGTGATAGAGTTTCAGGAATGCGATCCAACCGATCTGTGCCGCCTTGCGCCGTGATACCCGTGCTCATTTACCCCGACCCCAGCGCGGCCGCGGACTGGCTGGGCAAGGCTTTTGGCTTCACCATCCGTCTGCGCATCGCCAATCACCGCATCCAGATGAAGGCCGGCGAGGGCTGCTTCACCATCGCCGAGGGAAATGTGCCGCCCAACCAGTCGCACATCATTCAGGTTCGTATCGAAGATGCCAACGGACACTGCGAACGCGCGCGGCAGAACGGGGCCATCGTCCTGACTGAACCTCAAGATCATCCCTATGGCGAGCGCCAATACAACGCCCAGGACTTTTACGGCCACCGCTGGGACTTCACCGAAACCATCACCGATGTCGCTCCCGAAGAGTGGAGCGGCGGGCAATTTCATGTTGAGCATCCCTGACCAGCAATAATCCGAAAAGGGTTTCCGGGAGCTCCGCGCACAGCTCGTCATGTTGCTCTGCCATCAGGGCTTCCGGGCGCTGCGCGGCTTCTTAGAGGATCTGGGCCGATCTCGACATCCCCGGACTCGGCCACTGGGGTCTCTGAGCCAGCCTTGAGGATCTGTCGAGCTGCGCTCGACCCGACAGCCGGGGCGGCTGTCGCCACGTGGTTACCAGTGGTTGCAAGGCACGAGCGAAGACGCTCGCGCCCACACTTTGGCGGATGCATCCCTTTCCCCGGCGGACCATCTAATGGAGTGAGTATCAAATCTATGGGAAACACATTCAAGACCGCCTTTTTGCTTACCGCGCTGACCCTCTTGCTGATGGCGGTAGGCCGCGTCCTCGGCGGACAGAACGGGATGTTGCTGGCGCTGGGCATTGCCGTGGTCACGAACTTCGTCGCTTACTTCTTTTCTGACAAGATCGCGCTGAAAACCTATCGAGCCCAGCCAGTCACGCGCGAGCAGTTGCCGCGGGTTTACAACGTTGTGGAGCGGCTGACCCAGAAAATTGGTTTGCCCATGCCGAAGATTTACGTGATCCCGACGGAGTCGCCTAACGCATTCGCCACCGGACGCAATCCAAAGCACGCATCGGTCGCGGTCACCCAGGGTATCCTGGGCCTGTTGAATGACGAAGAACTCGAAGGCGTGCTGGCCCACGAACTGGGACACGTAAACAACCGCGACATTCTGATCAGTTCGGTGGCCGCTACCATCGCCGGAGCCATCACCTGGCTGCGCTACGGCGCCTACTTCGGCGGGATGGGCGATCGTGACGATCGTCGCGGCGGAGCCATGGGCGGCTTGCTCATGCTGATCCTGGCCCCGATCGCTGCCATGATGATCCAGATGGCGGTTTCACGCTCGCGCGAGTACGCTGCGGACGAGACCGGCGCGCACTTCACCGGCAATCCTTATGCCTTGGCCAGCGCCCTGGCCAAGCTCGACGCCTATTCGCGGCGGGTGCCGATGATGGGTACTCCAACTACCGCACATCTGTTCATCGTTCAGCCGCTGTTAGGCATGAATTTCGGCAACCTGTTTTCCACCCATCCGCCGATTGCCAAGCGCATCGAGCGGCTGACCGGAAGGCCGGCAGAGTTCACGCGGTAAAGCTGTCAGCTATCAGCTTTCAGCCATCAGCTAAAGTCAAAGCTGAGAGCTGATAGCTGAAAGCCTGAGAGCTTGAGTGTGACGTTCGTAACACCTTCTACCCGCCGCAACCAGCGCGAGCGCATAGTAAAATTTCTGGATGTCGCCTGAAACCGCCATTGCCGCGTCCCACCGGGCAACGCAGCTGGAAAACGCACTGCGCAAGGTGATTCGCGGCAAGGATGATGTTGTCCGCCTCGCCCTGGTCTCGGTACTGGCCCGTGGACACTTGCTGATCGAAGGCGTCCCCGGAGTGGGCAAGACGACTCTCGGCCAGGCCCTGGCGCGCGCCATCGACTGTACGTTTCAGCGGGTGCAGTTCACCAGCGACATGCTTCCGTCCGACGTCCTGGGCATCTCGATCTACTCTGCCATCGAGCAGCAGTTTGAGTTCAAGCGGGGACCGGTTTTCACCAACGTCCTGCTCGCCGACGAAATCAACCGCACCACTCCCAAGACTCAGTCCGCGTTGCTCGAGGCCATGAACGAAGGCCAAGTCACGGTGGACTCACACTCTTATTCTCTGCCGCAGCCGTTTCTGGTGATTGCTACTCAAAATCCAGTCGAGCACCACGGGACCTATCCTTTGCCGGAGTCGCAACTGGATCGTTTCCTTATGCGGGTTCGGATGGGTTATCCCGATGGCGAGTCGGAACGCGAGATTCTGCGCTCTGAAGCGGGCACGGCCCAACTCGAACTTCTGGAGCCGGTGCTCACGGGCGCTGACGTACTCGAAATGCAGCAGGCGGTCACGCAGGTGCGAGTGGATGACTCGCTGGTTGGCTATGTGCTGGCGATTGTTCGCGCCACCCGCGAGTCCGAACAGTTCTCCTTGGGGGTTTCCCCCCGCGGTTCCCAGATGCTCTACCGTGCTGGGCAGGCCATGGCCTTTCTCGGTGGCCGCAACTTCTGTGTCCCGGAAGACTTCAAGCCGCTGGTGGTGGCAGTCTTTGCCCACCGCGTGGCGGTAAACGGCCGCTACTCTTCTACCCTCAAGAAATCCGAACAGGCGGAGCAATTGCTCCGGGAACTGGTTGAAACTATCCGCGTGCCGGTGTAGGGCGGTTGCCTGCCAGGGCTCTCGAGAACAAAAATCAGTTGTCAGTTTTGAGTTCCCGGTTCTCAGTTTGCCGTTCATAATGGTCAACTGTGATGTCATTCCTTCGTTTCCTCATGCTGCTCTCTCTGATCGTGTGGCTGGGCGGCGTAATATTTTTCCCGGTCGTCGCACAAACTTCTTTTTCGGTGCTGCCTACGCGCCATCTGGCAGGGTCGGTGGTGGGGCGTTCGTTGGGCATCCTGCACTGGATGGGAATGATCTCCGCGGTCGTCTTTCTGGCCAGTTCGCTGCTGTTGAGCCGGCTGAGCAACGGCGAAGCCCAGTGGTTCGCGGCGCGGAATGTGCTCATCTGTATGATGCTGCTGCTTACGTTGATCTCGCAGTTTGGCATCATTCCTCGCATGGACGCGATCCGGGCCTCGATAGGGGAGATTGATGCCGCACCGATGGACAGCCCCGCTCGCGTGCAATTCGACGGCTTGCATCATTGGTCCACCCGGATCGAGGGCGGAGTGCTCCTGCTCGGACTGGCGGTGGCTTATCTGACAGCACGCTCCCTGACCTGATCTGGCTGTTATCATCTTTGTGTCCCTATGAAAACTGGCATTATCGGCCTGCCTCAGGTGGGCAAGACCTCTCTGTTCCGCATTCTCACCAAGGCGCACCTTTCCGGCCAGGCCCACTCCAACCCGCGCGAGGCCCATATAGGAGTGGCCAAAGTTCCGGACGAACGCCTCGACCGCCTGGCCGCGCTCTACAATCCGAAAAAGCTCACTCACGCCTCTGTCGAATATGTGGATGTGGGTGCCATTGGCCAGGAGGCCCTGAAGGAAAGCGCGTACGTCGGGCACCTGCGCAATGTGGACGCCCTGGCCCACGTGGTCCGCGCCTTCGATGATCCTTCCATTCCGCACGTCGGGCCAGTGGATCCCCTTCGCGACATCAAGAACGTCGATTTCGACCTGATGGTCAGCGACCTGGGACAGATCGAAAAGCGGCTGGAGCGCCTGGAGAAAGACCTGAAGAAAATGCGCACTCCAGACCTGGAGAAAGAGTTCGATCTTCTGAAACGGGCCAATGCGCACTTGGGTACCGAGCGGCCGCTGCGCGAAATGGAAATGACGCCGGAGGACAAGAAGCGTCTGCGCGGCTTCATGTTCCTGAGCGAGAAGCCGATTCTTTACGTGCTCAACGTCGGGGAGAGCACGGAGTTGGGCAACGATCTCGAAAACGCGATCACGAAGTACAACTTGACCGAAGTGGTGTCGCGGCCCAATGCGTCTGCGTCTGCAATTTGCGGAAAAGTAGAGGCGGAACTCGCGGAAATGAGCGACGAGGATGCAGCCGAATTTCTGGGCAGTTACGGCTTGAGAGAAAGCGGACTGGTCCGCCTGATTCGTACGACCTACTCGCTGCTGGGACTGATCTCCTTCTTCACTGCCGGCGAAGACGAATGCCGCGCTTGGACCATTCCTGTCCGCACCCGCGCAGTGGAAGCCGCCGGCGCCATCCATTCCGATCTCGAAAAACACTTCATCCGCGCTGAAACCATCCGCTGGGACCAGCTGCTCGAGGCTGGCTCAGAAGCTAACGCCCGCGCCAAAGGCACCTTGCGTCTCGAAGGAAAAGACTACATCGTGCAGGATGGCGATGTGATGCATATCCGGCACAGCGGCTAATTCCCGTTTTGGAACTGAGAACTGGGAACTCAGAACCGAGAACAGACCAGTTCTCTGTTCTCAGTTTCAAGTTCTTAGTGTTCATACGTCACATCTTTTTCTGACAGATGCTGGCATGATCGTCCTCAGGAGGACTACTTATGGGGCAGTCATACCGGGACCTGATCGCATGGCAGAAAGCCATGGATTTTGTGATGGACGTTTACCGCACCAGCAAAGCATTTCCGCGGGACGAGCTTTACGGACTCTCCAGCCAACTGCGAAGATCAGCGGTTGGGGTCCCGACCAACATTGCAGAGGGGCAGGCACGTTTCTCCGCCAATGAATTCCATTACTTCCTGGGGCGCGCCCGAGGATCCCTGGTCGAAGTCGAAACCCAACTCATGATTGCCCAGAACCTGGCGTACTTTACCCCGGAGCATGGCAAACATCTCCTCGACCAGGCAGCGGAGTTGGGGAAAATACTCAATGGCTTGATCGGCGCCATAAGGCCGGCCGCATAGCTGAGAACCGGGAACTGGAGAACCGGGAACTGTTATTATCGCCCGCGTAGATGCATCCCATCCTCCTCAGCGTTTTGCTCGGTCTGACCGCAGCGGCGGCCAATGTTTTCGGCGGCGCCATCATCGTTCAGAAGAATTGGGACCGGTCTTACCTGAAGTACTTTGTGGCGCTGGGCGCGGGATTCATGCTGGCCACGGCGATCATAGAGATTTTTCCTGCCAGCCTGGAGTTGCGCGGCAAGAGCGCTGCCTTCCTGGTTCTCGCCGGATACCTCATCGTTCACTTATTCGAACATACCGTCACCGCACTTCCATTTCGGCGAGGAGACGCATAGGGATGCATTCGTCCACGGTCACCGGGGATACTCGGTGCTCCTGGGACTGATTATCCATACTTTTTTTGACGGTATTGCCATTGCTTCCGGCTTCATCGTTTCCGACTGGCTGGGATGGGTCATCTTTTTGGCCATTTTCCTGCACAAGATACCGGAAGGATTCACCATCGCGTCGGTCATGCTGGCCAGCGGACAAAGCCGGCGCACTGCCTGGGGCGCGTCGATGCTACTGGGCGCATCGACGCTGGCCGGAGTCCTCACCATGGCTCTTTTCCGCCATCAGGTCAGTTATGGCTTGCCGCTCTCGGCAGGGGTGACGATTTATGTGGCTGCTTCAGACCTGATGCCGGAGGTCAACCGGGAGCCAGGCGTTAGGATGGCGCTGGTCGTCTTCCTCGGAGTGGGGCTGCTCTTTCTGCTCGATACCCTTGTGCACGTGCACTAACTGGTGTGGTCTAGCTGGTGTGGGTCGAACACTCCCGACCCACACGATCTATTCCACCGTGTGTTTCGCCGTGTAGCCCTCCCGCGCCATGACGGTGTACTTCACGTCTTTGCCCTTCTGGTCTTTCACTTTCAGCGGTCCTCCATCGGGAGCAACTACCTCTACCTTCAGTTTGCGATAAGTGCCATCCAGCTTGGGATTGGTGGGGTGGTAGGCGAGATTGTACTGGTTGCGGATATCGCCGATGACGTCGCGAAAAATCTCGGGCAGCTCCGCCTGAAAGCGGGGGAAGTAGGCGCGTCCTCCAGTCAGGCGGGCGAAGGTCCTCATCTCGTTATCGCCCTGCAGGTAATCCATTTCTCCGACCGGGATGCCCATGCCGTGGGTGTAACCGCAGCGATGGGACTCACAGTAGTTTCGCACGGCAAAGCCTACGCTGATGGGGAAAATGGTGACGTCATGAGTGGTCTTGATCTTCTTCATGATCTGGTCGAGGTTGAGCTTGCTGAAAGTGTCCACCCCCGTAGTTACCAGGATGATGTACTTGCGCCCTTGAATCTGATCGACGCGGTCCAGCGTGTCATACAGGGCGTCAAACAGGTTAGTTTCGGCGAACCCCGGTATTCGCAACTGATTCAGCGCCCCAAAGACCGCTTGCTTGTCCTGAGTGAAGTCGGCCAGGATGTGCGGTTTCATGTCGTAAGAGATCACCGCCACCCAGTCATTTTTCTTGAGGGCATTGGCGAATGAATAGCTGGCGTTCAGCGCGTCCACCATGAAGTAATAGTTGGTAGAGGCAAATTCAACCAGCAAGACGGCAGTGATGGGGGCTTGCGAAACATCGAAGTCAGCCACCGATTGCTGGACACCATCTTCCAGCACGCGAAAGTTGTCCTTCTTCAGGCCGGGGATGAATTGCCCGTCTTTGGTAGTGACCAGAACGTCCACGTTCACCAGCGGTACGTCCACCTTGATGGAGTAATCCGGCATGCCCTCAACTTTCTTCGGTCTGGCTGGGGGCGGTGGCGGCGGCGGTTCTTCTTTCTTCTTCGGGATGGCGTAGGGTCCGACGTCGTTCTGTGGGCCGCCTGCCTCGGGCGGCGCTTCCTGCTTCTGCCCGCCGGCGGCGGGTTCGGACTGGTCCTGTGCCAGCAGCCCAGGGGCGCCCACGGTCAAGGCCAGCAAAGCCAGCATCATCAATGGGATAGTAAGAGCGGGCCGGCGAAATTTCAGATTTCTGGTCCAATCATTTCTAATCCAGTGAATGGAAAACATGGAATTCCTCGGTAAATCGTTATGCTAGTATAGACGCAGGGCTTCGCGATTGGGATGTTTTGCACGGCCTTTGACTGTCGCTTTTCGCTCCTCCTTCGCACCAAGAGCAGGATACAAAGCGCAAAGAATAAGGTTTCCGTTCGCGGGCGCCAGGCTCCAGGTTCAAATTCATGAGACGTGCGCTTTTCTCCAGTGTCATTGCTCTTCTGCTCTCTTCCATTATCCAGGCCCAGACACCCAAAGCAGTGGAAACCATTCCGGTGAGCGAGATTCATGCCGGAATGCACGGCGTGGCTTACACGGTTTTCCAGGGCACCAAACCAGAATCCATGGGAGTAGAAGTTCTCGGGATTCTGCGGAACGCGAACGGCCCCAAGGGCGACATCATCCTGGTGCGTTTGTCGGGCGAGAAAGTGGAATACACCGGGGTGGTCGCGGGCATGAGCGGAAGCCCGGTTTATTTGAACGGCAAACTGGCGGGAGCACTGGCCTTCCGCATCGGGGAATTCTCCAAGGAGCCGATCGCCGGCGTGACTCCCATCAAAGAGATGTTCGAGATCAGCGCCATGGACCGCAGGCCGGGAAGCACCGTGAACGCGGAGTCTTCGGTCCATACACCCACCCGAACCTCAGGCCCTGGGGCTGCTGGACTTACGTCTGACGGACTTGCTGCCAAGGACTATGCCAACTATCTGAAGCCGATCGAAGCTCCGCTGGTGTTCAGCGGATTCTCGCAGGAAGCCGTGCAGCGCTTCTCTCCCCAGTTCGCCAAGGCCGGGATCGTGCCGGTGATGGGAGTAGGCTCGGTCAGCGAAAGCAAGCAGCCCGAACCTTTGGAGCCGGGCTCGGCAATCAGCGCGATTCTGGTGCGCGGCGACATGGACATCGCAGCCACCTGCACCGTAACCTACATGGACGCCCACCATCTGCTGGCCTGCGGTCACCCCCTGCTGCAATTTGGCATGGTGGATTTGCCCATGACCAAAGCGGAAGTCCTGGCCACACTGCCGTCGCCGCTCAACGCCTTCAAGATCGTAAATGCCACCGAACCGGTGGGCGCCTTCGTGCAGGACCGGCACACCGGCATCCTGGGAGAGTTTGGCAAGCAGCCGGAGATGATTCCCGTCACTTTGAATATTCACGGGGGGGCGACCGACAAGCAATTTCACTATGAAGTGCTGAACAACGCCAACCTTAGCCCCCTGGCCATGATGGCGACGGTATTCAACGCGCTGCACGGCGTGAACGAGTACGGCGAGGACACTACCTACCGCATGAACGGCCGCATCAGCGTGAACGGATATCCCGACGTCACGGTGCAGAACATGTTTGCCCCTTCGGATGGCGGACAGCCGGCCGCGGTCATGGCGGCGCTTTCGCTGGGGGACCGCTTCAGCCGCATTTACGACAACCCGTACACCGTACCCGGCATTGGCGGCGTCCAGCTTGATTTCGACCTGGTGCGCGAACGTCGCTGGGCGCGCCTCGAAGGCGCCCGCACCGATTTGATCGAAGCCCGTCCGGGCGACGAAATCACCATCGAGACCGTGCTGCGCCCTTACCGCGGCGAAGTGATTCTGCAGCAGATTCCCATTCATATTCCAACCTCCACATCGCGGGGACCGCTGCGGATTCTGGTCAGCGATGGCGAGACCCTGGATCGGGTTCGCCGCGGCAACCCGCTGCTGGGACGCAAAATGGACCTGGCCTCCACCATTGCTTTGCTCAACAAACAGCATGTGAACAATCGGGTGTACGTTTCGCTGCTGGAGGCTGACCCGGAAGCCATGGTCGCGGACAAGGTGATGCCCACGCTGCCGCTTTCCATCATGAATGTGATGGACAGCATGCGCGGCACCCAGGAGATGATCGTACAGGGCGAGTCCTCGGTGAATGAGGCGGCCACCGGCCCATTGGATTACGTAGTTGCGGGTGCGCAGGTCCTAACCATTACGGTCAAGTAGGATGTTCGTGTGGTCGCGGGCGACCTGCCCGCGAAAGTGGAAACCCAAAACCAAATGCCGCGGGCGGGTCGCCCGCGACCACATCAAACCACACCAAAAGCCGTATCGCAGCCCTCCGTGATAGTCTGAATTCTTCCGCTCCAGATCGCAATGAGGTAACAAAATTGGCAATTCGTCCGCACAAGCAATTCTTCCTCGTTCCTACTCTCTTATTACTCTTCGCAACCTTCGCTTCCGCCGAAGGCACCCGTACCTGGGAGCAGTCCAAGTTTGAAGATCTGAGCAAGGGCACGGCGACGGGCGTGGCCATTCGCAGTGCTGGCGGACTGGAACTGGCGCCTGCCTTCAAGGCGATCTCGACTACGCCGTCCACTTACATATGGTCGATCGCGGCGGACCAGAGCGGAAATCTTTATGCCGCCACCGGCGGGCCCGCCCGCGTGTATCGCATCACCCCGCAAGGACAGACCTCCACCATCTTCGAGCCCCAGGAGTTGCAGGTGCAGGCCCTGGCGGTGGACAAGAACGGCATTCTCTACGCCGCCACCAATCCGGACGGGAAGGTGTATCGCATTGAGCGTCTGGCCAGCCCGGCAGCGGCCAAGGGAAAGGAGCCGGCGACAATCAAAGCCTCCAGCGAATTCTCTGCCTCCGTATATTTCGATCCCGGGACGAAATACATATGGGACCTGGCTTTCGATAATGCCGGCAACCTGTACGTCGCCACCGGCGATCACGGCGAAATCTATCGGGTGACTCCCAAAGGGGAGCATTCCGTATTTTTCAAAAGCGATGAAGCGCATATTCGGGTCTTGTCGGTGGACGCGCAGGGCAATCTGATTGCGGGCTCGGACGGCAGTGGACTGGTGTACCAGATCAAGCCCAGCGGTGAAGGCTTCGTCCTTTACAGCGCCCCCAAGAAAGAAATCACGGCGCTGGCCATCGACAAAGCGGGAAATATTTATGCCGCCGGCGTGGGAGAGAAGCGTGCCGGGCCCACTCCGTCAATCTTTCCTTCGCCGGTCACGACTCCTATACCCGCCCCCACGGGCGGGCCGGCACAACCCGGCATGGTAGTGCTGAACCCGGGCGCCATGCCCCCCGCCCTGGTGAGCAGCATCCCGCTTACCGGAACGAGCGCCAGCGGCGGTTCGGAAATTTACCGGATCGCGCCCGATGGCTCGCCCCGGCGCATATGGGCTTCGCGCGAGGACCTGGTGTATGCCCTGGCTTTCGATTCGACGGGGCGCCTGTTGGCTGGTACGGGAAACCGCGGTCATGTTTTCGCCATCACCGGCGAAGATCGCTTCGTCGATCTGCTGAAGGCCAGCGCCACCCAGGTCACGGCGTTCGCCAAAGCTCCGGCGGGCGGGCTGTATGTGTCCACCAGCAACCTGGGCAAAGTATTCCTGCTGGGCGGGTCGGCTGAATCCGAGGGCAGCTATGAGAGCGATGTGTTCGACGCCAAAGTCTTCTCCCGCTGGGGACGCGCCGAGTTGCGCGGCGCGGGGCAGGTCCAGCTCTTTGCCCGCAGCGGCAACGTGGACAATCCCGACCGCAACTGGAGCCCCTGGCAGCCGGTCGATCTGCTGAAAGACCCGGTCCTCAATGTGCCGCCGGCCCGGTTTATCCAGTGGAAAGCCGCGCTGCACGCCGGGACCACCGCACCCAGCGTCGACAGCGTGCTGCTGAATTACTTGCCCAAGAACGTCGCTCCCGACTTCGACGATGTCACGGTGCAGGTGGGCGTGCGTTACCAGCCCTTGCCCAAGCTCGCGCTGGTACCCGACACGAGCGGGACCGCAGCCGCCAATCCGCAGCCGCGTTTTGACGCGCCGCCT
>Ga0163162_10004709_pt1 | contig 13152 bp, 13 predicted proteins | sample S55metaG_FD_115310 | JGI IMG/M metagenome (GOLD analysis project Ga0163162, IMG submission 115310) | Switchgrass rhizosphere microbial communities from Kellogg Biological Station, Michigan, USA - S5-5 metaG | ecosystem: Host-associated > Plants > Roots > Rhizosphere > Soil | place: USA...
CCTCAAATTCATGATGACCGGCCCGCAGGCAGACTTCTGGTTCCCGGTCAGTGCGCAGAGCGCGTCGTACACAGGCCAGTGGTACTCCGAAAACACAATGCAGGGCATCCTCGCATATCGCGGCCAGGTAACGCAGGCACTCCCTGGCCAAGCAAACCGCCTGGTTGCCAATATCGGTGACAAGCAGGCACTCGGGGGCTATGTGAAGGTCAACGAATGGAACGACTACGAGATCATCGCGCGCGGTGGCGTGATGATGCATATTATGAACGGCCAGTTGATGGCGGTCTTCATTGACGACAATCAAGACTCGGTCAATAACCAACCGGGACTTATCGGCTTCGAGATCGAAAGCCAGCCATGCAAAATCTCCGTCCGCGATATCTGGCTGCGCAGGTTCGACTAGTTGGATAAAAGGAGCGGGATGGCGTGAGACGGCGAAGTAGGCGGACCATAATCCGCGACGGTCTTGCGACACCGAAGGGCACCGGCCACGAGTCATGAAATTGATCGGATCGATGCCGGTAAAATCGCCGGAACTCTTGGGAGAATCAGTCCGAAAGCGACTCCCATGAGACTTCGATAATACAACGGTGTAAAATGACAAAGCTAAGAAACCCAGCCCCTCGCAAAATCAAGGAGGGTGCACGATGACACGACGCGAAGCATTAGTGACCCTAAACGTGCTGGCGGGGACGCTGGGACGAGCGGCCGAACGGCTTCCCGCCAACAAGAACGTGAAGTGGGGATTGGGATCTAACCTCTGGAATTCCTTCAAGGGATCGAAGTTCACCGACATCCTCGACGTGATGCACGACACCGGGTTTATCGGCCTTCGATTGACGCAGTTTCCAAAGATTCTGGAGACCTACAGCATCACCACTGAACAAATGGAAAAGGAGGTCTCCAAGCGCGGCCTGCATGTGGTGACGATTTCGTTCAATGGTCCGGCCCAGGACGCGTCCAAACGCAAGGAGGTCCTGGACAGCGCGAAGGTCGCGATGACCTTCCTCAAGAAGTTCGGCGCCGAGCGACTGGTAGTGTTCTCGCCGCCACGGAATGCCGGCGCGGCGCCGGACGCTTTCAAAACCATGTGCGAGTGTTATAACCAACTGGGCGAGATGGCCGGCGAAATGGGCTTCAAGGCGGGTCTTCACAATCACATGGGTCAGATGGTGCAGAACGAGGACGAACTCGATCGTTGCATGCAAATGACCGATCCCAAGTTGTTCTGGCTTTCGCCCGATACGGCGCACCTTCACTTGGCCGGCATGGACTCCGCGAAGATCCTGGATCGCTACAAGAACAGGTTGATGCTGGCGGACTACAAAGACGCCAAGCGCGGAGCAGGGAACTTCCTCCAGAACATCTACGATCTGGGCGATGGCGATGTAGACTTTCCGGCCTGCCATCGTGCGTTGAAGGCGGCTTCGTTCAAGAACTGGCTGATCGTAGATCTGGACATTGCCCGCCAAGGCCCGCGGGTCAGCTACGAGCGGTGCGGAGCGTATGTAGTCAAAACGCTGGAACCGATTTATGTCTGACATTTCGCGCCGGACCTTTATCAGTACAACCGTCGGAACAACCGTCGCAACAGCCATCGGAACAACGCTCGCCCCGGCCGCGCTCGCAGCCGCCGACTATCGCATCCTCGATCCCCACGTTCACGTGTGGAAGCATGATCCCGAATTTCCGTTCGCGCAGGGGCAGAATGTTCCCGACCGCGACGCCACGCCGGAAACGCTGCTGGGCCTGATGAAAAGCAACGGGGTTTCGAAGACCGTCCTCATTCAGGTGATTCACTACCGGTACGACAACCGTTTTCTGGCGCACACGCTGAAGCAATATCCGAAGATGTTCAAGGGTGTGTGCCGGGTGGATCCACTAGCGCCCGCTGCGCCCGACCATCTGTCGCAGCTCACCGACCAAGGATTCAGCGGAGTCCGGCTTTCCCCGGGTCCCGGTGCGGTGGGAGATTGGATTAAGGGGCCGCTGATGCCGCCGCTGTGGAAGCGCTGTTCCGAATTGAAAGTGCCGATGACGGTGCTCGCACCGGTGACGCGTATGCCGGATGTAGCTCAGTTAATGGAGAAGCTGCCGGAGATGACGCTAGTGATCGACCACATGGCCGATTGCCCCGTCGATCAGCCGCAGGAGCTGGAAAGGCTGATTGCCTTGAAGCGCTTTCCCAACGTATTTGTAAAGATCTCACATACGTGGTCGCTTTCGCGCCAGTCGTATCCGTGGCTTGACTCGCAAGAACAGGTGAAGCGGCTGCACGCCGCCTTCGGGCCGCAACGGTTGATGTGGGCGACGGATTGGCCGATTCTCGAGAGCGTCGCGAAATATCCGCAGGCGCTTACTGTAGTCCGCGACGAGATGAAATTCCTAAATGCCGACGATAAGAGCTGGATGCTCAGCAAGACCATCGAGCGCGTCTGGCCCTTCCCGGCATAGGGCGCGCAGGTTCATCCTCGACGATCACGTTTCCAGCAATCTGCTGACTAGTCAGGCAGCCAGGGAGTAAATATCGTCAACGTCGTCTCGCTTTCGATCGCGAGCTTCCTGGCATTTTACGCATACACGCGCCCACGGGATCGCATCCAGGCGTCGCGGCGGAATAGACTCTTCGCAATCCTCGCAGACACCGTATTCGCCCTTGCCTAGCCTACCGAGCGCCTCGCGCACATCGCTGAGCATCTGTGCGCTGATGTTCATCCGTTGAACCGACACATCGCGATCCGCTGCCATTCGGATGGTGTCAAGCATATCAGCCGAATTTTCAATGGTCAGATCGGACCGGTCTTGGAAGACAGCAGTCAATTCTCCAAGCTTGGCCTCGAGAGCGGTTCTGCGTGCGCGAATTTCGGTAGGAGTCTTCATGGCGGACTTGTAGGCAAGTAGATGACCAAAATCTCATAGCGGGCAAGGCAATGAAAAGCTAGGACTTTTGAAAAGATGTCGATCTCGGCGAATCGTTGACCATCGAATCGACTGCAGAATCTGCCGGAGATTTCTCCAAGACTGCATATGCAGATAACGGGTCCGGCGCCAATATCTGTGCTTTCTACTTGCATTCGTTTGATGTCCGGTCCATTGCAAGCGACGTCGCAACGGCCACCATCGGGACTAGCGAGATTCTTCGTGGAGAGCTCGTACCTCTGGCAACCGGCGTACATCGGCGATGAAGTTCGCGAGCAAAGCAAGGGTATTGTCCTTCCGCCACACCAGCGCCAACGTCAAAGGCATGTTCAAGTCCACTACGGGTAAGATGACAACCGATTCGGGGCACCGCCAGCGTGCTGTAGCGAGGACCCATCCCACACCCAGGCCGGTCGATACGAGACTGAGGATAGTTGGCTCGTTCACACCCTCCTGAACGATGCGGGGAGATTTCAAACCGCCGCGATAACATTCGAGCATCATCAGGTCGTAGAACGCCGGGTTTGCCCGCCTTGGAAACCAGACAAACGGCGCGTCCGTCAGGTCACGCAGACGGAGCTTCTTGAGTCTTGTGAGCGGATGCCTTTTGGGAGCGGCCAGCTCGACATGTTGTCTGGCCACGAGAAGTTGGTCCAATTCCGGATCGGATTTTGGCATGAAATTGACGAACCCTGCATCCAAACGGCCGGATCTTATCGCCTCTAGCTGCGCCAGACTTGCCTCTGGCTGAAGTTGCAGTTCGGCGTCGGGTTGCCGCTCCCGAAATCGCCGGAAGGAATCCGGAACAACGCCGTGCCACGAGGAATTCTCGGTAAAACCGACACGCAGCGTGCCGGAACGGCCGCTCGCCACTCTGCCGGCACGCACAGCCGCCTCGCTTAGCTCCTGAAGAACACGGCGCGCATCCTCCAGGAATAGCTTGCCGGCTGCATTCAATTTCACTCCGCGCGGGAGGCGTTCGAATAGTTTGAAGCCGAGTTCCTTCTCTAGATCCTGAATCTGGCGGGAAAGCGCGGGCTGAGCCACGCGCAGCCGGCGCGCGGCACGCCCGTAATGCTGCTCCTCGCCGATCGCAATGAAATATCTCAGATGCCGCAATTCCATTCTGATACTTTATCGCGATTGGTCTAATCGTAAAGATGTCTTGGACGAATGGAAAACTCTCTGTCAAATTAGATCCACATACGTGAAGGGCGCCAAGAAGAAAGTAAAAGTCAAACCGATTCGGAGAAAGCGGCCGACTTTGAAGCGGGCAAAACGCCAGCGAATGGTTCCTATCCCGGTCGCTTTGGAACGGTAGGTCTTCAACGCTCCGATTAGGGGGCCACGGATGAAGGCACTTGTATTAAACGCAATTGGTCACGGGTTCGACCTCGAGAACGTCGACATCGCCGCGCCGATTGGGCGCGAGGTTCTCGTCGACGTGCAAGCGTCGGGGCTGTGTCACACCGACCTGCTCTTCGCTACTCACGATTTTGTTCCGACACCTTCGGTGCTTGGTCATGAAGTCGCAGGGATCGTGGCCGCAACCGGACCCGACGTTGCGCAGATCCGCGTTGGAGATCACTTCGTAGGCTCTCTCGCGCAGTCGTGCGGGGCGTGCGCTCGGTGTCTGTCCGGGCGATCCTTCCAGTGCAGACATCCGGAGTCGACGCTGCGCCGACTGACCGATGCACCGCGCTTGTCCCGAAATGGGGTTGGCTTGTTCCAGGGATTCGGGCTGGGCGGCTTCGCCGAACAGGCGCTCATCCACGAGAACCAGCTCGCCGTCATACCCAAGGAGCTTCCGTTCGCTCAGGCTGCGCTGCTCGGCTGCGGCGTTGTAACCGGCGCCGGTTCCGTCTTGAACACCGCTAATGTCAGCGCCGGTGACACGGTCGTGATCTTCGGCGCCGGAGGCGTTGGCCTCAACGCCATAAGTGGGGCGCGTATCGCAGGGGCGTCCAGGATCGTCGTCATTGATATCCAGCAGAAGCGACTCGACGCAGCCCGCCGCTTCGGCGCCACCGACGTCATCGATTCCACAAAGACGGCCCCTGTGGAGACGGTCCGCGCCCTCCTACCCGAAGGAGCCGACCACGTCTTCGACTTCGTGGGGCTGAAATTGGTGGCCGAGCAGGGTCTCGCCATGCTGAGCGTGGGCGGCGGACTTTACCTGGTCGGAGTGGCAAGCCCCGATGTCGAGATCGATCTGAACATCGTGAGCGCGATCGACCGGCAGAAGCGCGTTCAAGGCGTGAATTTCGGCTCAACCAATGCCAAGCGTGACATCCCCATGTACGCAGAGCTGTACCTGCAAGGCCGGATGAACCTGGATGACCTGGTTTCGAAAAGGATTGCGTTGCGCGACGTCAATAGCGGGTACGCGGCGCTCACAGACGGCTCGCTCAACCGCGTCGTTGTCACGTCGTTCTAACAGCAAACATATAAGGAGAAACGCCATGAAAACACTCACAAGAGGAGACGCGATCAAGACAATCACCACCCACTACATCGACGGATCGTTCGTTGAATCCCACGGCCGCGAAGTCATGGACATCATCAAGCCGACCAACGCTCAGGTGATCGGTCGCGTAACGCTAGGCGATGAAGAGGACACGCGGCACGCCATCGCCGCAGCCAAGAGCGCATTCGCAAGTTTCGGCCGGTCGACGAAGGAAGAGCGCGCGAAGATCTTGCGCCGGCTGCATGAAGCCGCGTCGGCGCGCCTTGACGATCTGACGGCCGCGATGGTCGAGGAATACGGAGGCGTCGTCCAGTTCGCCGGGCTCATCGTTCAGTCCGGCGTCAACGCGTTTCTGGCCGCCGAGAAGGCGCTCCAGGAACTTCCATTGACACGCAGCTGGGGCAAGACGACGGTCACATTGGAACCGGTCGGCGTGGCCGGTCTGATTACCGCCTGGAACGCGAACGCGCTGTTCATTTGCTTGAAGCTCGCCTCGGCCGTCGCGGCCGGATGTACGGTCGTCATTAAGCCCAGCGAGTTGAGCTCGCTCCAGACTCGGGTGTTGGTGGAAGCGCTGCACCAGGCCAATCTCCCGAAGGGTCTCTTGAACGTGGTCACGGGGCTCGGAAATGTCGTCGGCGCAGAGATGGTACGTAGTCCCGATGTTGCCAAGATCTCGTTCACAGGCTCGGTGGCTGTGGGCGAAACGATTATGCGCGACGGGGCGAAAACCATGAAGCGGGTCACGCTGGAACTGGGCGGCAAGTCGCCCACCATCCTGCTCGATGACGCCGTTCTCGACCAGGCGATCCCGTCGGCCCTCCTGATGGCATTTTTGAACAGCGGCCAAGCGTGCGCCGCAGGGACGCGCCTCCTCGTGCCGAAAAGGCGGTTCGATGACGTAAAGCGGGGCATACGCGACGCGATGCGCGTTTTTGCCGTCGGTGATCCCGCTGATCCCAAGACCACCGTCGGACCGATGGTGTCGCAAAAACAATACGAACAGGTGCAGTCTTATATCCGTAAGGGCATCGAAGAAGGCGCGGAAGTTCTCGTCGGCGGCGAGGGTCATCCGCAAGGTTTCGAAGCGGGTTACTTCGTGAAGCCCACGATATTCGTCAATGTGAAGAACGACATGACGATCGCCCGGGAGGAGATTTTCGGCCCCGTGCTGTGCGTCATCGCCTACGACTCCGAGGACGAGGCGATCCGGATCGCCAACGACTCCAAATACGGTCTCCACGCCGCCGTCCTTGGCACCGACCTGGAGCGTGCGCGTCGCGTGGCCTCGCAGATACGGGCCGGACGCGTCGTGATCAACGGTATGACGGATGATCCACAGGCGCCCTGGGGAGGATTCAAATACTCAGGCATCGGCCGCGAATATGGCCAATACGGAATCGAGGCGTTTCTCGAGCCGAAGGCCATCCTCGAATGATGGCTCTCTTGCGACATAGACGACTCCAAACCAAGGACGCCAGATTATGAGCAAACACGTTAGCATCTCCCTGGAAGAAGCAGCCGATCGCCTCGCGATCCGGGAGCTTGTCGAGGCCTATGCGCACTGTGCCGATCGTCGCGATGCAAAAGGTCAGATGGCTCTCTTCACCCGAGACACCCACTTTGTGGTTTACATGAATGCCAAAGATCCGACGCCCTCCCAGGAGTTGCACTCGCGCGAAGCGCTCGCTCCAGTCTTCGCGGACTTGAAGCAGTACGACGCTACCACCCATTTCCTCGGACAGAGCACGATTTTCACGCTGACGGCCGGCCGGGCCACCGGCGAAGCCTACTGCCTGGCACATCACGTCACAGTCGACGGCGCAAAGCGACGCTTGATGCTCGCCTCGCTACGCTACCTCGACACATTCGTGAAGACGGACGGCGAGTGGCTGTTTGCGGAGCGCAAGCTCTACGTCGACTGGCTGGAAGAGCGCGCGCTGTGATGAACGCTCAGGCGGTGGGCCACACGCGTCTGGTCATCGTGGGCGCGACGGGAATGGTGGGTGGCTACGCCCTCCGATATGCCCTTGAAAATCCAGCCATCGGACTTGTGACGGCTATCGGGCGCAAGCCGCTTGGCATCTCACACCACAAGCTGAAAGAGGTTCTTCATCGAGACTTCGCGGACTGTTCTGCACTCGCGGAAACGCTTTCCGGTCAGAACGCGGCGATCTTTTGTCTGGGCACGTATACCGGTGCGGTGCCCGACACGGAGCTTCGCAAGATCACCGTGGACTACACGATTGAATTCGCGCGTGTGCTGCACAACAGCAGTCCCGAGGCAGTGTTCTCCTTCTTAAGCGGGAGTGGCGCGGACCCGACGGGACGTAGTCGGATAGCCTTCGCGCGCTACAAAGGCGAGGCCGAAGCAGCACTGCTTGCGGCTGGTTTCCCGCGCGTTTTCATCTTCCGGCCCGCGTATATCTACCCCGTGGAGCCGCGCCAGGAACCGACTTTCAGCTACCGGTTGTTGCGAGCGATCTACCCGGCGTTTCGAGTGCTCTTCCCGAATCAGGTGATTCCCGCTGATGACTTGGCCCGCGCCATGGTGGATGTAACCGACCGGGAAATCGGGAAACCTGGAGGACTAGTATTAGAAAACCGTGATATCCGAGCCTTGGTCCGTTGACAACTCATAAATGATCTATGCGCTGGACTCTGCTGATCGCGGCATCCTGGGTACTATTTTTGATCCGCTTTCGGCGCGTTCTTCTCTTGCGCGCGGGCCCCCGACAGGATCCCGACCATACCGTAGTTGCCTTCATGACACGCGTATTCGAAAATCCGGCTCTCCGACTTCCACATAGTCAACTGTGCCGTCCATGGTTTCGTATAGATCGCCGGATCATCCACCGTGAATTCATACAGTATGGTTTCCGGATCAGTGCGGGTGAAACGCTCTATGAGACGCATCTTATCGGTAGTGCTTGGTAGGTTTGCGGTTTGGCTGCCAGTTGAAGATACCTGCCTTGGAAATTGGGCCTTGTCGATCAAATTTGTCGTTTCCACCACCAGTGTGTTGCCTTCCCAATGGCCCCGCGAATCCCCTAGCCACTGGCGCACGTTCGATGGCAGATGCGGACGGCTATCTAGGGGGATAATCCGCACGTCGTGGATCATTTCGATCGCGATCGCCACGTACCCTGGCGCTTGGAAGATCTGGTAGTTGCCGTTATACGCCACGGGCAGCATCGGCGGCCCAGCGCTGGGCCACTGGAGGCAGCGTTCGGAGAGGAGGCGGTTCTCCGGCCCATCCGCTGGGTGCATCTTCGTCTGCTCGGCGCGCGCGGCCGCGCGTCTTTGGCCCGCCTCCGTCAGCGCGGGGAGTCTGCCATCGGGCGGATCGACGATCATCGAAGTCCGCCGGGTTTTGATCACCTTCGTTCCACGGTCCCACCAGGCGTCGTTATAAGCAAAAGCCACGTCGGCGGTTGCGTCACCGCGGCGCCGGTCCGCGTTGAAATTCTCGACCACGCGTTTTTCGTACGCCGCGGCCTCCGCTTCGGTGAAGAACGCTTTGTCCGCGAGTTCCGGGGGCCGCTCCATCGGCGTAATCGTACCGTTGTTCCAGACGCCTTGTAGATCCGGCTGTCCGTCTGCTGTCCGCGGTGGACTCCAAGGCTTCTTGGTCGCAGAAGTCTGTCCACTCGCGGACCGGACTGTCGCCGCTGCTACCAAGACAGCCATAACACCAACGAAAATCCATCGCGCGTTCATTAGAATGACCTCCCTGCCTCCTTTGCGCCTATTGATCGAACTGAACAAAGAGTGCAACCCAATCCGCCTTTCCTAGAATGCGCAAGGTGTGTCCTTTCCCCGTGACATCTTCGATTTGCGTCGTATGTCCTGGTTCCAGCGGGATTTTTCGTCCGCCCGCTACCTCAATCTCTGCCCGGCCACTGAGTGTAACCACATACCGACGCGCTGTGGCGGCGTGCCAATCCGCAAAGGTACCGGGAGGAAGGCTCACAAAGTAAGAGCTCGCGACCTTCACCTTCTCCGACACCATTTCCGTCTGTTCGTGGACAACAAGGGGTGTGAGCTTGAGGTCCATTTGCTCCGCATGACCTAGGCCATCGGAGCCAGTGAAAATTCGTGTCACAGTAACAGGCGTGTGCTGTTGAGCTGCAGCTACATAGCCGCCGTTGTGCGTGCCCCACATCACGATCAAAGGACTAACGGCGGCTAGTCGAATTAGCCGGCTTGCGATGGGTTTCATAGTGTCCTTCCGCCGCCTGCGGGAGCCAACTGTAGGAGCCTCACTTTATTTGGAAACCGATGCGGCCGCCGGCTTTTCCACAAAAGGTGTCGGAGTGTGCGCAGCGTTCATGATGATGGCCAGGTAGGTGTAGTAACCTACCAGACTCGCGGCTTCGATGACTCCGGGTTCTCCAAATTTAGCCACTCCTCGGGCGTATGTCTGGTCACTGACACTCTGGTTGTGGAGTATCTCGGTACAAAATTCGTAGAGGATTGCTTCCTCTTCCGTCATCTGTTCCGGCCGCCGCCTGTCGGCCACTGCCGCAACGATCGCCGCGCTCAGCCCAGCTTTAAGAGCCGCCTGGCTGTGACCGTCCCACTCATAGTGGTTGGCCCAATTCCGCGCGGCGATAATGATGGCGAACTCTGTGAGTTTAGGGCTGAGGACGCTATGAAACTGGTTGTGCAGGCGCAACTGTAGAGAAGGAACAACCAGATCCGGTACGCGCAAAAGGACCGACCATGGCGGCCCGTCGAGATCAACTTTGCGAATATTCTTGTAATCTGTGACGGCTTGCTTTTGCTCCTTCGTCTGCTTGTCCGCTGGGATCATCGGCATCCGGTCCTGAGCGGCGACGTTCCCGGCCTCCAACAAGGAGAGAACCAAGAGCACGATGTGGGTTCGTTTCATGTTTTCTCCATCGAAGTCCCTGACCAAAATAATATGTTCAGCGCGCATGGGTGGGTAGCGGCGCCTTTCCTTCTCACTGCGGCGATCGGCTTGGATCGACGCAAGCGAAGTTGGCTGCCTCATCGATGCTTCCCGAACCCTTCCATTTCGCAATCTGAGGATAAGGGCACAGCGGTCTGGTGCGATCCGTCACACCGCTGGCGATATGAGATGCGACGATTCTTTCCGGCGGCTTTCCGTGCTCGACCCATTCGCCGAGAGTGCCGACAGCATCGAAAGTATTCGGACCGGGGCCTCCCCCGCAATGCCCCATGCCAGGCACCATGAAGAGGCGGAAGAAGTCGGTGGTCTGGGTGGGTCCTCCCATGGCGCGTTCGACCGCTTCGTAGTATTTGACGCCGTCCTCCGGAGGCACGTCGGAGTCGGCCCAGCCGTGATACATCACCAGCTTTCCCTTCCGCGCCTTGAATGGCTTCAAGTCCGTGTCATTCGAATTGACCACGGCCATCTTGGCATCGGCGTAGGCCATGTCTCGGTCAAAGTCGAACGTGCGCCAGTCCCAGTTGGGGTCGTTGAATACCCAGAGTCGCCAGAATTCGTTCCTTCTGGCTTCCGCAGGCTCCACAAAGTAAGACGTCCAGCTGGTCTCGGTACCGCGGGGCCATCCTGCGAAAATCCGCTCGCCGGTACGTGGGTTCTTGGCTCCGCTGTAGACTTTCCTTACCGATTCCACCTGAGGCGCGGTGAGACAGTTGTCGCCATTTCCGCCCTTGCACAACAACTCGCCGGGATCGAACTTGCAGCGGCGCGGGTCATCGATGATGCCGTCCGCCAGGCCGTCAATCGCGTCACATGCGGCCATGGCGGCCTTGGTGATCATCGGAAGTTTGGCGGCCGGCAAAGGTTGCTCAGCGTCCTTGTGGATCGCTTCCCAGGACCACAGAAATCCTGCGATAAGATGTGTCCGGTTGTTGCCCGGGTCGCCCGCGACAATGCCGTCGTAATCTCCCGGGAAACGCTGCGCCTCCGAAAGCGCCTGGTGCCCTCCCGTGGAACAGCCATTGAAGTAAGAGTATTGCGGCATCCGGCCATAGTAATTGCGAATGATCAGCTTCGAGATGTCGGTCATCACGTGAACCGCTCGATAGGCCCAGTCATTAATCTTCTCGGGGTGGCCGACGCCGAATCTTAAATCACCGCCTTCGTGTCCAGTGTCGGACCCGGCCGTCGCGTAGCCTTGATTCAAGGCGGCGGCCATGGTGCTAAAGCTCATCGCACTTGAAAATCCTCCGTTTCCGGTGCCTTCAAATTTTTCGTTCCAGTTCGCTCGCAGCGGCAACCAAAATTCAATATGAATTTCAGAGTCGCTCACCGGACGCGATACAGCCCGTACGCGGCAGAAGGCGGGCACCTTTAATGGACTGGGCGCGCCGGAAGGATTGTACGTCCCTGCGGGAACCTCATCGGCGGACGTGATGGTGGTGTTCGTGATGAACAGATCGGCGAGGCTGGAACACGTGGGAGACGCCGCCATCGCCACGGAGGCGAGTGATAATACCGCGAACAAGGTACGCCAATTCATAACCAGCATAGTGACAATTTCCGTGCTGCTGCGCAATGGGTAATTTCCAATCGTGGGATTAGAGAGCGTCGGGTCTGACGCGATGTTAGGGCGGCTCGTCGTCAAACGACCGCGACCCACCGGTGGACTTCCTGGCCCTCGGTTGTCAAACTTAATTCAAATATTTTGAAGGTTCATTGATTCACTCGCATCCCGGTGACATAGTGTTGGACAGACCTCAGGTGAATCAGGGAGATCAACTGCATAGTTTACAATGCGGGACCAATTAGCTGTTCCCGTCACATCAGCCTGGGATATGTTTATTGCGGAGTCCGGATCGGCTTGACACGATGCTGTAATTTGTGTAAGTTAAGACGCCTCTCGATCGGCGCAGACAAGATCCTGAGCCTCGTTTGAGCCCATCCCGGAAGGCGGATTTTAAGGGGGATGGAATGTCCAAGTCTCGACCAAGCTTTTGCAGTTTGTCTCTGATGCTGCTGTTTGTTTGGGTTGTCGTGTCGTCAGCTCAAACCACAGCGGTACTCAATGGAACGGTTGCGGACGCGAGCGGCGCCGTTGTACCCGGCGTAAGCGTTACCGTAACCAACGCCGAAACGGGTCTTCAGCGGGAGGCTGTCACGGATTCGACAGGGTCCTATGATATCCGCTTACTGCCGCCCGGCACTTACAACATCGCCGTGAAAAAAGACGGCTTTCGCCAACTAACGCGCGAGAGCGTACGCCTGGAAGTGAACCAGGTGGCTCGGATCGACTTCGCCATGCAGCTTGGGGCAGTTACTGAGGCCGTCGAGGTATCGGCATCCGCTCCTATGCTTGAATCGAGCAATTCTTCCGTCGGACAGGTGATCGAAACGAAAGCGGTGAGCGACCTGCCCTTGAATGGCCGCAACTTTGCGCAGCTCGCGATCCTCAGCCCCGGCGCGATCGGTGTCGGTTATGGCCCGGGCGGAACCATCGGAAGCGGCTCGCGTCCCGATGACACACGGCCAGGCGCAGAACTCATGGTGAACGGAAATCGTGAAATGTCGAACAATTTCATGATCGACGGAGTGGATGACAATTTCCGCCGGAATGCGTTGATCACGGTTCGACCCAGCGTGGAAGACATTCTGGAATTCAAGATTCAGACCAATCTTTTCGCAGCGGAACAGGGTCGCAGCTCCGGGGCCACGGTGAACGTCGTCACGAAGAGCGGAACCAACCAGTACCACGGCAGCGCTTTCGAATTCATTCGCAACAACGTCCTGGACGCACGCAATTTTTTCAACGCGAAAAGCACCGCAGCCC
>Ga0163162_10004710_pt1 | contig 13151 bp, 11 predicted proteins | sample S55metaG_FD_115310 | JGI IMG/M metagenome (GOLD analysis project Ga0163162, IMG submission 115310) | Switchgrass rhizosphere microbial communities from Kellogg Biological Station, Michigan, USA - S5-5 metaG | ecosystem: Host-associated > Plants > Roots > Rhizosphere > Soil | place: USA...
ATTCATTCCGGGTGTCGCCAGGATCGCCTGACGGATCTCTTCCTGGTACTTCGGAGTATCCTCCGTCCTCAGATAGAACATCGAGGCCTTGTTTGGCGTACCCGTCAGTTCTCCCATGGTCTGAATCGGGATGAACTTGCGCCCTCCCTTTCCATGTTCCACGATTCCGCAAATCCGGAAGGGGTGATCGAGAATATTGATACTGTCGCCCACCTTCTTCCCGGTAGCGGTAAAGTCATCCACAATCACGTCGTACGGGCCCTGAAATGATGTCCCCGCGATGTAATTAAAGGACAAAAGGTCGTTAAAGCTTTTGTAGTCAATGCCATATATGCTGTCGAGCGAACTGCTGAGCTGGATATAAACCGGAGCCGCCACCGCTACGTGTGGAATCTTTCCAATGATGTCGCCCACCTTGACCGAGATCCCAGCCGAGCTCATCCCCAAGAAGTTATTCGTCGTCGACGGCCGGACAATCATGTCCATGCCAATACCATTCTGACGCGCCTTGAAGCCGCTGATCTTGCCCAGAAGAATCGCTGTGATCGAGAGAATCATGATCACTTCAATAGCGATGGCAAGCGCGCTGATAAGAGACCGCAGGGGCCGGTGCACCAGATTACCCAAAACTAATTTGTTCATGCTGATACCAGTGTATGGCAGACAGGGCTGCTATTCCCCGGTGTCGGCCACTGAAACTGCACGGACGCGGCGAGGCACGCTGCGCACCGCCGCGATCCGGCGAAGCGAGATTGCCTCTGGTCCCTTCATAAGAGTGCCGAAGATCGGCATCACATAGGCCGCCGACAGGGCCGCGACAATCACGGCGAAGGACACATAGCCGATTGTGTAGGTGATGCCGCTCAACATTCCCTCAGGGGCCATATGAGAGAAATACGCCACCATCAGCAAACCCCAAGGAGAGGTACGCGTATCCCCGCAGAGCGAATCAAAGATCACAAACAGAAGGATCCACATCAATGGAGCAAGGATAAAAACGCCGAGCCAACCGGACATGTGGTATGCCTCGCCGGAGGGGCTGAAGGAGATGCCTGTCGTATAGTCGTCGTCCGGCAGTCCGCCAAGTTCATGCGCATACAGGTTGCCGAACCCGATCACTGGCTTGTCCCGCCAAACAAAATGTGGCACCAGGTTCTGAAAGCCGACAATAAGCGGAGACACCCCAAAAGTTCCGGTCCTTTCTGTCTGGTCTATCAGACCGTCGTCCACCGATACCATCTGCAGACGGTCGGCGAATCCCTGAGGGGTATTGAAATACCCCTGCTTTCGGATCAAATAAGCTTCCTCGTTCGAAGCTTTGTAGGTCTCGCGAACCTCCTCCAGGCTACCTAGCAGTCGGACGGAGACCTCAACCCTCTCCCAGAATGTGTCCGCTGTAAAATTTCTTCCATACTGGGAGTAAGGCACTAAATAGCGAAACATCAGGAAGATGATCAGGACAAATCCAGCAATTTGGGTCCGTGAGAGTCGATAGCCCTGGGATCCAGCCGCCACGAACCAACAGGCGAGCGGAGTAAATATCCCCTCCTTGGAAAATCCCGACAACCCGGTGAACATGATTGCCCCGCCCGAGACCAGCACCGGAATGCTCACGGCGCTTCTCCCCCCCGTCCGTCGCATCTGGTGGATTACCCCCAGAATCAACGCCATAGGAAGAAAGCGATTGATCTGCGCCAGGGCACTCAGAAAGCTGCCTCCCTCATGGGGTAAAACAGCGAGGATCAGTCCGACCACCAGGCCGGTAACCATACAGCCAACCGTTGCGTTCTGCAGGTTCGAATCGTTCACCAGTTCAGCAAGCAGCGGGCGGCGAACCGTAAGCTTACGGCTCAAAAAAACTGCACCCAGCATGGCGACCATGCTCCCCAGAAAGACCTGCATGGTCAAAAGCGGTGCAACCAGATTTGAATCTGCCGGTTCTCCAAGCACGGCCTTCCAGCACAGACCGACAATCGCTGCCAGGGTCGCGTAAAAGAAAACGTAAGCGCCAGAAGGGCGGGAAAAGCCACCAGCAACGTTGAAGGTGAGCCCAGAGACGACGATAAAGAGAAAACTGCAGATGGCGAAGCTGGCCTTGGTTCCCTGCATCAATTGCAGTCCAAAAAGCACCGCCGCAAACGTAACGACATACTGGAGCGGGATGTGGACCGGAAATGGGAGGCGCACTCGTTCTCTTCTCTTGCCTCAACGGATCGAAGGGTTTTGGTAACCTGGTCGTGCCAGGATTGCATTCCGTCGCGAGCTTGATGATATAAGACATCGAAAAGCCTCCACTCAAGAAAATTTGCCTGCCATTCTGCAGGTTCCCCCAAAGGCACCCTTCCGGAATTTGCGGCAAAGCAAATACAATAATCGGAGTTGCTAGGATGCAACTAACTACTTTGGTTCCAATCGATCACGGCCCGCGATGCGGCTTTGACTCGACTGGAGCTGAGGTCTATCCTGCCGGAAACCGCGCAGATATCAGGCGTGGGTCGCAAGCAACGGCTACGGTAGGCTCAGCGGAGCAGAATGGAACGATTCGGCGACGAGTTGCGGGTAGAACGCGAGCGCAAACAAGTTACGCTCGAGACCATCTGCGCCATAACCAAGGTCTCCATCCGTCATCTTGAAGCCCTCGAAAGCGGCAAGTACGGCGAACTTCCCGGTGGAGTCTTCCGCAAAGGAATCGTCCGCAGTTATCTCGGTGCGGTCGGGCTCGACGAGGGAACCTGGCTTCAACGCTTTGAGATGACGCTTCGCGAGAGCGGCTCCGTCGCCTCCAATAACGACGACTGGGTTGAGTTTGCTGAAAACGTCCGCCGCAATCGCAGCACTATCTCCCATGCCACCAGAGCACGTTGGATGGGGGTCGCGGTGATGGTGACGATGCTGGTCGTCCTGGGTTGGGGACTCTGGAGATTTGTTCTGCACGGAAGAGTTCTCTAAACCTTCCATGGGACAAATAGATACCTTCCCATTCAATGCAAAATATTGCCTTTGAACAGACCTGAGGAGCAGGTGCCTGTGTGTCTTTGATACCCCGGCCATCCCAAGGTAAAATTAGAGGGTTACATTAAAAGGGTGTCGTCGTAACCACAGGCACCCTGAAGGAGTTGTTTTGGCCATACGCGAGCGTTTCCTCTTTACCAGCGAGTCTGTCACCGAGGGCCATCCCGACAAGATCGCCGACCAAATCTCTGACGCCATCCTCGACGCCTGCCTCGCGCAGGACCCCTACAGCCGCGTGGCGTGCGAGACGCTCACCTGCACCGGTCTCGTCGTCATCGCTGGTGAGATCACCACCAAGGCCTACGTCGATTTCCAGAGCCTGGTTCGCGGAACCGTCGCTGCCATCGGCTACGACAACGCGCTCTATGGCTTCGACTCCAACACCTGCGCTGTCATCTCGACCATCAACAAGCAGTCCGGCGACATCGCCATGGGCGTTGATACCGGCGGAGCCGGCGACCAGGGCATGATGTTCGGCTACGCCACCAACGAGACCCCTGAACTGATGCCCTCGGCAATCTCGTTTGCGCACCGTCTCGCATTCAAACTCAGTGAGGTCCGCAAGAACGGCCTTATGTCCTACCTGCGCCCCGACGGCAAGAGCCAGGTCACCGTGGAGTACGACGCCAATCACAAGCCCATTCGCGTCGACGCGGTCGTTATCTCCACGCAGCACGCCGAGACCGTCGGCAACGACGAGCTTCGCGCCGACATCCTCAAGAACGTTATCCAGACCGTCATCCCCGCTGAGCTGCTCGACGAGAACACCAAGTACCACATCAATCCGACCGGCCGCTTCGTCGTCGGCGGACCGATGGGAGACACCGGCCTCACCGGCCGCAAGATCATCGTCGACACTTACGGCGGCATGGGCCGTCACGGTGGCGGAGCCTTCAGTGGTAAGGACGCAACCAAGGTCGACCGTTCCGCTGCTTACATGGCGCGCTACGTCGCCAAGAACATCGTCGCTGCCGGCCTCGCCGACCGCTGCGAGGTTCAGCTCGCCTACGCCATCGGCGTCGCCGAGCCGGTCAGCGTCCTGGTCGATACCTTCGGTACAGGCAAGGTCGATGAGCTGAAACTCGAAGAGCTGGTTCGCAAGAACTTCTCGCTGACTCCCAAGGGAATCATCGAGAGCCTTCAGCTTCGTCGCCCAATCTTCAAGGCCACTGCAGCCTACGGCCACTTCGGTCGCAGCGGCGACAGCTTCACCTGGGAGGCGACCGACAAGGCTGCCGCTCTCAAGGAGCAGGCTTCGGAACTCGTCGCAAAGTAAATTCACACCAAGAGCAGAGCGAAAAAGCAGGCCTTCGGGCCTGCCTTTTTCGTTTGCTTGCCTCATTTACCGAATTGCACCTTCAACCAACCTTTGTTGAACGCAACCATCCCCACCTCCAGAAGCATCCGAACATCACTGCTATACGGGTGCGCTTTCATGCTGATTCGGTCTGAGTACGACATACAGTTTCACCTCCCTACCCCGCTGACGATGCTCGCGATGCTGCGCCTCCATCCTTCACTCGACCCCTCGCTGGTGGAGCCCGAGATCGCGACCATCGAACACATCGATCTCGAAACCAAACGAGAGATTGATGGCAGCATCTATACGGATAGCTTTGGCAATCGCTGCATGCGATTCAGCGCTCCGGCAGGAGCGCTTCGACTCGCAGGGAGCAGTCTGATCCGGTATCAGGAATATGGGGTAGTCGATGGATCGAATTCTCTTCAACACCCCATCGAGCACTTGCCGAACGAAGTTCTGCAGTTTCTGCTGAACAGCCGCTATTGCGAAGTCGACAGGATGTCTCCCATCGCCTGCGAGCTCTTCGGATCGACTCCAGAGGGATGGCAACGAGCCATTACTATCCGTGATTGGGTAAACAATCATGTTCAGTTCAACTACCTGACTGCCAGGCCAACCAAAACGGCGCTCGACGTCTTTACCGAACGGGTAGGCGTGTGCCGCGACTTCCAGCATCTGGCCATCACACTCACCCGGGCGCTCAACATTCCTGCCCGTTATGTCACTGGCTACCTTGGCGATATCCGCGTGCCCTACAGCAGCCCGGGCGACTTCAGTGCCTGGTACGAGGTCTACCTGGGCGACCGTTGGTGGCCCATGGACGCACGTCACAATACCGCCCGTTTGGGACGACTACTGATGGCAACCGGCCGTGACGCAACGGACGTGGCCATCACCACCGCTTTCGGCGCTGCTCAGCTCACACACTTTTATGTCGAGAGCAATGAGGTGGATGAATCCGGCGAGAAAGTCCCGCTTCCTCTTGCCGCCAATATCGTCACTACGTCCACCCAGTTCCCCGAACCCACGGTCTCCTAAAAACTCTCGCGGGATTTGAACGAACAAACCGGAGTGTAGCCGCATCCCCGCAGGTGGGACGATACTCTCATGATTGAGATCATGAGCAGGACTACCACAGCACATCCGGCACCGGGCTTTCCCCCACGCTCGCAGTGGGAACAGGTGCTCGCCCGTGACACCAGCGCAGACGGACAGTTCTTTTACGCGGTCAAATCGACTGGAATCGTCTGCAAGCCAAGCTGCCCCAGCCGCCGCCCCTCACGCGAAAACGTCCGCTTCTTCCCTTCTCTCACCGACGCGCTGGACGCCGGCTTTCGCACCTGCAAACGATGCGAACCCGAGCGAACCGTGCCGCGGCCAGATCCTCAGGCCCGTGTCATCGCTCGCGTCGCGAGATATCTCGACCAACACCCAGGCGAACGCGTGACCACTGAGGCACTCGCAAAGGCAGCCGGAGTCAACCGCCTTGTCCTCCTCCGCGCCTTCCGCCGCGTCTTTGGAGTCAGCCCAGCCCAGTACGCGAGAACCCTCCGCCTCGAAACCTTTAAGGAAAAGATCAAGGAGCCCACCATGCGAGTTACAGACGCAATCTACGACGCCGGCTTCGGCTCCAGCAGCCGGCTCTATGAGAACAGCACCGCCCGTCTCGGCATGACCCCACGCGACATTCGCAACGGAGCCGTCGGCCTCGAGGTTCGTTACTGCACAGCCGACAGTTCGTTAGGCCGTATGCTCGTCGCCGCCACCGATAAAGGCATCTGCACAATCGCATTTGGCAAGGATGACGCGGAGGTAGAGGATGTTCTCAGTCATCGTTTTCCCAACGCGACACTGATGGCTGACGACGCAAAAACCGGCTGGCTTGCTGAAGCGGTCGCCTTTGTCGCCAGCCAGACCAGCGAGCACCCTATGGCCGCTACCTTCCCCATCGATGTTCGTGCAACCGCATTCCAGCAACGCGTGTGGAAGGCCCTGCAGGAGATCCCGCGTGGTGAAACCCGCACCTATTCAGGACTTGCCGCCGACCTCGGCTCGCCCCGCTCCACCCGCGCGGTCGCCGGGGCCTGTGCCGCAAATCCCGTCGCAGTCATCGTCCCCTGCCACCGCGTCGTCGGCAAAAATGGATCGCTGACCGGCTACCGCTGGGGAGTCGAGCGCAAGCGCACCTTGCTCGAGGCGGAAAAGAAAGGCACACGCATCGCCTGAGCAGGTAGAGTAGAGCGATGGCTCAGGCAGAGACAGCAAAGCAGAGCGCGATCGACGGGTCGCGCCTCTACTCCAGAATCAGCTGGCGCCTTATTCCTTATCTCTTCCTGCTATACATCGTGGCCTACGTCGATCGCGTGAATGTCGGCTTCGCCGCGATGGACATGAAGCGTCAACTCGGCTTCTCTGACACCGTCTATGGCACCGGCGCCGGAATCTTCTTCCTCGGCTACGCTCTCTTCGACCTGCCCAGCAACCTTGTGCTGCAGCGCGTTGGAACCCGCATCTGGATCGCCCGCATCATGATTACATGGGGCTTCATCGCCTCCTGCATGATGTTTGTGCGTTCGCCCGGCTCCTTCTACACCATGCGCTTTCTCCTCGGCGTCGGCGAAGCAGGATTCGTCCCCGGAATGCTGCTCTACCTCACCTACTGGTTCCCTTCGCACGTACGGGCTCGCGCTGTCGCAAAGTTCATGACAGCCACCTCGCTCGCCGGAGTCGTCGGAGGCCCTCTCTCCTCCGCACTCCTGAAACTCGATGGCGTTGGAGGCCTGCACGGTTGGCAGTGGCTCTTCCTCGCCGAAGGAATTCCCACCGTTCTCATTGGAATATCTGTCCTCTTTGTTCTAAAGGACGGCCCGGCAAAGGCCGACTGGCTCAAGCCCGAAGAACAGCAGTGGCTCATCGGTGAACTCGAGCAGGATCGCGTTCGTTACGGCGCGACAAAACACCACAACCTCTCCGACGCCTTCAAGATGCCTTCTGTGTGGTTGCTGGCAGCCGTTTACGTCACCATCCAGATCGGCGTCTACACCGTGAACCTCTGGATGCCGTTAATGCTCAGCAGCCTTGCCGGTGAAGCAAGTCACAACGCCAGCATGATCGCCCGCTATTCCACTGTGCCTTATCTGCTCGCCGCAATCTTCACCGTCGTCATCGGCTGGAGCTCCGACCGCTGGAACGAGCGCAGCGGGCACCTCGCCGGATGCATGGTGCTCGTCGCTGCCGGATTCGCCTGGGCAGCCATCGCCCACAGCGTCATCATCGCGCTCTGTGCCTTCTCCATCGCCGCCATCGGCCTCTGGAGCACCATGGGTCCCTTCTGGGCGCTGATGACGCGCACCGTCGCCGGAGCAGCCGCAGCAGGAGGCGTCGCCATGATCACCACTCTCGGAGGCCTCGGCGGCTTCATCGGCCCCTACGTCACCGGACGCCTCCGGGACGCCACCGGGACCTTCGCCCACGGCCTCTACGCTGTCAGCGCGCTGGCACTCGTCGCCGCTGCCATCAGCATCTCCACGCGGCGACTCTCTTCAAATACCGCGAAATAACTCTCCCGGTGCCCGCGAACTTTTCTTGATCGCCAGACCTCAGGCCACACCTACACCACCACCGACTCCCGATATTCCCCAAATACCCGACGCATCACATCCGCGATCTCCCCAACCGTCGCGTACGCCTCCACCGCAGCCACAATCCGCGGCATCAGGTTGTCGCCGCCGCGAGCCGCATCCTCCACACCCCTCATCGCTGCTGCGTGAACTCCCGCATCCCGTCTTTCCCGCAACGCTCGCACGCGTTCTACCTGCCTCTGTTCCAACGCCTCATCGATCCTCTGGATCGGCACAGCAGCCTCTCCTTCACTCACAAACTCGTTTACCCCCACAACAACAGCCTCATGGGAGTCCACCGACGTCTGGTGCGCATATGCCGCGTTCTGGATCTCGCGCTGCACATACCCCTGCTCAATCGCCCGCAGCATTCCGTACTTCCCCCCCAGGTCGAAACGCGCAATCGTCGTCATGTATTCGTCAGCGCGAGCCTCAATCTCATTGGTCAGCGACTCAACAAAATACGAACCCGCCAGGGGATCCACTGTCTCCGCAACCCCGCTCTCATGCGCCAGAATCTGCTGCGTCCGTAGCGCAATCCTCGCCGCCTGCTCCGTCGGCAACGCCAACGCTTCGTCGAATCCGTTTGTGTGCAACGACTGCGTCCCTCCCAACACTGCCGCCAACGCCTGCACGGTCGTCCGAACGATGTTGTTCTCAGGTTGCTGCGCTGTGAGGGTAGATCCCGCAGTCTGCGTGTGAAATCGCAGCATCCAGCTGCGTTCGTTCTTCGCACCGAAGTGCTCGCGCATAATCCGCGACCACATCCTCCGTGCCGCGCGAAACTTCGCAACTTCCTCCAGCAGATTATTGTGCGAGTTGAAGAAGAAGCTCAGTCGCGGCGCGAACGCATCCACATCCATACCGGCGTTCAGAGCCGCCTGCACATACGTCATCCCATCGGCCAGCGTAAACGCCACCTCCTGCACCGCCGTGCATCCCGCTTCGCGCATGTGGTAGCCCGAGATCGAGATCGTATTCCAATCCGGAACCTCTTCCGCTGCCCACGCAAAGATGTCCGTCACCAGCCGCATTGCGTGCTTAACCGGATAAATGTACGTCCCCCGCGCGATGTACTCCTTCAGGATGTCGTTCTGCACCGTACCGCCGAGCTTCTTTACCTCGGCACCCTGCCTCTTTGCCACCGCCACATACAGAGCCAGAAGAATCGAGGCCGTCGCATTGATCGTCATCGACGTCGAGATCCCATCCAGCCGTATCCCGTCGAACAGCCGCTCCATGTCCTCGATCGAATCAATCGCTACGCCAACCTTGCCCACCTCGCCCAACGCCAGCGGTGAATCTGAGTCATATCCAATCTGCGTCGGCAGATCGAACGCCACGCTCAATCCTTTTGTTCCCTGCGCCAGCAAAAACTTGTAGCGCCGGTTCGACTCCTCGGCGTCACCCATGCCCGCGTACTGCCGCATCGTCCACAGCCGCCCGCGGTACATGGTCGGCTGAATCCCTCGCGTAAACGGATACTTCCCTGGCTCGCCCAACTGCGCCGCTGCATCAAACTCGCTCAGGCTCTCGGGCCCGTACACCAGCTCAACCGGAATTCCCGAGCTTGTCTTCGCATTCTTTTCAGGCGTCTTTTGCTGCCTCGTCGTCATGACACAGAAGTGTACCCGTACCGCATCATCGTCATCCGCCACATCGCGGCAACCCATAAGCCCAACGGCCCGTTCTATGAAAAAATAGCTCTATGGAGTATCAGGTGCACAGCGGGTTCGCCTGCAGCGAATGTGGGCAGTGGCACGAGTTGCCGCTTCAGTACAGCTTCAAGGCCCCGTTTGCCATCACATCCATCCCTCTGGAAGAACGCGAGCAGCGCGTCGTCATCACTCCCGACCAGTGCGTCATCGACAACCGCGACTTCTATCTTCGAGGCCGTATCCTTATCCCCATCCACGGACTCAATGACCCCTTCGTCTTTGGTGTCTGGGCCGAGGTCGGCCCTCGCGAGTTCATTCGCGCGAACGAGCTCTGGAACACCCCTGGCCGCGAAAACGAACCGCCCTTCACCGGCTGGCTCAATTCTGAGATCTTCCTCTTCGGCGACACCCTCAATCTCGAGGTCAGCGTTCGCACCCAGCCCATCGGAAACCGGCCGCAGTTCACCATCTTCAACCAACTCCATCCCCTCGCCATCGAGCAGCGCAACGGCATCACACTCGAGCGCGTGCGGGAGATCGCAGAGATGGTCATCCACCGCAGCACACCTTAATTGTGATTGTTGTCTTAGCGGCCGCGCTGCCTGCGCCTCGCCCTCATAAAGCTGCTGACGAAGAAGTATCCAAATAGCACCGCCATCGCCGTCGCCATCAGAAAGTGAAGATGCGCATCGTGGTTTGTTGGCGTCTCGCGCAGATCGCCGCGAAGCTTCCACGCCCCACTCGCTGCATACGCAGCAAATATCCCGAAGAAGACACCCGTAAACTCAAGCCAGAGCACTCCTGAAAGCCGGACTAAAGGCCGCCATACGGACTCGCCGAGCTTCTTGCTGCTACGACTCACTCCAGCGGTCACCTGCTGTGCCTGGGCAGCGGTACGCACAACATGCTCCGTCACTCCGGCAGCCGAGACAGGTCTCGCCGAACTCTGCACCTTCGCAGCTGGTGACGTCGTTGCCGTCTTTCCGCTCGAAGGATTCGGTGCGGACGCTGCGTCCACAGCCGTTATCAGCGTCTTCGCTGCCGCGCGAGCACCAATTCCCAACGCGCGCCCAAATCGAACCGAGTCCATGTTCCAAAGTGTATCCGCTCTAAATGATCAAACGCTACAGCTGTTGCTTGCATCCTAAACAGGCAGAGTGGCTGTCAGGCCACCATGGAGGCATAATGAAGGGTTTTTGTTGGATGGTTGCCGGATTCTGCGCTGCAGCGGTGGGTGTTATCGTGTGGGGACCGCAACGCACGCGTCCAGTTCAGGACCTCGCGCATCGGCTTGAAGTTGCCTGGGCAGACCACCACACCGTGGTCTAAATCGATCTATTTTTCTCGAATCTTTGCTGGTTCAATTTCGTTGCGGTAACGCCCGACTCGGGGGTATTCTGTACCGAATTGGACGCAGTCCCCGCAATGCCGTTCCCGCCGGTCTCCTTCAGCCGGGAATACCCGATGCGCGGTCATTTCTATCCAGGCAGCCGGAGGTGGCATTGAATCAACAGGTCAAAAATCTCATACAGAAGCTAGGCGAAGCCATCCACGAAACCGTCTCGGAATCCGAGGACATTGCCGTCGTGGTCAAAAACATCCGCGAACAGGGCTTCGATGTCCTGCTCATGCTTGAGGCCACCATTGGTCTCAACGAAGTCGAGTCCACAGAAGAAATCGCGGCAGAGGCTGATGAAAATACCGAAGCCGAGGGACCCTTTACCAACGGAGACCTCACGTTCCTGAAGTCCCTGCGTATCAGCGTGAACGAGACCGACGACTCTCGCTAGCGTAAGCCGTACCCAGCCCCACCGTCTCCGCTCCGCTGCCTGTCAGCGCATCATTTCCAGCTGTCCGTTTACCGTCCTCCAAACCCCTCATAAACAGAATTAACCCTCACATGGTAGACTCGCGTTTCCGTTCCGGGACGCGTTCGCATATTTCTGCATCCCACAACATGCACCCCGGAAGGGGTCAGGCTCTGAGGTACTGAAACGATGAGAGATACTCTTGGCGTTCTGCTCGCCGGTGGTGCCGGTGAACGACTCTTTCCCCTAACCCGCGATCGCGCCAAGCCGGCCGTCCCCTTCGCCGGCCAATACCGCATCATCGATATCACCCTGTCCAACTGCATCAACTCCGACCTGCGTAAGGTCTACATTCTTACCCAGTACAAGGCGCTCTCCCTCAATCGCCACATTCGCGAGGGCTGGGGCTCCGTCGTCGGCTCCGAACTGGGCGAGTTCATCGAGATCCTCCCACCCATGCAGCGCGTCTCCAAGTCCTGGTACCAGGGCACCGCAGACGCCGTCTACCAGAACATCTACTCCATCGGCTCCGAGCAGCCAAGGCACGTCATCATCCTCTCCGGCGACCACATCTACAAGATGAACTACGCCCTCATGCTCGAGCAGCACGTTGACTCCGGAGCAGACGTGACCCTCGCCACCCTCCCTATCTCTCCATCCGAGGTCTCTGCCTTCGGCGTCGTCGAGGTCGCCCGCAACGGCGAGGTCACTGGATTCATCGAGAAGCCGAAAGAAACCAGCATCCGTTCGCCATTCAATCCCGATATGGTAGACGTCTCCATGGGCATCTACATCTTCAACACCGACGTCCTCCTCCCCGAACTCGTCAAAGACGCCGAAGATCCTAAGTCCAAGCATGATTTCGGCCACGACATCCTGCCCAAGATCCTCGGTCGCTTTAGAATGCAGGCCTACAACTTCGTCGACGAGAACAAGCAAAAAGCCCTCTACTGGCGGGACGTTGGAACCCTCGAGGCCTACTATGAGGCCAACATGGACGTCGCCGGAGTGACCCCGACCTTCAACCTCTACGACAAGTCCTGGCCCATGCGCACCCGGCCCTACCAGTACCCGCCCGCAAAGTTCGTCTTCGGGGAGCCCGGCCGCACCGGCATGGCCATCAACTCCATCGTCTCCGCCGGCTCCATCATCTCCGGAGCCGTCGTCCGCAACTCCGTCATGAGTCAGGATGTCCGCGTAAACTCCTACGCCGACGTCGACTCCTCCGTCGTCTTCTCTCACGTCAACATCGGGCGCCATTGCCGCATCCGTCACGCCATCATCGATCGCGACGTCCATATCCCCGACGGCACCGTCATCGGCTACGACCCCAACGAGGATCGCAAGAATTACTTCGTCTCCTCCAGCGGCCTCACCGTCGTCACCCGCGACTACTCCGTCTACGAAAACCCCGTCTCACCCGGCTTCCTCCAGCAGGGCAACGGCAGCTAACGTTCCATTCCAAAAAGCAGAAGAGCCGCGCTCATCATTCAAGCGCGGCTCTTTTTATCATTCAGAACGAAGTGTCATCCCGACCGGAGTGGAGGGACCTAGGGCGAAGACTGCGAAACATCAACTGCAATCGCGCCTTGTCTCCTACTTCTTATTTCCAAACCGATAAACCACTCCACCCGAAACCGCGACAAACTCCCGCGTCTCCGTACCGAAGTGCTCAAGAATCAAATCCGGAGAGATTCGTATCGCCCAGTTCTTCGAGCGATTGATGTCGACGCTTCCGCCCAGAGCTGCC
>Ga0163162_10004714_pt1 | contig 13148 bp, 8 predicted proteins | sample S55metaG_FD_115310 | JGI IMG/M metagenome (GOLD analysis project Ga0163162, IMG submission 115310) | Switchgrass rhizosphere microbial communities from Kellogg Biological Station, Michigan, USA - S5-5 metaG | ecosystem: Host-associated > Plants > Roots > Rhizosphere > Soil | place: USA: Michigan...
AAAGAGGAGATGCGCTGTCTGAAACTAATTGAAGTTGATGCAGTCCTCAACGCGTGCACACAGCTAATCTCGAGCAGAGTCGAGGAGACAACCAATACGTTCAGCGGTAGCGCAGCATAGTCAGTACCACAACGCGGTAGCGTGTCGCTCCAGCTAGCATTCAATGTGTAGCATCTCCGGAATCATAGAGGTCAACGTCGATCGGTCTGCTAACACATTGGACCAGACCGTGCGACGCATGAACGCCGCGCTCAAACACCGAGGACCAGATGATGAGGGAGTTGCATTCTTCACAAAGGACACGGATCAATCCAACGTCAATCTCTGTCTGGGTAACACAAGGTTATCAATTATTGACACGTCCTCTGCCGGTCATCAACCGATGGTTGATCAGGAAACCGGAATCTGCCTCACTTACAACGGTGAGAGTTACAACTTCAAGGAACTTCGCAAAGAGATTGGAGATAAGTTTGGGCCATGGCGCTCAGGTACCGACACGGAAGTAGTCCTTCGAGCTTATAGAAAGTGGGGAATCGAAGCGTTTCGCCGCCTGCGAGGAATGTTTGCGCTGGCGCTCTGGGATCCCGCTGCTTCAGAGCTTATTCTTGCCCGCGACCCATTTGGCATCAAGCCTCTCTACTACACCTTTGATTCCAGCTCACCGGCGTTCGCTCCGGAAATCGGTCAACAATATCCGACCAGAAAATTGCTTTTTGCTTCCGAACTGCGAGCGCTACTCGCTACGGGACAGATCGCCCGGACATTGGACCAGTCCGGGGTCAGTTCATACTTGGCTTATGGCTCGGTCCAAGCTCCCCGAACGATAATCAACGGAGTTTGGTCGTTAATGCCGGGACAGCTTCTACGCGTGTCATGTACCACAGGCGCCAGTCTAGATCTGGCACTTTCGCAGTTTGAATCGATAGAGCCTGAATCAGCTTTAAACGACCCTCACAAAGAATTTGCGCGGTCAGAGAGCATTTCCGAATTGCGACGGCAGTTGACGAGTTCACTCGAGTCTCATCTCGTGAGCGACGTACCGTTGGGTATCTTTCTATCGGGTGGCATGGATTCGAGTGCGCTTGTAGCGTTGATGAGTCAACTGAACACAGGTCAACCAAAGACGTTCAGCGTTGTTTTTGACGAACAGGAATTTTCAGAAAGTGCTCACGCGGCTCTGGTTGCCCGAAAATTCAGAACCGAACATCGCGAGGTGCGACTTAGTGAGAGTAGTCTGTTGGAGATGTTGCCCGCTGCTTTAGCAAGTCTTGACCAGCCCTCGATTGATGCTATGAACACCTACGTCATCTCGAAGGCCGTGAAGGAAGCGGGCGTTTCGGTGGCCTTATCCGGACTTGGTGGCGACGAGTTGTTTGCCGGGTACCCTAGTTTTCGACGGGCCTCGAAAACTCAGGCTTTGAAACACGTTCCCGGTCTCTTCAGGTCTTCAATGGCTGCCGCTGCTAAGCTGAATGGAAATAGATTCGCTCGGCAGAATAAGCTGTGGCAACTCGCCGCCAGTCGTGGCACTCCTCAGGAAATCTATTCAATTTCGCGACAACTCTTTTCTGATAACCAGATCGCTGCAATTTCGAAGCTGGAGCCTGAAGGTCAGCTAGATAAAATCAGTCAACGCAATGGACACGACCCCATCAATACAATGTCTCGCCTTGAACTCCAGGGATACATGGCGAATACCTTGTTGCGCGACACTGATTGTATGAGTATGGCCCACTCACTTGAGGTTCGCGTCCCGTTCGTCGATAAACAGGTTGTGAGGTCCGTTTTATCTCTACCCGGCGACTGGAAGTTCATTCGCGGAAGCAAGGTTCCCAAGCCGCTATTGGCTGAAGTCCTGGTAGATTTGTTGCCCACCGACTTTCTAACGCGACCTAAGATGGGTTTTACACTCCCATTCGAAAAATGGATGCTGTCTAAACTGCGCGACGAGGTGTCGCGCGTTCTTGCAGATGACAAACTCCTTGATGCGTCTTATCTGAACCTGAAGGGTGTGACGCGTCTTTTCAATAGTTTTCTGACAGCGCCGCGCTCGGTTGGTTGGAGTCGCCCGTGGTCTACCTATGCCCTCGCAAAGTGGTGCGAGATTAATAACGTCACACGTTAGTTGAAATAAGGTTCGTGAGAGTCCTTCACGTTATTCCATCAGTGTCGAAGCGTTCCGGCGGTCCGGGCCATGCCATTGTCCCAATGTGTCAGGCCCTGCAACGAGCGGGTGTCGAGGTCACGATTGCCACCACTGATCATGATCTGGAAGTTGATTCGCAGCGCGACGATTCATCAACTCTGGCTGGAGTTCCGGTCCATATCTTTACGGCTCAATTAGGCGAGTCGTTCAAATACTCTCGTCCCTTTACCAGCTGGCTAAATACAGAGATCGCAAACTACGACGTCGTTCACATTCACGCCGTGTTTAATCATTCGTCGATCGCCGCCGCGAGGGCGTGCGTCAGAAAGAATGTTCCTTACATCGTCCGGCCGCTAGGTACTTTAGATCCCTGGAGCATGAGTCAAAAGCGGATTCGAAAGCAGCTTTTTCTGCGACTCGGCGCCAAACGTCTGTTAACTAAAGCAGCCGCAATCCAATACACAACTGAAGCAGAAAAGAACGCCACTGAAGCTTCTTTAAAACTGAACCACGGAACAGTAGTCCCCTTGGGCGTTGACGACGAACTCTCGAGCTTCGAAATTTCCAGAGAGGAGTTTCAGCAACTTTTCCCAACGCTATGTGACCGGCCATACATTCTGGTTTTGTCTCGACTACATCCGCAAAAGAATATTGAAGCTTTAGTAAGAGCCTTCTCGATCATGTCAACTAGACCTACGCTGTCCCAATGGCAACTGGTGATCGCCGGTGATGGAGACGGCGATTACGTCGCGAAATTGAAATCCCTCGCGGCCGAAAACAATAGAGTGCTGTTCACCGGTTGGCTCGAATCCACCGCTAAATCTGCGATTCTGCGCAATGCATCGTTACTAGCCCTGACCTCTTTTCAGGAAAGTTTTGGGCTCTGTTTACTTGAAGCGATGGCTTGCGGTGTGCCGGTTCTCGTTGGTTCCAACGTCAAGCTCGCGGAAGAAATAAGGACTGCCGGCGCGGGATGGATAACCGAACCAGAGACGGAAGCGATCACTCAGGCGCTGTCGACAGCACTTGAAAATGAAACTGAATTAGAAAGTCGTGGGGAAGCCGGAGTCGCATTCGCCCGCTCTTTTACGTGGGAGAACGTGGGAAGCTCGCTGTCGTCGCTTTACGCTTCCGTGATTGAACAGCATCGCGCGTAATGCTCAAGCAGATAACGCCACTCATTCTTACTTACAACGAAGGACCGAATATCAGGCAAACTCTCGATCGCTTAACCTGGGCCGACGATATTGTCGTCGTTGACAGTTTTAGTAACGATGATACGTTGGAGATCGTGGGCCAATACAAACAGGCTCGAGTGCTCAAGCGTAAATTTTCGACTTTTTCCGATCAATGTAACTTCGGATTAACAGAAGGAATGATAAATACTGAGTGGGTCCTGAATCTGGATGCCGACTACGTACTTACCGATGAGTTTGTCGACGAACTCAAAAGCCTTCAACCTAACTCGGCGATCGACGGATACAAGGCGCGTTTTATCTACTGTATTAACGGTCGAAGGTTACGAAGTGGGATTTATCCTCCTGTCACGGTCCTCTTCAGAAAGGCCAAAGGCAGTTACACAGCCGATGGACACGCTCATCGAGTGGTAATAAACGGATCGGTCGGCGAACTGGAGTCAGCAATCCTCCACGACGATCGCAAGCCACTAAATCGGTGGTTCGAAGCTCAGAAACGCTACAGCGAGCTCGAAGCCCGGAAATTGCTAACGACTGATTCCAGATTGTTGAATTGGAAGGATCGCGTTCGTAAATGGAAAGTGATTGCCCCGCCCGCGATGCTTTTCTATTGCCTGATAATTCGCGGTGGAGTTCTCGATGGCTGGGCCGGTTTCTATTACGCGTTCCAACGCACTTTTGCGGAATTGCTCTTGTCGCTCCGTTTAATCGAAGGATCAAGCAAAAGCGCCGGATAGATCAATGATTATTCTGGGAATCAATGCATATCACGGTGATGCAGCGGCAGCGCTGATTCGTGATGGACGATTGATCGCGGCAGCGGAAGAAGAACGATTCAATCGGATAAAGCACTCTGCTGGTTTTCCGGCAGCGGCGATTCGCTGGTGCCTTCAGGAAGCAGGAATAGATATTACGCAAGTAGACCATGTCGGAATCTCAAGAGATCCGTCAGCACATTTGCACAAGAAAGTTCTCTTCGCCGCCACTCGAGCCGCCAAACAAGTGTCGCTGGGCAGGCTCCGCGGCGCTGAGGTCGTCGAAACGCTCGACACTACGTCAACGTCGCAGAATGGTAAGAGTAACGGTCGCGGCACAGGAGTCTTGCAACAGGTAAGGGACCGGTTACAGAACGCCGCTCGTGTGCGAGACCTGAAAGATGAACTTGCGCGGTTGTTTGAAATTCCAAAGGCGAAGCTGCGGACCGAGTTTCATAACATCGAGCATCATCGTGCCCACCTGGCAAGCGCATTTTACGTCTCACCATTCGATCGGGCTGCACTTCTTTCGATAGATGGGTTTGGCGACTTCATTTCCACGATGTGGGCCAACGGTGCGGGGAACTCAATTGAAATCCTGGGCCAGGTTGAATATCCACATTCAACTGGAATCGTCTACACGGCGACTACCCAATTCCTTGGCTTTCCACATTATGGGGATGAAGGAAAAGTTATGGGTCTTGCGCCGTACGGCACGCCACGGTTCATCAACGAGTTTCGCGACATCCTGAGAACCGAGGAAGGCGGCAGATTTCAGCTAAACCTGGAGTACTTCCGGCATCATGCCGAAGGTGTCGAAATGACGTGGGATCAAGGCTCACCTGTTGTTGGACGAATATTCACGGATGAATTCGCCCACACCTTTGGTCCAGCGCGTCTGCCAGGAGATCCCTTAACGGATCGCGAGCGTGACCTCGCGGCGAGCTTACAACTACGACTCGAAGAGGTTGGCTTTCACATTTTGAATCATCTTCACGAAATCACGGGGGCAACCGATCTTGGCCTCGCGGGTGGCGTCGCTTACAACTCGGTGATGAACGGCAAGATCCTTCTTAACACGCCGTTCAAACGGATCTTTGTACAACCGGCGGCGGGCGATAGTGGAACAGCGATCGGCGTCTGCTACGAAATTTACAATGGACTGTTAAGGCACGAACGCGGCGCAGTGATGACAGGAGCCTACACAGGCCCCGAATTCGCCCCAGAGCGAATTCAAGCAGCTATCGAAGACGTTAAAGTGCCGTTCGAGATCTACTCTGACGAAGAGGTGACTAAGCGTGCGGCTCGGGACATTGCGGATGGTCTGGTGGTCGGTTGGTTTCAGGGCAAGATGGAGTTTGGACCACGCGCGCTCGGCAATCGCTCGATCGTGGTAGATCCCAGACGCGCCGATATGAAGGATATCCTCAACGAGCGAATCAAGAAGCGCGAACCATTTCGACCGTTTGCCCCGTCAATTCTTGAGGAGTGCGTCGGGGAGTATTTTGAACAAACTCACCCCGCTCCCACCATGCTCATGGTCTACCAGGTCCGACAACAGAAACGATCACAAATTCCAGCGGTAACTCACGTGGATGGTTCAGGGCGGCTCCAGACTGTATCTCGTGAAGTAAATGATCGTTACTATCAATTGATCTCTGACTTCAACAAACTTACCAACGTGCCGATCATTCTCAACACTTCCTTCAATGAAAATGAGCCCATTGTCTGTACACCTGAGGAAGCGATTAACTGTTTTCTAAAAACCAAAATGGATGTTCTGTATTTGGGTAATTACGCGTTACGGCGAGAGATTCCGGAGGGTTTCTAAATGCGCATTTTGGTTACGGGTGGTGCGGGGTTTATCGGGTCTCATCTTTGTGAGCGACTGCTGGACGAAGGCCGGGAAGTTCTTTGCCTGGATAATTTCTTTACGGGCCGTCGGGAAAACATCCTGCAATTACTCGATAACCCACGGTTCGAGATACTGCGCCATGATGTAATTGAGCCAATACTACTCGAGGTGGACCAGATCTATAACCTCGCCTGCCCTGCGTCTCCGATTCACTACCAATACAATGCGGTCAAAACTGTGAAGACGAGCGTGATGGGTATGATCAATATGCTCGGTCTCGCCAAGAGAGTGCATGCACGGATTCTCCAGGCCTCTACCTCTGAAGTTTATGGCGATCCGTTGGTCCATCCTCAAACTGAAGAATACTGGGGCAATGTCAATCCAATTGGGTTGAGATCCTGCTATGACGAGGGAAAGCGGTTAGCCGAAACATTGATGATCAACTATCACCGCCAGAACAACGTGGATATTCGAATTGCCAGGATCTTCAATACTTATGGACCAAGGATGCTGGAGGACGATGGACGCGTGGTATCTAACTTTATCGTGCAAGCTTTGCAAGGCAAGCCACTTACACTGTACGGCGAAGGAAACCAAACTCGCTCATTCTGTTATGTCGACGATTTAATTGAGGGTCTGATCCGTCTCATGAATACAGAGGATCTGCACCAGCCAATAAATCTTGGTAATCCGGAAGAGATCACGATCAAAGAACTGGCGAATGAAGTGATTAGCATCTGTGGCTCGGACTCGAAATTTGAATACCTGCAACTGCCGGAAGATGACCCTCGACAACGCAAACCAGACATCACTCGAGCTCAAACAATGCTGGACTGGACTCCGACCATTCTGTTGCGTGACGGTCTCGCACGAACCGTAGATGATTTCAAGAACAGATAGGCCGGCGACGCACGCCCCACAGTTCATCCCGTAAGATCGTTTGAAGATTCTGCTCTTAAACCAGTGTTTTTATCCTGATGTAGTCTCCACGGCACAACACCTCACAGATCTAGCAGTTGAGCTTGCGGAACGTGGTAACTCGGTTACCGTGCTGACCAGTGATCGCGGATACGACGATCCCGGCATCAAGTTCAAACGTTCTGAACATTGGCGCGGGGTCCAGATTATTCGCATTCCATCGTTGTCGTTGGGTAAATCGAGCAAGTGGCGCCGCGCTCTAAACTTCGGAAGCTTTCTCATGTGCTGTGCTTTGCGACTATTAACGCTCGGCCGGTTTGATGTTGTAGTCGCGTTGACTTCGCCTCCGTTGATCTCATTTCTAGCTGCTCTGTTCGTCAAACTTCGCGGTGGCCGGTTTTGCTTCTGGGTGATGGACTTGAATCCAGATGAAGCAATTGCGGCGGGTTGGCTCAGGCCGGACTCGCTGATCGCTAAGCTGCTCCAACGGATGCTTATCTTTAGTCTAAAGACTGCCTCACAAACAGTAGTGCTTGATCGATTTATGAAGGATCGAATTCTGGCGAAGGCGATCGCTCCGGAGAAGACACTGATAGTTCCACCATGGTCCCACGATCACGCCGTGAGCTACAACGAAACAGGGAGACAACAGTTCAGAACGGCTCACCTGTTAGCGGAATCTTTCGTCGTGATGTACTCAGGTAACCACAGTCCCTGTCACCCGCTGGATACACTTTTAACTGCCGCCCAGGAGTTAGCGCCTTTTCGTGAAATCAAATTCGTATTCGTCGGTGGCGGCAGCGAAAAGGCTAAGGTTCGAGAATTTGCCAGTGAAATGAAACTGAACAATATCCTCTGCCTGCCTTACGAGCCACTCGATACTCTTTCACATTCTCTATCAGCAGCTGACTTACACGTGATCGTGATGGGCGACAGATTCGTGGGAGTGGTCCACCCTTGCAAGATTTACAACATCATGACTATCGGAACGCCAAGTCTATATATTGGCCCATCGCAGAGTCACATCACTGATATTGCTGAGGCGAACGAAAAACACACGTTTCTCTTGTCGCAGCACGGCGATACCGCAACCGTAGTTAACAGTATTCTCAACACTTTCAAGTCGGGTCCATCACATCGAACCAAGATGAATGCAGAGGTGCCTCATGCTTTTGGCAAGGCGCAACTGTTACCGAGATTAGTTCATGCGATTGAGCAAAATGGATTCAACTCAACAACCATTTCTGACAGCGTTGCGCCTGATCCTGTCTAACGATCGAAAACATGGCTCTTGAAGCGTTGATGTCCACGGAGGTACCGACTAATTGAATACGTTTTTCGCGCTCTTTCTAATTGCAACTGTAGCGTCGCTAGTCACGACTCCGCTAATCAGGCGACTGTGTCAGCGATATAAACTGCTGGACGTCCCGGTCGACGAGCGCAGATTACACCGCCGCGCCATACCTCGGCTTGGCGGAATAGCACTGTATTTGTCGTGCTGTCTGGCTTTGTCCGCGCTGCCCTTTGTCGACAACCTGTTGACGCAAGCTCTTCGTGCGCTCAGTTTTGAAGCAGTAACTCTTTTCATCCCGGCGTCGTTGGTTTTGCTGCTTGGCATTTACGACGATCTGCGCGGCGCCAATGCGGCGGTGAAATTTGTCGGCCTCGGGGCTATCGCAACTCTGTTCTTTGTCCTGGGTGGTCGAATTGACGCATTGTCAATCCCGTTTGTCGGAACGATTGAAATCCCGCTAGTGATTTCGTACCTCGTGACCATACTCTGGCTTGTCGGTATCACAAACGCCTTCAATCTGATCGATGGTATGGACGGTCTCGCCGCCGGCGCAGCACTGTTCTCTTCGCTTGTAATCCTGGCAGTCTCAGTCTCGCAACAAAGGACCCTGTCGATTGTCGTAACGCTGGTGCTCTGCGGTTCATTAGCGGGTTTCCTGCGCTACAACTTTAATCCGGCATCGATCTTCCTCGGGGATTCAGGCGCGCTCTTTATAGGCTTCTTGTTGGCCGCTCTGTCAGTACTTGGAACACAGAAAGCAACAACCGCAGTTGCTGTTGTAGTCCCAATTCTTGCCTTTGGATTCCCGGTAGTAGACACGACCATCACGATGGCGAGACGACTGGTTAGTCGCAAGCCGGTCTTCGAGGGTGATAAGGAACACATCCATCACATGTTGCTCGAGCGCGGCTGGTCGCAGCGGCGCGCAGTGCTCGTGCTGTATGGAGTTTGTGCGGCGTTCGGACTGGTCGCAGTGATGTTTCCGGCGACGGGCGCGAAACTCACGGGCTTTTTGATGTTCGTGATATCGGTCGCGGTCATAATAGCCGTGGGCCATCTCCGTTATCACGAAGTTGATGAGATCAGAGCAGGAGTGAAACGGACCGTTGGCGATCGACGGGTTAAGGTCGCCAATAATGTTCGGGTTCGTCGCGCTGCCAACGCTGTGTCGCGTGCTTCAGATCTCCACGAATTATTTCAGGCGATGAGAGGGCTGCTGGAGTTCGGGGAATTCACTTTTGCTAATGCGATGGTTGGTCAACCAGGCCGAGCGGAAATCAACGAACTTGCCTTCAAGTCTTCTCTCCAACGTCATCCAAAAAGCGAGTTGGAAATGCGCAATGGCCGGATCTACTGGTCGTGGTGCGATGGGGAAGATGATTCCGAAGAGGTGATGCGATCACTCTCAAATTGGTGTTTTCGTTTGCCTTTAGTTAAGGATGGTATCGAATGGGGATGGCTCAATTTTTATCGTCGCTTTGACAACCCAGCGTTGCTCGTCGATACAAACTACTTGAGCGATCTCTTTCGTCGTGAAATGACCGAAGCAGCGGCTCGAATTATCGGTAGCTATGAACCAGTCCCTCGACCGGCAACGATTCCCATGGATGCTACGCCAAAGGAGATAGCCGGGTAATGGATGAGGTCGCGGTCGCAAGTCCGTTCATAGAGGCCGAGCAATCAGCTGCGGCACGGATTGCCAACCTATTGTCGAAACTCATCTTCGGCGCGTTGCTTGCGCTCATCGTTCTTGCTGCTTTGCCTTACGGAACCGCTCAGCCCTGGTGGAAGGCTCTGTGTGTTTGTGGAGTTTTCTCGATCTCTATTCTTGCTTTAATCGAAAACGCATTGAACAGGGGACCAGGATTCAAGGGAATGCGTCTGGTGCTCCCGTTGATCTCTCTTTCCCTGTTTTCGTACCTGCAGAGTCTTCCGGTGTGGCGCGTCAAAGCTGTTGAGGGAATGAGCAGCGGACCAACATGGACCGCTATCAGCGCCGATCCTTATCAAACGCAGTTCTTCGCAATACAAGTCCTGGCGCTCGCGGCAGTGTTAGCAATGCTCTATCGATATGCTGCGACAGAATTCCGCATCAAATGTCTGGTCTACGTGACGTTATCAGTGGCGGCCTCCAGCGCAATCTTCGGACTCCTGCGGCAGACGACTCAGCAAGGATCGGGCTTTGGATTGCCCTTTCTCGAACCAGGACAAGGGTACGGACAGTTCATCAATAGAAACCATTTCGCTTATTTGATGGAAATGGCATTTGGCCTGGGTCTTGGAATCGCGTTGGTAGGCGGAGTAAAAAGGGATCGCGTACCATTGTATGTCGCACTGCTGTTACCGATTTGGACAGCTTTGGTGCTCTCGAATTCGCGGGGTGGAGTGCTGGCAATGTTGACTCAGATTCTTCTCGCCGCGCTCTTGCTGGTGAAGCCTTCCAGGTCAACGAACCTCAAGCAGAATAGAGTGATGCAGACGTCGCGGTTCTTAAGGATGGGATTAGTCGTAGCACTGGTTCTGGGCTTAGTTCTGGGCACGATATGGGTAGGCGGTGACCCTTTGGTGAAAAGCTTTCAGTCTGTTTCGAATGAGCTTAACCCCGAGACGCAAACGGCCTATAGCGGCGCCAGTCGCAACGAAATTTGGCGAGCGACTCTGAAGATGTTTGCGGCGAACCCGATACTTGGTGTCGGACTCGGCGGCTACTGGATTGGCATCACTGCGTACCATGACGCTTCGGGCCTGGTAACTCCACAAGAGGCACACAACGATTACCTCGAACTGCTTTCGAGCGGAGGACTGGTCGGTTTTAGTATCGGTTTGTGGTTTGCGATTTCAGCCTTTCGAAGAATCAAAAGCGCTTTAAAAACTCGGACCGGTTTCCTCCGTGCAGCGTGTGTTGGTGCGGTCATGGGAATTGCGGGGGTGGCCGTTCATAGCATGTTCGATTTTGGTCTGCATATTTTAGTGAACGCTCTCGTTCTAATGGTGTTGCTAATGATATCAACAGCTGAAATTCCGTCGGAAAGCTCACGAAATTGAAGAAGAAAATAGAGTCGACTCTGGTCGCTTTAGTGGCCGCAAGTTCGCTCTTAACGCCGGTTACTGTGCCGCCTGTTCCGGGATACTCGACACGGGCGTCGACCATCCTGTTCCGTCTATATGTGCCTCAGGACATTGGCAGCGGGGCTTTTCAAGGACAGGACATCATGGGAGGCGCCGCAATTATCTTCAAGCGGCCCGAGCGCGTGCGCGACCTTGCCAGCGGCGCAGCCATGCTGGTTGTTAAGAGGCAAGCTCGGCCCAGTCGTTCGGTTGAAGTCGCGAGGAACAATCCGCGACGTCCGCCCACCCGACCAGGCGAAACTGGCACTGGTCCATCTGATAGTGACAAAGCCGAAGCGTTTAAGGATCAGGGTAATACTTATTACGATGTCGGCAAATTTGCTGATGCGATTGCGGCCTACCAAAACGCTTTAAAGATTACGCCTCAGGATTCGGTTCTCTATAACAACATGGGCGCCGCGTATTTTAGTTTGAACAAGAATACGGAAGCGGCCCAGGCGTTCAATAAATCCCTGTCCATCAAGTCTGATGATCCAGACGCTTATTTCAACCTCGGAATCGCATACAGTGCGATGGACAAACAGCAAGATGCACTAACAGCTTTCAAACAGGCAGTAAAGATCAAGCCGGATTGGCCTGAAGCACAGAATGCGCTCGGTGATACATATCTGGCGTTGGGACAATTCGCTGAAGCAGCGGCCGCTTACCGGCAGACCGTTCGCCTTCAGCCGAATAACGCGACCGCCTATAGCAATCTGGGTTACGCACTCGATCGGGCAGGGAACTCAAACGACTCAATCGACGCTCTCAGAAACTCAGTCAGGTTAAAGACGGATGATGCCGTTGCCTATAACAATCTAGGAGCTAGCCTTTATAAAGCAGGCCGTTACCAGGAAGCGATCGACGCTTTTAGTGCTGCAGTGCGATTGAAGCCAAATGATGCTGACGCCTTGAATAATCTTGGTGCGGCTCACTATGTTGTCGCGCAATACGACCAGGCGCTGACGAACTTCCAAAAAGCTGTCGCGCTCAAGAACGATTCGCCGGACGCCAATTACAATCTTGGCAATGCGTATTACATGACTGCGAAGTATCGCGAAGCAACCACCGCTTATCGTCGCGCCATTCAACTCCGAACCAATTATGTTGAAGCCCGCACTAACCTTGGCAGTCTGTTGATTGCTTTGGGGGAATATCGCGAGGCCATCACAGAATTAAACGAGGCCATCAGGCTAAAACCAGATAATCCGGTCTCGCACAACAATATTGGTTATGCCAATGTAAAGCTGGGTGAAACTCTAGATCGAGCGGCTGCCGTTCCATACTTTCAACGCGCTGTCGAGTCGTATAAAGAGGCCATCAGACTAAGACCGGATTATATAAAGGCGCTGAACAACCTTGGTGCGGTCTATAACAAGCTGGGCCAATATCAGGAGGCGATCGCCACGTTACAGCGAGCAGTGCAGTTGAAGCCTGATTTTCCCGAAGCTCAATATAATCTCGGCACTGCTTTTTATAATAGAAATCAATTTCCTGAGGCAGTAACGGCACTACAGCAAGCCGTTAAGTTAAAAGCTGATTATGGTGATGCTTATAACAGTCTGGGCACAGCGCTCTATCGTAATCAGCAATTTGACCCTGCCATCGAGGCGTATAAGAAGGCACTTGCACTTAAACCAGGGAACGCCGAAACCAATAACAACGTCGGCACAGTCTACTTTAGGACTAAACGATATCAGGAGGCTCTGACGTCTTTCAAAGAGGCTGTTAAACTCAAACCAGACTATGGTGAAGCTCAATTTAATCTGGCTCTAACTTATGTCGCACTAAATGATCGGAAGAACGCATTGGATCAATACAATCGGTTGAAAGCGATTGACGCAAAACTCGCGGACGATTTTTTCCAGCGTTACCT
>Ga0163162_10004715_pt1 | contig 13147 bp, 11 predicted proteins | sample S55metaG_FD_115310 | JGI IMG/M metagenome (GOLD analysis project Ga0163162, IMG submission 115310) | Switchgrass rhizosphere microbial communities from Kellogg Biological Station, Michigan, USA - S5-5 metaG | ecosystem: Host-associated > Plants > Roots > Rhizosphere > Soil | place: USA...
CATTATGCAGGGTGGTAAAACGGCCGATTATACATTGATACATGTTGTTGAAACTGCCGGCGCACGCTATTATGGCGGCCAAGTATTAGATAATGAAACCCAGATCGATTTTAACAACCTCGACAAGTATGTTTGCGCTTTAAAAAATCTTGGCTACAATGCCCAGGGACAAATTGGTTACGGTAACCCTGCCAGTGCCATTGCCGAGATTGTAAAGGATGAAAAGATTGATTTCATTGTAATGGGCTCGCACGGGCACAAGGCACTGAAAGACCTTATATTTGGCACAACCGTAAACTCTGTAAGGCACAAGGTTAATGTGCCGGTGCTGGTGGTAAAGCCACAGTCAAACTAATTTTGTAAGTTTGCGGTCGAATAATTATGAGCGAGGATAAGATCTACATAAAAAATAAAAAAGCCTACTTTGAGTACCATATACTTGATAAATACGTAGCGGGGATACAACTGCTGGGTACCGAGATCAAGTCGATAAGACAAGGGAAAGCCAATATTAATGACGCCTTTTGTACATTCATTAACAACCAGCTATACGTACGTAACCTGCATATTTCTGAATACTCATTCGGCTCATTTTATAACCATGAAGCTAAGCGCGACCGCATCCTGTTGTTAAATAAAAAAGAGCTCAAAAAACTCCAGACCCGAGGCGAAGAAAGAGGTTTAACCATCGTTCCGCTGGCCCTATTTATCAGCGAGCGTGGCTTTGCCAAACTGGAGATAGGATTGGCCCAGGGTAAAAAGACATTTGATAAACGCGAAACATTAAAAGAGCGCGATACCAAGATAGAGTTGGATAGGGTGATGAAAAGGTAATCTGATTTCGGAATTGAGATTTTTGATTTCGGATTTACTTTTAAATTCTTCCATTCACAATTCCGAAATCGAAAATCCGAAATCCCAAATTCTTTACCAGGCTTTATCCCCTACCAACGGCACAAATCTGAAGGTGTCTAATACAATCTTTTCGTAGTCGTTATCTCCTACTTTTAGTATCGTAACCATCTTTTGGGTTTCCTCGTCACCAACAGGGATAACCAGGATGCCGCCTATGTTTAATTGCTTTAACAATACTTCAGGTACGGTGGGTGCTCCGGCAGTTACTATGATCTTATCATAAGGTGCGTAATCGGCTATGCCAACAGAGCCATCGCCCAGGAAAAAATGAGCATTATACCCCATTTCATTAGGCAATACAAATTTGGTGCGGTGATACAGTTTTTCCTGGCGTTCTATAGTATAAACAATAGCACCAAGTTCAAGCAGAACACAGGTTTGATACCCGGAGCCCGTACCTATTTCAAGTACTTTATCTCCCCTTCGGATATGCAGCAATTCAGTTTGATAGGCCACAGTATAGGGTTGCGATATGGTTTGCCCCTCGCCTATCGGGAACGCAATATCCCTGTAAGCCTGGTTCCAAAAAGTTTCATCAAAAAAGCAATGACGTTTTACCTTACCTATAGCCTCTAAAACGTTTTCGTCGCCAATTCCCTTTTTTCTTAAAACATCAACCAATCTTTTACGGGCGCCCTGTTCGCGGTAATTATCAATATACTTGTAAGCCATTTTCAAAGGCAAAGTTAATACGAATTTTCGCTATAAGTATGATTTAACAGGGTTTTAAGACCCAGAGGGATTTATGTGCTTCATTAGTAAAAAATTAAAATTCAATTTTCTATTAATGCCCCTTAAACAGGGAACGCCAGACAATTTGCCCGGCGTTTCCTGTTTAATGTATATCTAAGTGTTTATACCTCTCTGCTGCTGTCCCATTTCTCTAAATAATCAGCCACACGCCTTACAAAGGAGCCCCCTAAGGCACCATCAACTACGCGGTGATCATATGATAATGAAAGGAACATCATGTGACGTATAGCGATCATATCGCCTTCTTTTGTTTCAATTACGGCCGGCTTTTTCTTAATAGCGCCAACAGCTAAAATGGCAACCTGCGGCTGGTTAATTATCGGCGTACCCATAACATTACCAAACGAGCCAACATTAGTGATGGTGAACGTACCTTCTTTTACATCATCGGGTTGTAGCTTGCCGTTACGTGCGCGGTTTGCCAGGTCATTAACTGCCTTTGTTAAACCAACAAGATTAAGCTCATCAGCCTTTTTAATTACCGGCACTATGAGGTTACCGCTTGGCAATGCCGTTGCCATGCTGATATTGATAGCCGCTTTCTTAATGATCTGGGTACCATTAACGGATACATTGATCATCGGGAAATCCTTAATGGCTTTCACCACGGCTTCAATAAATATAGGTGTAAACGTTATTTTTTCACCTTCGCGTTTTTCAAAGCTGTTCTTTACTTTTTCGCGCCATAAAACCAGGTTGGTAACATCGGCTTCAACAAATGAGGTAACGTGCGGCGATGTTTGCTTGCTCATCACCATATGGTCGGCAATTAAACGGCGCATCCTGTCCATCTCAATGATCTCATCGGCGCCGGATACAGAAGTTGTTGGTGCAGACTTTTGCTCAACAGGCGAAACTTTCGGCGCTTCTGCTTTTGCAGGCTCCGGAGTTGCGGCAATAACAGGTTGAGATACCGGTTCAGAAGCTTGAACAGTTGTATTTACCGGTTCAACAGCCGGCGGTGTCTCTTTTACCGGCTCAGCAACTTTTACAGGCTCAGCGGCGTGACCATTAACCGGCACTGCAAAAGCTGGTGGCTGTACATTTTGAGCAACAGATGGAGTTTTAGCCTGCAGATAGTTCAGCAGGTCATCTTTGGTCAAGCGGCCATCAGAACCGGTTCCGGGGATACCATCAAGCTCATTAATGCTGATACCTTCCTGCGCAGCGATATTTCTTACCAACGGTGAGTAAAAGCGACCTTCTGATTTAAATACAGGAACAGCAGGTGAACTTTTTTGCTCAAGCTGATCTATACCGGGAATACCCGATAAATTTTCGGGTTGAATTTCGTTGAGCTCTGGCTCAGGAGTTTTTTCGGTTTCTGTAAACTGAACAGTTTCGTGATAAGTTGATTCTGCTATTTTTGGCTCTTCGGCAGGTTGCGGAACAGGAGCTTCTTCGGCTTGTACAGTTACCGGTGCAGCAGCTTCAGGTTCATCAGTTTCTATGATCGCTATAACAGCACCAACCTGTACAACATCGTTTTCTTTATACAGTTGTTCAACTAACTTACCTGCTACAGGCGAAGGTACATCCGAGTCAACTTTATCGGTAGCAATTTCCATTACCGCATCGTCAGCATTAACCTTATCACCCGGATTTTTCACCCATTTGATAACGGTTGCTTCGGCAACGCTCTCCCCCATTTTTGGCAATAACAGCTGGTATTTGGCCATACAGTAGAATATAGTTTAACCCCAAAATTATGTATTTAAATCTTTACTTTTTAATTTCAGTAAGTAAAGTATTCAACATTGACAGCGCCATTACCGCACTCCGTTCAATGTTTTGGCGGCGTTTACTACCAAATGTGTATTTTTTTATCAATGATTTCCCTTTTCCGGCGACCGCAATCCACACTGTACCAACGGGTTTATCTTCCGTTCCGCCGCCAGGGCCCGCTACGCCTGTAATGGCGACAGCAAAATCCGATTTGAAATTTAACAGTGCACCCTCTACCATTTCTTTTACAGTTTCTTCGCTAACAGCTCCGTGCTGCCATAAAGTTTCGTTCTTTACCCCCAGGATACTCTCCTTTAACTCGTACGAATAAGATACCGCCCCACCTAAAAATACGTGTGACGAACCCGGATGCTGGGTAAATAAGTGAGAAAGATAACCACCGGTACAGCTTTCAGCCACCGATAAAGTAAGGTTATTTGCTTCCATCCGGTCAAGAATAGCTTTTTCGAGCGGAATATCCTGATCAATAACAAACGGCGAACCTATCCGCTCAATAAACCGGGCGGCAAATGCATCCACTTCTTTTTGCAAAGCAACCTGGTCTTCGCCAAAAGCGCTTAGGCGTAAACGCACCTGGCCCAACTTAGGCAGGTAGGCCAGTTTAATATATGATGGCAGATCGTTCTCAATATCTGCTATCCGTTCGGCCAAAAATGATTCACCTTCACCAACGGTTAGCAGTGTTTTATGAATAATTACTGGCAGCTTAAAGGTAGTTTTAACTTTAGGCAGCACTTGCTCTTCCATCATGTACATCATCTCAAACGGCACGCCCGGCATCGACACATAAATAACACCATTGTGATTAAACCACATCCCCGGCGCTGTACCGTTTTCATTCCTCACCACTTCACAATTAGCAGGAACAAAAGCCTGCTGTTTATTAACTTCCAGTAAAGGACGATTGTACTTGGCGAAAATGCGTTCTACATTGGCAAGGGCTTCTTTGTTTTCAACAAGTTCAACACCAAAGTATTCGGCCAGTGTTTTTTTAGTGATATCATCTTTTGTTGGACCAAGGCCACCGGTAATCAAAATGATGTTGGCCCGGTTAGCTGCTTCGGCTAATGCTTTCAGAATATGCTCCTTATCATCGCTTATTGATGAGATCTGTTTTACGCGTACCCCTATCTTATTAAGTTCAGTAGCCATCCAGGCCGAATTAGTATCAACAATTTGTCCGATAAGTATTTCGTCGCCAATGGTAATTATTTCTGCCAGCATTATTATATTAATAAAAAGATGATTGTGGATTGTAATCGCTTTTCTTGCTCAGTTTCAGATCCTGCAAGATAGACGCCTTCACCTTTAAAGTTACGTTATACATTTTATATACCCCAAAAGGAATCCACTGAAAGGCAAGGTCCCAGCAATGCAGGTCGCGATATATTGAAAACGACGTTGCACTGGCAAACTTAGCTGCCTTAATATCATATGTAGTAGTATACTGGATCTTCCACTTTTGTGTAAGGTTCACATCACCAGATACCTGGAGTGTATTGCTGGTTGTTTTGGTATTTAAATAGTTTTGATAGCTGAAGCTATAGTTAAGCGAGATATTCCAAGGCACATTAAAGTCAACATAAGCATTAGGATCGCTGTTTACCAGGGCCAGCCTCTGGGCCTGGCTGGTATTCATAGTTGCAATAGTATTGAGGGCCGCGTTACCCGGTGTTGCCTTGGTTGAATTTAAGCTGCCGCCCATAGAAATATTTAAACCAGTTAAAGTTGGGAATTTCCCATCCTGCCAGGTATACCTGTTTACATAACGGCTTGTTTTTACGATCTGATTATTTGCAATAGAATCGCTCACCTTCGTTTCATAAGGGTGAAACACTCCTGAAAAACTGATGCTCAATTTTTGATTGAAAATAGCCGTGTGCCCCGAAAAAGAGATATCCGACAGTTTCATTGAATCGGCCGCGAAATTATAAAAGGTAGAGAATGATAAACCCTGCAAGATCATGATCTTCCGATCTGTACCGGATGTATCCGTGCTTTTTGCCTTTACCTTCGCCTCTATCGTGTTATCTACCGAGAAGTTTAAGCCCGCCTGCTTACCTGCCGATGGCCCGCCATAAACCCCATTCTGAAAAATGGAATACTTTTGATAGGTATAAGGATAAGGCACAGTAGCTGTACTTACCGCTGTTTTATAATAGCCGAAGCTTGGGTCGCTAAAATCGGGACGGTAGCTGAAACTTATTGAAGGTGTAGCCACGTGCCTGATAGCTTTCAGGTTGCCATGTTTAAAGTTTATGGTACCGTATAATTTGGTTGATAAACCAGTGCTTATGCTATACTCACCGGCACGTTTAAAACCGGGTATAGTATCAACGATCAACTGATTTGAGCCGGCGATGCTTCCCCTTTCAAATCTTTCATTAATGCTTTGAAAATACCAGCGTTCGGTATAGTTCACACTGTTATTAAACTGAAAGTATTTCAACACATTTAAACCCAAACTAACGGGGATGGTGTGCTGAAACCCATTTTGCAAGCGCTTTGATAAGGTTTCACTCTTGAACAATTGACTTTCAGGGATATCGCTCACCTTATTGGTACCTACTAAATTGTAACTGACAGTAATTTTCTGATACCATTTTTGTTCGCCCACCCTGTTTTTTGAGTCGAAGGGATTTATTGACGACATACCGAAAGCGATTGTAGGTAATTCGATATTTACTGTTTTACGGGCTATATCCTGACTATGCGAAATGCCTATACTTAAGTTAAAAGGTGTACCCGCCCAGGTTTTGCCATAGGCGATACTTGAACGTAAACTACTTTGCGCAATGGAGTTAACGTTATAATTACTTGCCGATGGTGTATTCCTGAAGAAACCCGAAGTACCTGCATCAACCGAAGCACTGAAAGTTGAACCCGGGTTAGCATTGGCATCCTGTACGTGCGACCAGTAAATGTGCGCATCCTTCGTAGCAGGGTCACCCTCCAGGCCATAATTATGTGATCCAAAACTTAACGTAACGTTACCTGTATACTTATAGCGTTTAAGGTAACGTGCTGTACTGCTCAATTCATATGAACCTTTTGAATAGATAGAACCGGTGGTAGTTAAATCCACATAATCACTTATGCCTATATAATATCCCAGTCCTTTCAAATAAAAACCGAGGGTATTATCCTCACCAAAAGTTGGTAAAATAACACCCGACGTCCTGGTATCAGGCTTAGGAAAGAAGCCGAAAGGTATACCCAACGGTAATGGCACCCCTTCAATTTCGAGATAAGCAGGCCCTGATATAATGCGTTTCTTTTCGCCTATACCACGGGTTATCACTATACCAAAGTGCGTATCCGGGTAAGGCAGATCGCAGGTACTGAAAATTACGTTGCGGTAGGCAACCTCATCATCATTGAGCTTTTTTGCCTGTCCGCCCGAAATAAAGTTACCTTCCTGCTCGGATGCAGGATTATAGATCTTTACTTTTTTGGTTTGATAATTAAAAATTAAGGAGTCGGATGCTACCGGCTTATCAGTTTTTTGTTTCATGATAGGCCTGCGGATATATTGATGCGTACGCGGATCAATACTCCCCCGGGCAAATATGAGGTGGTTTTTATCGTCAACCCTGATATAATCTGCATCAAGCTCAAAATCTTCATAGGTTACCCGGGCCTTTCCGTAAAACTGGGTGATCTGGTGCTCCCTGTCTGAGTGTGTCGAATCCTCGGCGGTTGCCTTTACTTCTGACTGTAATCCACCTTTATTTTTTTTGGTGGTATCATTTCCGGGTAAAGAATTTACCGGTTTACCATTTCTTAGTGGCGTAATTGAACCGGATTTTTTACCTTTAAGAAGTTTCTTATCACGAAGCGAATCAAGTTTGATAATAGTATCAGTTAACGGCCGCCTGCCATTGCTGCTATTTAAAATAGTGCCAGCATTAGCAAGTCCATTTACTATTAATATAATTGCAAGCAGAAAAAAAAGGGTTATGAATTTCAAAATTGATTATGAATAGTATTTTTGCAGATATAGTTAACAGCGTTCAAAAATAATGAAAAATAAGGCATTGAAAAGATTGATTTATAGTTTGTGGGTATTGCTGGTTCTCCTTTCATTTTTTCCTTTTAAATCATACAGTTCTATTGTAACTAATAATATTAATCTTCAAAAGGATACTGTGATAAACAGTACCGGTTTTAAGATCAAAACAATTATTATCGACCCGGGACATGGTGGCAAGCCATCAGCTTCTACAGGTCATTATTCGCACGGTGCATCGGGTTCTTATTCGTCAGAAAGGAATGTAACGCTGGCTATTGGCTTTAAATTGCAAGCCGCTATAGAAAAAGAATTAACCGGCGTAAAGGCAGTAATGACCCGTACTACCGAAGATGATGTTTCGTTTGAACGCAGGGCCGAGATAGCGAATGAAAACAAAGGGCAGCTATTTATTTCCCTGCACTGTAACTCATTATCTGACAGAACCATTCGCGAAAAAGTTGGCACTAAACGCCATAAGGCGGTATACCGTACTGTCAGGGTTCCAGACAGATCAGGTAAAGGCGTACTGATTTTGGTTTACGGTTTGCACCGCACTCGCGAAGAAGAAAGCGCTATTCAGAAAAACCAGGTTGGTGAAGAATCAGAACTTGATGGCGGTGCATTGGATCCGAACGATCCGATGACCATCATTTTAACAAATGAGTACAAAAGAAAGTTCAGGCAGCAAAGTATCAAGCTGGCTACTTTAATTAACGGCGAGTTTGTTGATACCGACGGAAGGCGCAGCGAAGGCATCAGGGAGCAGGGAATTTATGTACTTTGCCACAGTGCCATGCCATCAGTATTGGTTGAAACCGGTTACATCAATAACCCCGACGACGAAAAATACCTTAACTCGGAAGATGGACAAAACGAGATCGTAGCATCGATCATCCGTGCATTAACAAGCTATAAAAAAGAAATGGAACAGGTTTCGCAATAATTATAAAGGCAAACCTGTTACCTTCTGTGTAAATAAAACGTACATCATAAAACATATAAGCCTGGTGCAGGTTTATAACCTTAAACACAATTAACGTATAAACTCTACTTAATGAAAATCTCTAACGAAACCAAAATTGGCGCACTTACGGCCATAGCAATTACTATACTCATATTAGGTTACAGTTATTTACGCGGCAATGATGTTTTTTCAGTATTAAAAAAATACTACGCTATTTATAACAGTGTTGAAGGTTTAACCGTTTCCAAACCGGTACTGGTAAATGGTTTCCAGATAGGTCGTATCTCCAAAATGCAGCTTCAGCAAGACGGCCGCTCGGTAGTTGAATTTAAAATTGATCCGGATGTAGTTGTGCCCAAAAACACGCTTGCTAAACTGGAAAGCACCGACCTTTTGGGCAGCAAGGCCATTGTTTTTGAGTTAGGGAACAGCAATGTACCTGCCGAAGACAAGGATACACTTAAAGCCGATATCCAGGGCAGCCTTGCAGAAACCCTGCAGCCGATCCAAAAAAAGGCAGAAATGTTAATGTCAAAACTCGATTCGTCATTGAGCGCAGTTAATAAGATACTAAACCCCAACTTTCAGAAAAACATCGACCGCAGCTTCATGAGCATTGCCAATTCGCTGCAAACGCTTGAGGGTACTACGAAAAAAATAGATTACCTGGTAGGTTCACAAACAGGCCATATTGATGCTATACTTTCCAATGCCGAGGTTGTATCCGGTAACTTAAAAACAAGTACAACACACCTTAACGGCATGACAGCCAACTTTGAAAAAGTAAGTAATGACGTTGCCGCTGCTAACTTGAAACAAACACTTGATAATGCAAACAAGGCCATGGCTGATTTACAGGCAACTATTGCCAAGATCAACAACAGCCAGGGATCTTTGGGCTTATTGCTTAATGATGATAAGATGTACAAAAACCTTACAGATGCATCAAACAATCTCAATAACCTGTTTATCGATTTAAAAGCGCATCCGAAACGCTATGTAAGCTTCTCGGTATTCGGCGGTAAGAAAGATTAGAAAATTATTATTCTATAAAGAAGGTTTTCCCCTCAATTGCAAGGTCAGTTGAGGGGAAATTTATTTTAGCCTCATCCAACAACTCGTTCAGGGTTTTATAGCGGGCTGAAAAATGGCCTATCAGTAGTTTTTTAGCGTTAGTTTTCAGGGCTATCTCTCCTGCCTGTAAAGCTGTGGTATGATGGGTTATAACAGCCCTGTCGAGCATATCATTTAAAAACGTGGACTCATGATAAAGCAGCGTGGCGTTAGCGATTTGGGCAAAGTAGTTTTCATTATACATCGTATCGGAGCAGTAAGCATAGCTTTTAGGCTCTGCCGAATCAATGGTCAAATCTTCATTTTTATAAACCTTGCCTTTTTCATCCGTATAATCCCCGCCTTTTTTTAATATCGAATAATAGGCAACGGAGATATCAAGGCTTTCTATTTTCTCCTTGATCAGCTTACGTAAACGTTTCTTTTCTTTAAATAAAAAGCCTGTACAAGCAATCCGATGGTCGAGCGGTATGGTTTCAACAACAACGTCATTATTGCTGATCACAACTTCAATTTGCTGCGCATTAGTAAATACGTATTCAATTGGGAATTGCAACTCCGTATCTGAATATTTTAATTGCAGGTCAATGATCTCCTTTAAGGGTTCGGGACAAACTAATTTAAGCGCCTTTTTACGCCCGTTAAGGTGCATGGATGATAATAAACCAACCAGCCCTAAATAATGATCACCGTGAAGATGACTAATTAAAATGTGATCAATGCGACTGGCTTTGATATCAAAGCGAAGCATTTGCTGCTGAGTGCCTTCGCCGCAGTCTATTAAATACAGGCGCTCATTGATATTGAGCACCTGTGAAGTGGGATTTCTGTTAAAGATGGGTGTTGCAGAGCTGCTGCCAAGGATTGTTACCTCAAATTTCATAATAGGTAAACAATCAAATGGTTTATCGTGCTTCTTTTTTTAACTCTTTTTCAATCTCTTCCATAAAAATATGATCGACACCTTCTTCGGCAGTTGGAACAATGGTTAATACATTGTCCAGTTGTGATATGGTTACCAAACGGGCAACCGCATCATTTAACCCCGCCAGAATAAAGGAACCTGCAGCATTTTTACACAAGCGGTGACCAACCAGCAAACTGCTTAAGCCCGATGAATCGGCATATTTCACCTGCGACAAGTCGAGAATAATGTTGCGCTGGCCCTCCGTATTGATCAAGATCAATTCTGATTTTAACTGAGGAGTTACTATTGAGTTTAATTTTGACTCATTAAGCTTCAATAATATATATTTCTCGTGTTTATCTACAGTAAATTTCATTCTTATTAAAATTAATAAGCTAAGATAAATATTTTATGGATATTTAAAAATTACATAGCACTCAAGGCACTATTAATTGCCGTTTCAACACGGGTTAACACGCTGCCTTCGGCAGGCTTAACAAATGCCTCGCCGATGATCTGTTCGTAAAGCTCAATGTAACGTTCAGATATCGAATTAACAATTTCTTCGGTCATAACCGGCACTACTTGACCCTCTTTACCCTGGAAACCATTTTCGATAAGCCATTTGCGCACAAACTCTTTCGAAAGCTGCTTTTGGGCCTCTCCTTTTTGCTGGCGTTCTTCGTAACCTTCCTTATAAAAGTATCTTGATGAGTCGGGCGTATGGATCTCATCGATCAGGTAGATCTGACCGTCAACCTTACCAAACTCATACTTGGTATCTACCAATATCAAACCTTGCTTAGCTGCTATTTCGGTACCCCGTTTAAACAGGGCCTGTGTATAAGCCTCAAGCTTAACATAATCTTCTTCAGATACAATACCTCTTGACAGGATCTCTTCGCGCGAGATATCTTCATCATGCCCTACCGATGCCTTGGTTGTTGGCGTAATGATAGGCACGGGCAATATGTCATTCTCTTTTAAACCTTCGGGCAAAGCAACACCGCATACATGGCGCCTGCCTGCACTATATTCACGAGCAGCATGACCAGCCAAATAACCACGGATTACCATCTCTACCTTAAATGGCTCGCAAATACGGCCAATAGTAACACTTGGGTCCGGAACTGAAATAACCCAGTTCGGAACAATATCTGCGGTTGCTTCCAAAAAGCGAGCGGCAATCTGGTTAAGCACCTGTCCTTTAAAAGGAATTGCTTCAGGCAGTACAACATCAAAGGCCGAAATGCGGTCGGTAACAACCATGGCCAGGTATTTATTATCTATCGTATAAACATCGCGTACTTTCCCCTTGTAAAAAGCCGTTTGGCCGGGAAAGTTAAAATGTGTTTCTTTTATTGAGTTCATGTTAAGAATAAAGAATATAGAGTCAAGAAGCAAGACAGAAACACAACTTCCTGCATCTTGATTCTTGACTCTTGTATCTGTGTTTTACTGTATATCCCCGTAAGCTTCTAATATCTTACGTACTAATTTGTGCCTTACTACGTCTTCGCCGCTCAGGTAAACTATCTCGATGCCTTTAATATCGGTCAGGATCCTTAATGCGGTGTGTAAGCCCGATTGTTGTTTTTTCGGCAAATCTATCTGCGTCACGTCACCGGTTACTATGAATTTCGCTGATGGCCCCATACGGGTCAGGAACATCTTGAGCTGCATATCGGTAGCATTCTGCGCTTCGTCCAAAATAACAAAACAGTTATCAAGGGTACGGCCGCGCATAAAGGCCAGCGGTGCAATCTCAATGGTACGGTTCTCCAGGTAAACCTTCAGCTTTTCGGCCGGGATCATGTCATCCAAAGCATCATACAAAGGCCTCAGGTACGGGTCGATCTTTTCTTTAAGATCGCCTGGTAAAAAACCAAGGTTCTCCCCTGCTTCAACAGCCGGACGGGTTAGTATAATGCGTTTAATTTCCTTATTTTTAAGCGCCCTTACCGCTAAAGCCACAGCAGTATAAGTTTTACCGGTACCCGCAGGGCCAATAGCAAAAAGGATATCGCTTTTGTTGATACTATCAACCATGCGGCGCTGATTGGTAGTACGGGCCCTAACCATAATACCATTCGGCCCAAATACAATCACTTCACCACTTGCAAATTTATCAACAGCTGTTGGTTCTGCAACCGTTGTAGTATTGCTGGCTCTTGAACCAAGGATACGCTCGAGGTCGGTTATGTTAAGATTTTCAAATTTCTCAACATGATTTATCAGGTGGGTAAACTTCTCCTGGAAAATATTGATCTCATTTTCATCGCCCAAAATCTTCACTTCACTGCCACGGGCAACTATTTTAAGCTTGGGGTATTGTTTCTTAATGATCTCAAAATGATCATTATTCGGTCCCCACAGCACTGCAGGGTTTACGTTTTCAATTGATAGCTTAAGTTCGTTCAATACTAATTTGATTTTTTAGTTACAGATTTTTATGAATTAAAAATTGAATATTTGTAGCTTCAAATGCTACTACAAGATTAGCAATAAATATTTATAAAATTAATGGCAATTATAACATTAACTACTGATTTAGGCGATAAAGATATTTACCAGGCTGCGTTAAAAGGCAGTATCTACAAATTGTTGCCCACAGTAAATATTGTTGATATTACCAACAGCGTAGCGGCCTTTAATGTACAGCAGGCCGCGTTTATATTAAAGAACTGTTTTTATTACTTCCCAGAAGATACTGTACACCTTATAGGTATTGATACTGTTTACAGCGATCATACAAAGTACCTGGCGGTAAGGTACA
>Ga0163162_10004717_pt1 | contig 13146 bp, 11 predicted proteins | sample S55metaG_FD_115310 | JGI IMG/M metagenome (GOLD analysis project Ga0163162, IMG submission 115310) | Switchgrass rhizosphere microbial communities from Kellogg Biological Station, Michigan, USA - S5-5 metaG | ecosystem: Host-associated > Plants > Roots > Rhizosphere > Soil | place: USA...
CCCTGCTCGTGACCGCCGACGAGTGCGCCCACGCACGCGCCACGATCACGGCTCCCCTGTCCACCGTGGGCGCCGGCGACTGCATGCTCGCCGGCCTGCTCCACGGCCTGTCCACCGGCCTCGACCCGGCGGACGCCCTCATGACGGGGGTGACGTGGGGCGCCGCGGCGGTCACCCTCCCCGGAAGCCGCGTGCCCACGGCCGACGACCTCGACGGCATACGGGCCGTGCTGACCCGCGAGCCCGACTTCGGCCGTGTCCTCTCGTGACACGGCACGACCACTGATGCCGAACACCTGATCGCCTCATCCTCCGAAAGGAAAACGCATGTCCCTGATCACCGAAGACCAGGTCGTCCTCGACCTCACCGGTGCCGACCGCCACGAGGCGACCAGGACGCTCGGCGAGCGCCTCGTCGCCTCCGGCCGGTGCACCGACCTCGACACCTTCCTCGGCGACGTGCGCAAGCGCGAGGAGACCATGGCGACCGGGCTGCCCGGCGGCATCGGCATCCCGCACGCCCGCAGCGCCGCCATCACCGAGCCGTCGCTCGTCTTCGGTCGCTCGGGCGACGGCATCGACTGGGGCGCCAAGGACGGGCCGGCGACCCTCGTCTTCCTCATCGCCGCGCCGGAGGCCGGCGGCGAGGCGCACATGCAGATGCTGCCCAAGCTCGCCCGCGCCCTCATGAAGAAGGACTTCAAGGCCGCCCTCGCCGCCGCGACGACCGAGGCCGAGGTCGTCCGCATCGTCAGTGCCGAGGTCGAGCTCGACCAGCCGGTCATGGCCGCCGCGGCCGCCGGTGCAGGGTCCGGCCCTTCCCGCGCCGACACCACCGGCGCCGCAGCCGCGCCGGCGGCCAAGCGCGCGCTCAACCTCGTCGGGGTCACCTCGTGCCCGACCGGCATCGCCCACACCTACATGGCGGCCGAGGGCCTCGAGAACGCCGCCAAGGCCGCCGGCCACACGATGAAGGTCGAGACACAGGGCTCGGCGGGCTCCAAGCCGCTCAGCGCGGCCGACATCGCCGCCGCCGACGCCGTGATCTTCGCGCACGACCTGCCCGTCAAGGACGCCGGCCGCTTCGCCGGAAAACCGCTCGTCGACGTGGGCGTCAAGAAGGGCATCTCCGACGGCCCGGCCCTCGTCTCCCAGGCCGAGCAGCTCGTCACCGAGTGGGACGCCGACCCGAGCAAGCGCGAGGCCGCCGTCGCCGCCGCAGCCGCTGCAGGTCCGTCCGGTGGGCTCGTCTCGAAGGTCGAGAGCGGCTCGAGCACGGGCACGATGATCCGCCAGTGGCTGATGACCGGTGTCTCCTACATGATCCCGTTCGTCGCGGCCGGCGGCATCCTCATCGCCCTGTCGTTCATGCTCGCCCAGGTCGCGATCGGTGAGCAGGGCCCGATCGAGATCGTGAAGTACAACCTCACCTCGACCGACCAGTACAACATCGCGCAGACCTTCAGCGCGTTGAGCCTGACGTCCTGGGCTGCCCTGCTCTTCGTCATCGGCAACGCGGCCTTCGGCTTCCTCGTGCCGATCCTCTCGGGCTTCATCGCCTTCGCCATCGCCGACCGGCCCGGTCTGGTCCCGGGCATCGTCGGTGGCGCCGTGGCCTCGACCATGGGTGCCGGATTCATCGGTGGTCTCGTCACCGGTGTGCTCGGCGGTCTCGTCGCCCGGTGGGTCTCGAACTGGAACGTCGCCAAGGGCGTGCGAGGCATCATGCCCGTCGTCGTCATCCCGCTCCTTTCGTCCTTCATCACGATCGGACTCTTCATCACCGTGCTCGGCCGCCCGATCAAGGGCCTGACCGACGCGCTCAACACGTGGTTGACGGGCATGTCGGGCGCGAGCGCGATCATCCTCGGCGTCATCCTCGGCGCGATGATGGGCTTCGACCTCGGCGGGCCCGTCAACAAGGTCGCCTACGCGTTCGCCACGACCGGTCTCGCAGCCGCAGGTGCCGCCACCGACGCGCCGCAGCTGAAGATCATGGCGGCCGTCATGGCGGCCGGAATGGTCGCCCCGCTCGCGATGGCGCTCGCCACGACGGTGCGTCCCAAGCTCTTCTCGGAGCCGGAGCTCGAGAACGGCAAGGCGGCGTGGTTGCTGGGAGCCTCGTTCATCTCCGAGGGCGCGATCCCCTTCGCCGCCGTCGACCCGATCCGCGTCATCGCCGGCTCGGTCGTCGGCTCGGCGATCACGGGAGCGCTCGTGATGGTGTTCGGGTCGACGCTGCGAGCCCCGCACGGAGGCATCTGGGTGCTGCCGCTCATCGGCAACTTCCTGCTCTTCCTGCTGGCCCTCGTGATCGGCGTGATCGTCATGGCGTCGATCGTCGTCGCCCTCAAGTCGCGTGACACCCACCTTGCCGAGGTCGAGGCGAGCGCTACGGTCTGATCAGGGCGTGAGCTCGATCGCCGTCTGATCCTCACCGACAGCACGACCACCCGTTTCCAACGAAGGAGCACGTCCATGGCAACCCGCACCGTCACCATCGCCTCCTCGGTGGGCCTCCACGCCCGCCCGGCCGCCCTCTTCGTCGAGGCAGCGAGCGCGTCCGGGCTCGACGTCGAGATCGCCAAGCCCGGCGAGGACCCCGTCGACGCGACGAGCATCCTCGGCGTCATGGCTCTCGGGGCCAGGCACGGCGAGGAGGTCGTCCTGACGGCCGAGGGCGACGGCGCCGACGAGACGCTGGACTCGCTCGTCGAGCTCCTCTCGCGCGACCTCGACGCGGAGTAACGAGCATGGCCGAGTCGGAGACCCCGTCGGAGACCAGGCACGGCATCGGTGTCAGTCCGGGCACGGCCTACGGGCCGGTGGTGCAGGTCGCACCACCGGTCCGCCCGCCGGCCGACGAGGGAGCCGTCGACGACGAGGAGGCAGCGCTCGCTGACGTGCGCGCGGCCTTCGAGTCGGTCGCCGTCTCGCTCGAGGAGCGGGCGACCCGGGTCGACGACACGGCCCAGCAGATCCTCAAGGCGACGGCCCTCATCGCCCGCGACAAGGGCCTCGTCAAGGCCGCGGCCAAGGAGCTCGCCGCCGGGCACGGTCGGGCGCACTCCATCGAGAACGCCGTCGAGACGTATGCCGCCCAGTTCGAGGCGCTCGGCGGCTACTTCGCCGAGCGGGTGGCCGACCTGCGTGACGTCGGGTCACGCGCCGTCGCAGCGGTGCTCGGGGTCCCGGCCCCCGGCGTACCCCCCTTCACGGAGCCCAGCGTCATCGTCGCGGAGGACCTCGCGCCCGCCGAGACCGCGACGCTCGACCGGCGACTCGTCGTCGGCATCGTCACCGAGGCCGGCGGTCGCACGAGCCACACGGCGATCCTCGCCGCGCAGATGGGCATCCCGGCCGTCGTCCAGCTCGCCGGCGCGACCGCGATCGCGGCAGGCACCCCCGTCGCGCTCGACGGCGACACCGGTGAGGTGACGATCGCCCCGGACATGGAGCTCGTCACCGCCCAGCGGGAGCGGGCGGCGCGTCGGGCCGAGGCGCTGTCGCACCTCTCTGGACCGGGTCGCACGTCCGACGGCGCCGAGGTCGCGCTGCTCGCCAACATCGGGGGCGTCGAGGACGCCGTCGCCGCCGGGGCCCAGGACCTCGAGGGCGTCGGGCTCTTCCGCACCGAGTTCGTCTACCTCTCGGCGACCAAGGCCCCGACGGTCGAGGAGCAGACCGAGATCTACCGCGGTGTCTTCGCGCCCTTCGAGGGTCGGCGCGTCGTCGTGCGCACCCTCGACGCCGGCGCCGACAAGCCGCTCAAGTTCGCCGACCTCGGGCCCGAGGAGAACCCCGCCCTCGGGCGTCGCGGCCTCCGGCTCTCGGCCGAGCGGCCCGACCTGCTCGACGCCCAGCTCGAGGCCCTCGCTGTCGCCGCCCGCGAGACCGGGGCCGACGTGCGCGTCATGGCCCCGATGGTCGCCACGGCCGAGGAGGCTGCGTGGTTCGCCCGACGCGTCCGCGAGAACGGCCTGCCCAAGGCGGGCGTCATGATCGAGGTGCCGGGAGCCGCCCTGCGGGCCCACGACGTCCTCGGTGAGGTCGACTTCGGCTCGCTCGGCACCAACGACCTCGCGCAGTACACGATGGCCGCCGACCGCATGCAGGGCGCGCTGTCCGACCTGCTCGACCCGTGGCAGCCGGGCGTCCTCGACGTCGTCGGGCTCGCGTGCGAGGGCGCCGCCCGGGCCGAGCGACCCATCGGGGTCTGCGGCGAGTCGGCCGGCGACCCGCTGCTCGCGCTCGTCCTCGTCGGGCTCGGCGTCTCGTCGCTGTCGATGGCGCCGAGCAAGGTCCCGGTCGTGCGGCTGGCACTGTCGCTCCACTCGGTCGTCGAGTGCCAGGCCCTCGCGGCCGCGGCCCGCGGTGCGCGCACCGCGATCGACGCCCTCACCGCCGTCCGGGAGGCGGCCCGCACCGAGCTCACCGACCTGCTCTGACCCCGCCCGATTCGGTCACCGGCCTCGCGCGTGCCTCGAGGATCACGACGTCGGCGTCGGTCTCCACCAGGCGTGCGGGCCCGAAGCCGGCGGCGACGAACAACGCGTCGAACTGCGCCGCCGTGCGTTCGCGCCCACCCGGCAGCACGAGCATGTTGAGGTCGGACAGGGCGGACTCGAGCTCGTGGCCCGGCCGGTCGAGCACGAGCTCGACGACGAGCACCACTCCGCCCGGTTCGAGGGAGCGACGACACGTGCGCAGGATCTCGACGCACCTCTCGTCGGACCAGTCGTGCAGCACCTTCTTCAGCAGGTAGGCGTCGGCGGACGGGACTGCCTCGAAGAAGCTGCCCGCCGCGACCGACCATCGGGACGTGACGGACTCGCTCGCGGTCGAGGACGGCCCCGCCGGTATGGCCTGGGGCAGGTCGAACACCGTGCCGTGCAGGTGCTCGTGCCGGGCCAGGACGGCCTCGAGCAGCACCCCGTGTCCACCACCGACGTCGACGACCGAGGTCAGCCCGGTGAAGTCGTGCGCGCGAGCCACCGCAGCCGCCACCCTCGACGTCAGGGCCGTCATGTTGTCGTTGAAGATCGCGTTCGCCTCCGCGTGGGAGGCCCGGTAGGTCCAGACGTCCTCGCCGTGCAGGGCCTCGAACGCGTTGTCGCCCGTCCGCACGCTGTCGGCGAGGTGCCCCCAGGCCGCCCACGTCGCCGGGTCCTGGAGCGTGCGGGCCAGAGGCCGCAGCGAGCCGGCGACGTCGGTACGCAAGCCGGCCCCGAGCGATGTTGCGGTGTAGGCGCCCTCGGTCGACACGGCATACAGCCCCAGTGCGACGAGCACCCTCATGAGCCGATCGAGGGTGTCCTCGTCCGCGCCCACGCGTCCCGCGAGCTGCGTCAGGGGCAACGGGCCGAGTGCGAGCTCGTCACTGAGCCCCAGCTCGGCGGCTGCGCTGACTGCCGCCGACGTCCGGAAGCCGGTGATCAACGATCTGAGGTCAGGCGTCACGTCCATCTCGCCATCGTCCTCCAGAAAGGGCCGTGACCACCCTCATAGGTCTGGAACGGTTGCAGGGCAAGGCGGCTCGATAGACTCGAGGTGGACGTCGACACCGGCGCCCACGCGGCAAAGGAGCTCGGCATGAGCACGTCCAGCCTCTTCATGGATCGGGTCCGTCTCGAGGACGGCTACCACGAGGACGACCTCCCCTTCATCGAGCACGCGCTGACCCAGCTGTTCACCCAGCTCGAGCGCTTCGACCCTTCGATGGTCCACATCGGACTCAGGGTCAAGGACCGCGGGAAGCCCGGCATGCACACCTCGGTCGAGGTCTGCATCAGCGGCCTGCCGACCGTCATCGGTGTCTCCAACCTCACCGACACCAAGGCCGCACTCAACGACGCCGAGATGAAGGTCGTGTCGCAGCTGCGCGAGGCCGCCGACCGCCACCACGACCGCCGCCCTCGCCCGTCCCGTCACTGACGACGGGCCCGCCTCTGGCCCTCGCCGGGCACCGGCCCCTGACATTTCCGACCTGTCGGCGCTTGGCACACGGCTTGACGACGCTTTGGCGGAAACACTCAGTCGGACCCGGCGGAGAGCACGTCGGCGAGGTCGTAGCTGACGGGCTCCTCGAGCTGGTCGAAGGTGCACGACTCGGGCGTGCGGTCCTCGCGCCACCGGACGAACTGCGCCGTGTGCCGGAAGCGCGTGCCCTCCATGTGGTCGTAGCGCACCTCGACGACGCGCTCGGGCCGGAGCGGCACGAACGAGAGGTCCTTCTGGTTGTTCCAGCGGGAGTACTCCGACGACCGCGGAGTGCGTACGCCGCCGGCGTCCTCCGCGGGAGCCGCCCAGTTCCAGGGGTGCTCGTCCCACTCGGCGACGAGCGGCTGGAGCTCCTCGAAGAGCTCCTTGCGGCGAGCCATCGGGAACGCGCCGATGACGCCGACCGAGGCGAGCTGCCCGTCCGCTCCGTAGAGCCCGAGCAGCAGCGAGCCGATGGCGTCGGGGCCGCTCTTGTGCACGCGGTAGCCGGCGACCACGCAGTCGGCGGTGCGCTCGTGCTTGAGCTTGAACATCAGTCGCTTGTCGGGCTCGTAGGCGATGTCGACGGGCTTGGCGATGACGCCGTCGAGCCCGGCGCCCTCGAACTGGGTGAACCAGCCCGTGGCGACGTCGCGGTCGGCCGTGGCGGCCGTGAGGTGGATCGGCGCCTCGGCCGTGGCGAGTGCCTTCTCCAGGGCCGCGCGCCGCTCGGCGAACGGCTTGTCGAGGTAGGACTCCTCGCCGAGCGCGAGCAGGTCGAAGGCGACGAACGACGCCGGCGTCTCGGCGGCGAGCTTCTTGACGCGTGAGGCCGCCGGGTGGATGCGCTGCTGGAGCAGGTCGAAGTCGAGACGGTCGCCGGACTCCGGTGACACGAGGATGATCTCGCCGTCGATGACGCACTTGTCGGGGAAGTTCGCGAGGACGGCCTCGACGACGTCGGGGAAGTAGCGCGTCATCGGCTTCTCGTTGCGCGACCCGATCTCGACGAGGTCACCGGACCGGAAGATGATCGACCTGAAACCGTCCCACTTCGGCTCGTAGAGCACGTCGACCTTGACGGCCGAGAAGTCCTTCACCGGCTTGGCCAGCATCGGTGACACGGGAGGGACCACGGGCATACCCCACGTCGTGCGCAGGTCGGCGTCGCGCTCGGCCTTGGGGGCCATGTACTCGGTGTCGGCCTTGTCCTGGCGACGCTTGCTCGGCTGCACGCGCGGCGGCTCGCCCGGCATCTTGGGGTAGTCGGGCGGGAAGTTCAGCTCACCGAGCCCACGCTCGCTGACGTCCTTGTCCCACAAGGCGATTGCGGCCGCCACGTCGCCGACCTCATCGTCGATCCCGGCCCAGGCGTCGCCGCGGTCGGCGACGAGCTGCGGCACGGTCCGCACCGTGAGCTCCTTCGGGTCGACCGACGCGAGCTCGTCCCACGTGACCGGCGTCGAGACCGGCGCGCCCGGGAGCGGCCGGGGGGAGTAGGCCGACGCGATGGTGCGGTCGCGGCAGGCCTGGTTGAAGTCGACGAAGATCTTCTCGCCGCGCTCCTACTTCCACCACGAGGTCGTCACGAGGTCGGGCAGCCGGCGCTCGAGCTCGCGCGCGATGCCGATGACGCCGTGGCGCACGTCGAGGAACTCGTGGGTCGGCGCGACCCGCGCGTAGACGTGGACGCCTCGGTTGCCGGACGTCTTGGCCCACGCGGTGAGGCCGATCTCGGCCATGACCTCGCGCAGCGCCAGGGCGGCCTCGACCGCGTCCTTGAAGCCCCGGCCCGGCTGCGGGTCGAGGTCGATGCGCAGCTCGTCCGGCTTGTCGACGTCGGCCGTGCGGACCGGCCACGGGTGGAAGGTGATGGTGTTCATCTGCGCCGCCCAGACGGCATCCGCGATCTCGTCGATGACGAGCTGCGGGTGCTTGCGGCCCGACGGATAGGTGCACATGACCGTGCGCGTCCCCTCGGGCACGCCCTTGGGCGGGTTCTTGGAGAAGAACTCCTCGCCCTCGATGCCCTCCGGGAAGCGCTGCAGCGTCACCGGCCGGTCGCCGAGCGCGCACAGCATCGGGTCGGCGACGGCGACGAGGTAGTGCGCCATGTCGAGCTTCGTCACCGGCTGGCCGTCCGCCATCCCGGCTGCCGGCCACAGCACCCGGTCGGGGCTCGAGACGCGCACCTCCCGCACCCCGGACGGACCTGGCGCTTCGACGACAGCGGGCTTGGCGCTCACCCGGCGATCGTAGCGATGCGGTCCGACGTCGGGGCGGGGCCGCGCTGTGCATTGGGTCAGGGGGTGACTCAGCCCGGCGTTGAGGACGCGGGCCGCGGCCTGAGTCACGTGGCGACCCAACGCACAGCGCCCGGCTGGGCACCGTGCACGCCATTCGCGCCGAGCGGGTACGTCCTCGCCCTGACCCAGGCGCCCACGCTCCACAACCTCGGCGGCGAACGCTTCGTGCTGCTGACGACCTACCGCCGCACCGGCGAGCCGGTCCCGACGCCCGTGTGGGTGCTCCCCGACGCCGGCGGCGCGATCGTCAGCACCCCCGAGGGCGCCGGCAAGCTCAAGCGCCTGCGCAACGACCCGCGCGTCACGATCCAGCCGTGCGACCGCCGCGGCAACGTCGAGCCCGACGCCCCCGTCGTCGAGGGACGAGCCGAGATCATCCGCGACCCGGCCGCCTCCGAAGCCGTCAACCGCCGGCTCGCCCGCAAGTACGGCGTCGAGTTCCGCATCTTCATGGCCATCGAGTGGGTCGCGCGCCGCGGCAACAGCAACCGCGTCGTCGTGCGGATCACCCCGACCGCCTGACGCGCAACTGGCCGGAGCCCTCGGCCCTTTCGGCCGATTCCGACCGGGCTGGACACTGCGCTGGTTTCATGGGAGGCATGCGGCCCTCCGGCGTCGCCGAAACGTCTGACCCTCCGGACGCCATCCTCGTCCGAGGACGTGACCCCGCGCTCCTCGCAGCAGCGGTGCGCCGGCTGCTGCCGCCGTCGCCGCTACCGGGCACGGCGGTCGTCCTCGTGCGGCTCTCACCGCCGACCCCGGTGTCGGCGACGGTCGTGCACGTCGTCGTCGACGTGCTCGTGGAGACGGGGTGCGAGGTGGCCGTCGCGGGCCTGCTGGCGAGCCGGGACCGCGACCGCGGGCACCGCGAGCTCGGGGCGCTCGCGCACGCAGCGGGTCTCACAGGCACCACGGATCGGGGACGGTCGTATGCCGTCATCGACCTCGCCGAGGACCTCGTTCCCTCCCCGGCCCCGGGGACGAGCGCCCTCGCGGGGCAGCCGGTCTCGAGGGCATGGCTGACCGCCGGCACGCGGGTCGTCGTCGGCCGTGCCGTCACCGACCTCGTCGACACGTATGCCGGGTGCCTGGACACGCTGCTCCGTGCCGTCCCGGAGGTGGCCGGGTGCGAGCCCGCTGACGTCGCCGTCGAGGCGGCGCGGCACCTCGGCCCGCACCTCGCGGTGCTCGACGCCCTCTCGACGAGCGGTGGCGCCGACGGTGGCCGCCTCCCGGACGCGACGGAGACAGACACCGTCGTCGTCGCGCGCGACCCGGTGCTGGCGGACATCACGCTCGCGGCGCTGCTCGGCGTCGACCGGTCGAGCTCGTCGCTGGTCCAGGGGGCCGTGGCGGCGATCGGGGCGCCCTCCGGAACGCTGGAGGGCGACCTTCAGCCCTTCGCCGGGGTCGCCCGCGCCCACCCGCTGGCAGTCAGGGCAGTCCGTCGGGTGGCCCGGGACGCTCGCCTGGCGCGGGTCCTCAGCGCGGCGACGGGCGGCCCGGATGCCGGGTCGGTCCCGGCCGACCCCGTGCTCGCGGCCCTGCGGCCGGTCGTGACCGAGGCGGTCCGCGCCGCCACCGACCCCGTCGGACAGGCCAGCCTCGTGGCGCTGCTCGGTCTGGCCGCGACACTGGCCGCGGGCGGCGAGACCTGGGCCGCGACGATGGACAAGGCAAGGGTCGAGCGGCGGGTCGTCTCCCTCGGTTTCGACCCTGGCGTGCACCCTGATGCGGACTACGACGGACTTCCTGCGGAGCTCGCCCGCGTCGACGCGATCATCGACCGGTTGCCCCTCTCGGAGGACCCCGACGCCCTGCGGTGGTGCTTCGTCGAGGGGGCGACCCTCTTCGAGGTCCGCCGGCTCGTCCCGGCCGACTTCGACGCATGGGTCGAGCGTGTCGACGTCGCCGAGGGCATCAGCCTCATGGCCGACTACATCGGCGGCCGGCGCGTGCTCGTCGGGGATGCCGTGCCAGCCGACGGGGAAGGCGACGCACGACAGCGTCAGGCCGAGCGCAACCTCTACCTGCCGCAGCCGAACTACCTCGCCGCGTGGGGCGGCGAGCCCATCGACGTCTGCAAGATCGAGCTCGTCGAACGCGGCCCGCACCGCCACCGGCTGCTGTGGCGGACCGTGTCGAGCCCCAACGGCTCGGCCGTGCACGACGACGGGACCCTCACCTTCGACCGCGCCGGCACCGCCGGCACCATGGTGACCATCCGGGGCCGGCAGCTCTTCACGCTGCCCACGGCGCTCGACGCGGTCGACCTGCCCTCGGTGCCCGAGCTGCACCGGCCCCTCCTCGAGGAGGCCTACCGCCGCTTCTTCACCTCGACCTTCGACAACCTCGAGGCCTGCTTCGAGGGCCGCGAGCATCGCATCGGCCGTCCGCCGCCCGACCCGTCCGAGCCCATGCTCACGGAGTCGGTGCGGATGCTCGTCGACGCCCTCACCTCTCGAATCGGCGGCGACGGTGGAGGAGGGGGCGGCGGCCAACCGGCCGGGGCGCCCGACCCCGCTCTCGACCAGCACGGCTTCCGGCACGTGCGTGGCCCGCGGGCCGAGGCGGCGAAATGAGGGTGGCGGTCACCGGTGCCACCGGTCTGGTCGGCCACCACGTCGTCGCGGCCGCCGTGGCCGGCGGCCACGACGTGGTGGCCGTGACCCGACCCGGGCGCCGGCCGCCCCAGCGGTTGCTCGCGCTCGGCGAGGTGGGCCACGCGCGCGCGAACCTGACCGACGCGACCTCGCTCACCCGTGCGTTCGAGGGCGTGGACGCCGTGGTGCACTGCGCCGCCGTCTACTCCTACGACTCCGCCGAAAGGGCCCAGCTCACCGACGTCAACGTCACCGGGACCCGGGCGGTCCTCGAGGCGGCGGCTGCTGCCGGCGCCAGTCGGGTCGTCGTGACGAGCTCCGCGGTGACCCGCGGATCGAGCCTGCAACCACTGCCCCGCGACGAGCGCCACCACCTCGGCACCGAACCGGCGCCCGCCTACTACGCGAGCAAGGTCAGGCAGGAGCAGGTGGCCCTCGAGGCCGCCGAGCGCACCGGGCTCGAGGTGGTGCTCGCCCTGCCGACCGTCGTCCTCGGCGGACCGTACGACCGGCTGGGCCCGAGCAACGCCATCGTGCTGCGCTACCTCCTCGACGCCACCCACAGCACGTTCCCCGGCGGCTGCAACGTCGTCGACGCCCGCGACGTCGGCGCGGGTCACGTGGCTCTGCTCGAACGCGGTCAGCCCGGGGAGCGCTACCTCCTCGGTGGCGAGAACGTCTCGTGGCACACGGTGCACGGCCTCGTCGCGGACCTGGCCGGCGTCGGTCAGCCGGTGCTCGAGCTTCCCGCCGCGGCGGCCTGGCTGGCGGCCGGTGCCGGCGAGGCCTGGGGTCTGCTCACGTCGACGCCGCCGCTGTCGACGCGCGAGGAGGCGACGACGGTCGGGCGCTACTACTGGTATGCCTCGGACCGGGCCCGCGAGATCGGGTATGCCGCCCGCCCGGCCCGTGAAGCCGTGGCCGCCTCTCTCGCGTGGCTGGCCATCGGACCCGACCTGCCCCGGGTCGTGCGGGAGTCGCTGCGCCTCGCTCCAGCGGTGCGGGTGGCCCGTCCACTCGAGCCCCGACCGCTCAGGGAGGTCGCGCACGACGCAGGGCCAGGGTCGGACGGCCATGGGTCGGCCTCGGGACGGACCGTCACTCCTCGACGACGACCGCCACGTCCAGCTCCGCCTCGACGCCGCCCGTCACCTGGATGACGCCCTCGTAGCGCTCACCCGGACGCACGACGTCGGGCGCGAGGTCGACCTCGAGCAGGACATCGTGCTCGGAGTGCGCCGGGATCGTGACACCGTCGGGATCGAGCCGCAGCTCGAGCTCGACGTGCCGACCCGTGTCCGGCTGCAGCGTGCCGGCCGACAGCAGGACCCTGCGGGCACGAGGGTGCGAGTTGGACAGCGTGATCGTGCCGGTCGCCGTCTCTCCCGGTCGCCCGTGCAGCGTCACCCCGGCTCGCCGTCTGCCGTCCCCGGCCCCGTGCGCCCCGGCCCCGTCGCCCTCCGAGGCCGGACCCGTGACGACGACGTCGGCGGGATCGTCGCCGTCATCGCGACCGTCGCCGTCATCGCGACCGTCGCGGTGGGGCCGGTGCGGTGCCGGGCCGGCCTCGGGTCGTCGCCCCGGCTCGGCCCGGGTGGCGGCCCGCGTCGCGGACCTGGTGTCGGAGATGACCCGGGCCATGCTCCGGCTCCCGATGGCGACGAGGCTGCCGGCCACGTCGAGGCCGAGCTCACCCACGTCCTTCCAGTAGCGGGCCCCCTCACGGCTCACCGCCTCCATCCACGCCCGCCCTGCGGCGGTCGGGTCCACCTCGGACGCGAGCGTGGCTCGGCCCAGCTCGATGGACTGGCGGGCGACGCTGGCCTGCGCCGACCAGGCGTCGCGCGCCAGCTCGGCGATCCTCGCCAGCATCTCGTCCTGGCTCCTCGTGTTCGACGCCATCGCGCGCCTCCTCAGCAGCAGCCGCAGTCGCAGCCGGCTTCGACCGGATGGCACGGCGTCGGGCTCACGACCACGGCGACTCGGAGGGGCCGCGAGCAGCCCTCGAAGCGCACGTCGGCGTAGGCGGACGCGCACGCGTCGAGATCGCCCGGCATCCGGCCCTGACCCATCCCCACGTGCGTGTCGAGATGGACGTCGGAACCGCCCTTCCCCACGCCCGGGCCGTTCGCGTCGGTGCCGTCTTCGGTGCCGTCTTCGGTGCCGCCCGCGGCGCCGTTACCGCCATTGCCGTCGCCGGGCTTGCCCCCACCGTCGCCCGTCGTGGTCGTGATGCCGAGCACCAGCCGCACGATGCG
>Ga0163162_10004724_pt1 | contig 13139 bp, 11 predicted proteins | sample S55metaG_FD_115310 | JGI IMG/M metagenome (GOLD analysis project Ga0163162, IMG submission 115310) | Switchgrass rhizosphere microbial communities from Kellogg Biological Station, Michigan, USA - S5-5 metaG | ecosystem: Host-associated > Plants > Roots > Rhizosphere > Soil | place: USA...
GTCTAAAAACGCTTTTTCATCTTCGTTCAACTGCAGGATGTTGGTGCGGATCATTTTCATCATCAGCATCTCATTACTGCGAAGTGCCGTTACAAAATACACCAGGCTTTTCTGTATCCTAACTAGTTGCAGCAGCTCTTCGTTTCGGTTGCTGTCGTACAATTTTTGCTCCAGCTGGTTGCGACGATGATTGATCTCCTTCAGGTATTCCATAAAATTCTGCACTACTTTCTCGAATATTTTCAGCACCATCATATTCTTCTTATCAGGGTGCCTGTTTTGAAAGGTGTTCAGGAATTTTTTGATCGCTGCATTTTCAAAAGAGTTTACGGTTACGATCTGGTTATGGGTAAGAATGATGCAAATGGGAATGGTGATATAGTAGGCATCGCTTTCATTGAAAGAATTATTCTCCGTCGGTGTCTTGATCACAATCAGCTTAACCGTATCATCAATCTCGTAGCGACTTCTTTCATCAATATCCAGCGAGTCTTTTAGAAAATCGAGCGGGATTTCGAGTTTGTTGCTGAGCTCCGAAAACTCTTCCAGCTTCAGGGGCGGTAATACATTAACCCATGATCCATCTTCGGGCGTATCAATGGCATTGGTAACCCCGTTAATATTTTTGAAGTATTGAATCATGGCGGCGCAAAGATAGGAGCCTGCTTGAAACTGGCAAAAGGAACTAAATGTTTGTGGTTTGTTGTTTGTGGTTTGTGGTTGCGCCTCGGCGAACCTTCGCGCCTTTGGGTGAAATCTTAAACATCCATCTCGCCCTTGAAAACAAAATCAGCGGGCCCTGAGAGCCAGATATTCCTGTAACGGCCATCGTCTTCGCGGTCGAATTCCACGCTCAGTTTGCCACCCAGGGTTTGCACATCAACCTGGTTAAAGCCGATTTCATTGTGAAAAGCCATGAGTGCAGCGGCTGTTACGCCGGTTCCGCAGCTGAAGGTTTCGTCTTCCACACCCCGTTCGTAAGTGCGTACAAAAATGGTATGATCGTCGACGTTCTCTACAAAATTTACATTGATGCCCTCCTTGGAGTGGGCTTTGTTGAAGCGGATTTCGCGGCCTTCTTCTTTTACATGATGTGCTCTCACATCCGGAACGAATTTTACAAAATGAGGTGAACCGGTGTTGAGCAGGGAATGATCGGAGAGGGTCTCCACTTTTTCCACGTCTTTCATCTTCAAACGAACCCATCCGTTCAGGTCAATTTCCGCTTCGTGCGGACCATCGGCAGCGAGGAAACTATAACTGTCTTTGTGTAATCCCTGTTGATAGGCGAATTTTACGAGGCATCGACCGCCATTGCCACACATGCTGCTCACATTGCCATCGGCATTGTAGTACTCCATAGCAAAGTCGTACCCTTCTTTCAGGTTCAGCAACATCAATCCATCGCCACCAATTCCGTAACGTCTGTCGCAAATTTGCTTTACCTGGTCCTTTGTTAAATTGCTGTATCTGCCATTCCAGTTGTCCAATATCACGAAATCATTTCCTGTACCCTGGAATTTGCTAAACTCTATTTTCATCCGGTGTCTTTGTATGTTCTATTAATAATGGGTTATAGGCGAAGATGCTTTTTCAAATAAAATAGTTGCTTCAACCTTCAACAGTTTTGAATGATGTCCAAACTTCGATCTATCAAACGAAGAATCAGGCCATTTGTGTCATTACTGAATTCTTTTTTTACACGGTTGGCTACGATTGCGCTTACACTCAGGCACTGGTGACCCAATAACTTGCCCATTCCGTAGATTCCGGCCGTTTCCATTTCGAAATTAGTAATTGTATGCTGGCCAAATTGAAATTGGGTGAGCCTTTCCAACAAATCGGGGAATTTCAGTCCCAGTCTCAATACCCTGCCCTGGGGCCCGTAAAAACCCGGACAGGTTACTGTAATGCCGTGATGAAAACCGCTCACAAAATGCCTGAGAAGGGCAGAAGAAGCGGTAAACAGGTAAGGCATGCTGGCCCCCTGGTTCAGTTGCGTTTGGGTTATAAATGCCTGCAACAATTGGCGTTCCTCCTCGTTATGATCGAAGCGATAAAAGTTAAGGAGATTGTCGATGCCGAGGCCATGTGTGGAAACCACGAAACTGTTTATTGGTATATCTTCCTGTAACGAGCCCGATGAGCCCAGGCGAATGATTTGGAGTGATTTTAACTCTTTTTTAGGTTGAAATGTTTCAAAATCGATGTTGGCCAGGGCATCGAGTTCGGTTAATACGATGTCGATATTGTCTGTACCAATGCCGGTGGAAACGACAGAGATATGCTTGTTACCCAGCCTGCCGGTATGGGTATGAAATTCGCGGTGTTGGAATTTAAAATCAATTTTATCGAAATGCCGACTTACCAATGCCACCCGATCAGGATCCCCCACGGTTATGATGGTATCTCCAATTTCCGCCGGTTTCAGGTTTAGGTGGTAAACAGCGCCGCGGTCATTGAGGATAAAGTCTGATTTCGGTATTTTCTGCATTTAAATATTGAAATTAAGGGGCTGATGCTTAATTTTGCGCCCCTATGGTTCTGTGGCCGAGTGGCTAGGCAAAGGTCTGCAAAACCTTCTACAGCAGTTCGAGTCTGCTCAGAACCTCCCGATCGCCAAAGCAATTTACCGCTTTGGCGATTATGTTTTGGTAATTTCAATTTGCACTGCCGGTATGAAATATGCTCAATGGTTTGGAATTGCCGCTGCGGTACTAGCGATTGCGGGCTGCTATTTGCCCTGGATTGAAGTGCATTCCATTGGCAAAGTGTTGACGGGGATGGACCCGGCGGGATCTAATTTCGGCCGGCCCGGCAAGGTGCAGATATTCCTGGACGGCCTTGCCATCATTTTGTTTTTGATTCCCCGGATATGGTCGCGACGCACCAATCTATTCCTGGCCGCCTTTGCTTTTTCCTGGGCGCTGAGAAATATCATCATTTACTCGCGTTGTGAAATGGGCGAATGCCCCGAACGCCGAATCGGTATCTGGCTCACCATGATCGGCTCGATCCTGGTTTTGCTCGCAGCGATTTTCCCTGATATGAAATTAAAAGAGAAGAAGAATTAAACCGGAAGGATTTGCGTGAAGTTCTTCTATTTCTGAACAGCTGGCTTTTTCGCCTCCTTCGCCCAGGTATCTTTAAGCGTTACTGTCCGGTTAAAAATTAAATTCCCCGGCTCACTATTCTTGTCAACACAGAAATATCCCTTCCTGATAAACTGGAAACGCTCACCCGGTTTTGCTTCCGCCAATGCCGGTTCGATGTATGCTTTCTTTATTATTGTTAACGAACCGGGATTGATATAGTCCTTGAAATCGCCCTCTTCATCAGCAGGATTTTCCACCCTGAATAATCTGTCGTATACCCTCACTTCTGCCTGCTTGGCATGGGGAATGCTCAACCAGTGAATGGTGCCTTTTACCGACATGCCGGAATTGTCTTCGCCACTTTTCGTGCCCTCCACGTATGTGCAATGCACTTCCGTTACTTGTCCGCTTTCATCTTTTTTGAAATCGTGGCATTGAATGATATAAGCGTTTTTCAGTCTCACGGTTGCGCCTGGTGCCAGCCTGAACCATTTCTTCATTGGCGTTTCCATAAAGTCTTCGCGTTCTATCCATAACTCGCGACTGAAATACAAGGGTCGTGTGCCGCCGCCATTTTCTGCTTCAGGATTGTTCTCTCCCTGCAATGTTTCGGTGCGATCGGCCGGGTAATTCGTAATCACCAGTTTCACCGGGTCCATCACCACCATAACGCGATTTGAATTCCTGTTCAGGTCTTCACGAATGCAATATTCCAACAGGCCAACGTCAATTAAATTGTCCCTTTTCTGCACGCCAATTTTTTCGGCAAACAGCCGGATGCTTTCAGGCGTATAACCCCGCCTGCGCAAACCTGATAATGTCGGCATCCTGGGATCATCCCAACCATCCACATAACCTTCATTCACCAGTTGCAACAATTTTCGCTTACTCATTACCGTATAGTTCAGGTTGAGGCGCGCAAATTCATATTGCCTGCTGGGAAAAATCTCGAGCTTTTCAATCAGCCAGTCGTAAAGTGCACGGTGGGGAACAAATTCCAGGGTGCATATGGAGTGGGTGATGCCCTCTATGCTATCGCTTTGGCCATGTGCAAAGTCGTACATCGGGTAAATGCACCAGGCGTCGCCCGTGCGGTGATGATGCGCGTGTTTGATGCGGTACAAAATCGGATCCCGCATGTGCATATTCGGGGAAGCCATATCGATACGCGCCCGCAACACCTTCCCGCCATCGGGATATTTTCCGGCGCGCATATCGCGGAACAATTGCAGGTTTTCATCTATCGTGCGTGACCGGTATGGACTGTCTTTGCCGGGCGATGTTGGCGTGCCCTTCATTGTCGCGATTTCATCACTGGTACTGTCGTCAACATAAGCGAGTCCCTTTTTGATCAGGGATTCTGCAAATACATACAGCTGTTCAAAATAATCGGAGGCGTACAATTCATGAGCCCAGTCAAAGCCCAGCCATTTTACGTCTTCCTTGATGCTGTCTACATATTCGGTTTCTTCCGTAATGGGATTTGTATCATCGAAGCGAAGATTGGTTTTGCCGCCGTATTTAAGGCCCAGCCCGAAATTCAAACAAATGCTTTTGGCATGCCCGATGTGCAAATAACCATTGGGCTCCGGTGGGAATCGGGTAACGACGGTTGAAACTTTGCCACTGCGCAGGTCTTCCTCAACAATTTCCTCAATAAAATTCAAACTTTTTTCCTCGCTCATCTTGCTAATCAATTGAGGTGCAAAGGTAAGAAAGTTTGTTGTTCGTTGTTTGTGGTTTGTTGTTGGCTTTGCGCCTTGGCGTGAAGCCCTATATAGACGAAAACAATTTTGCAACCCCAAACGCAGCGCCTGCAGCGAGGGCGCCAATTAGCATTACCCTGATGGCGCCTTGCAGGGGAGCCACACCGGTGATTTTGCTTTTAAAATAACCGAAGACAAATAGGCAGATCAGGGTCAGTACCACGCTCCACTTGAGACCGACAACGGGTTCATCGGTGAGAAAATATGGACTGAGTGGAATAATGCCTCCGGCTACATAAGAAAGTCCGATGTTCAATGCGCTTTTGGTCGCGCGTCGCGGGTCGGGTTTCTCCAGTCCCAGTTCGAATTTCATCATGAAGTCAACCCACTTATCCCGGTCCTTTGCAATTTCTTCGGTTGCACGTTGCTGTAAGTCGGAACTCAGGCCGATGGATTCAAAAATTTCCCGCACTTCTTCTTTTTCCTTCTCGGGTAATAGTTCCACTTCTTCATATTCTCTTTTTAACTCGCTGTTGTAATGATCGATTTCGGTTTTCCCGGCCAGGTAGCCACCCAGGCCCATCGCAATGCTGCCTGCTGCAATTTCGGCGATGCCTGCAATCACTATCAACTTGGTAGAATGAACTGCGCCGCTCAAACCGGCGGCGAGGGCGAAAGGAACAGTAAGGCCATCACTGATGCCGATTACTACGTCGCTCAATAGTGCGGAGCTTCTTAAATGCTTTTCTTCGTGTATATGCAATGTTTCTGGAGTTAGAAATCAAAGTTAGGGTAACTATCTGATGAGTGTTACCACACCTTTCTGCATTTTGGTGCCTTCGCCAGAGCCGGCGAAATGGTAAGTGGCGAACCAAATGAAAGTGGCGGATGACTGCTGTTTGCCATTGTAACTGCCATCCCAGCCCTTTGTGACATCTGCAGTTTCAAATACCAATACACCAGCGCGGTTGTAGATCTTCAGGCTATATTGGGTCAATTGTCCAAATACTTTGGGCCGGTATTGGTCATTCAACTGGTCGTTTCCCGGTGTAAATGCGTTGGGGAAATAAATATTTCTTCCGCAATCTTTCACTTCTACTTTAGCGCTATCGCGAACTACGCAATGGTGTTCATCTTTTACTTCTACCCAATACAATCCCGGTTGTGTAACTGTATATGTTGGTGAAGCAGATCCATCCTGCCATAAGTATGCGCTGAAACCCGCGGGTGCCTGGAGGATGATTGGGTCGCTGCCGCAAAGAAATGCGTCTTTTGCAATGTCGGGATCGGGAGGGCCAAAGACCTGGATATCCAGTGTGCGATTCGCCGCCGAGCAACTGGATCCCGCGCCGGCCAATAATTGCAAATGTCCACTGCGATTGAATTGCAATTCGATGCTGCTATCAGTCTTACTCATCAGCCGTGCCACGGCAGGATCAAAATTCCATTCCAGCGCCATTTGGCAACCTGGCGGTACCGTCACCGAATAACGGTATCGGCCATTCACACAAATCGAGTCTTCACCATGAATAGCGCTGATGGTGCAGGCTGGCGATACACCGCAAACTTTATCCTGCTCTGGTTGAATAACGATGGATTTGTCGGAAGGATTGTTCACCTTTAGTTTGATATCATTCACTTCATCCCAAACAAATGATTCTCCAAAAGCAGCACTGGCTTCTGTTTCGGTGCTGCCATCATCAACCGGACAACTCAATTGGCCGCCCGCTGAATCAGTTTTGATGATGAACGCTTCGCGAAAAGCCGCCGTGGGATTGGTTGCAAAGCCTGGCAGATTGGTTCCGCAAATGACGAGATTGGAATCGGACAGCATTGTAATGTCGGAGGGACTGACAAAGAATGACAGATCGTATTTTTTTGTCCAGTACGCGCCACCGTTGGTATTCACGCGCGCCAGCACCAGGTGATCGGGATTGGTGGTGTCGTCGGTGGCAATCAACAATTCATTGGCATTGAGCGGAAGAATTTTGGCCACCGCCTGGTTGGGCATCTTAACATGAATAGATGAAATGATTTTGCCGGTGAGATCTAATTTCAGCAAATGATCTTCGAGGTCAGATTTGTTGGGAGCGAGAACAAAGGTATTCAGGAAAATAAAATTCTCTTTCAGGTCAATTTGTTCAAACCAGCTGCTGCTATTGTTGATGGAGAAAGATTGCGTCCAGATCATGGCCCCGGTTGCGGCGTCTAGTTTGGAAAGAATCGCCTTCCGAACCCTTTGCTGACTTTCCACGAAACCCGCCACCAGCAAATTGTTATCGGGGGTGAGGATGATATTCTTGCGGCCCGCTTCAACATTGGCGCCCGCGTAAAATGTTCGACACCAAATCGGGTCGCCGGCGGCATTGAATTTCGCTACCATTAGTTTGTAACCGGCTGCGTTCGCTAGATTGCCATAGGTGCCGCAAAGCACAAAACCACCGTCGGGTGTTTGACAAATATCGCGGGCATAGTTTCCGTTAATTGTTCCGTCGCTGTAATACTTGTCCCAAATAATATTTCCTGTCCCATCCATCTTTACCAGCCATGCAAAGCCACTCTGTCCGAATAAATTATTCGGGTCGCCATGTAATCCGGTGGCGATGTAATTTTCACCTGGCAGTCTTTGTATTTTCAGAAAATATTCGTCGAGCTCGCCGCCAATGGCCTTTGACCAAAGAACGGTGCCCGCCTGGTCGATTTTTGTAACCATGCCATCGTTGGCGCCATTGCCGAAGCTGTTGGTTTCGCCGGCAACAATCAACCCGCAGTCACCTGCAACAACCATCGCATTTCCAAAATCGTCGTGAATGCCGCCGAAAATGGTTTTGAAACTACTTTGAAAAATGTCGGTTCTTGTATTGGGGCGTGCGGGAGACAGGATGCGTGTAGAGACCGTTTGAGCAAAAGTATGCGCCATTACCCCCATGAGCAGGTATAACAAAAAGAGCCCCTTCCCTTTACCCGGGGTTTGATTCATATTAAGCCGGATTGACGATCTATAATTACCTGAACGGCAATATTGTTAGGTGGGTTGCTTATAGCACCGCCAGGCTGGTCCTGATCATTCGCACAGCATCCATTATTTGTGACTCTGTGATGGTAAGTGGCGGCGCAAGTCTGATTTTATCGCCATGCGTGGGCTTGGCCAATAATCCCTGTTCTTTCAAGGCCAGGCAAAGCGTCCACGCCGCTTCCGGATCGGGATGTTCTATTACCACTGCATTCAATAATCCCTTTCCCCTCACGATTGATACATAAGGCGAATCAATTGCCCGCAATTCTTTTCTCAACAATTCACCCATTTTCATCGCGTTCTCGGCCATTTTTTCTTCTTTCAAAACAGAAAGCGCTTCCACAGCCACTTTGCAGGCCAGCGGGTTTCCACCATAGGTAGAACCGTGCTCGCCAGGGCCGATCGTCAACATCACTTCATCATCTGCTAAAACAGCACTGACGGGTAATAGACCACCGCTAAGCGCCTTACCCAATATAAGAATATCTGCACGGACATTTTCATGATCGCAGCAAAGCATTTGTCCGGTGCGACAAAGCCCGGTTTGAATTTCATCGGCGATGAACAGTACATTGGCGTCCATGCAATAGGCGGCTGCCTTTTGAAGATACCCTTCGTCGGGCACAACCACGCCAGCTTCTCCCTGTATAGGCTCTACCAGGAAGGCTGCCACATTTTTATCTTGCAAAGCGGCCGACAACGCGGGAAGATCATTATATGGAATCACTTCGAAGCCGGGCATAAAGGGACCGAAATCTTTGCGCGATGAAGGATCGGTGCTGAATGAAATGATTGTACTGGTGCGGCCATGGAAATTGTCGGCACAAACGATTATTTTGGCTTTGTTCTCCGGAATTTCTTTCACGCGGTAACCCCAGCGTCGCGCCAACTTAATGGCGGTTTCAACGGCTTCCACGCCTGTATTCATTGGCAGCACTTTGTCGTAGCCAAAAAAATGGGTGATGAACCTTTCATATTCACCCAACAGGTTGTTGTGGAATGCACGGGAGGTTAGCGTTAGTCGCTGCGCCTGTTCAATGAGTGATGCAACAATGCGGGGGTGGCAGTGGCCCTGGTTAACGGCCGAATAGCCACTCAGAAAATCGAAATATTTTTTACCGTCTACATCCCACACGAAAACGCCTTCGCCGCGACTCAACACCACGGGCAGGGGATGATAATTGTGTGCGCCATGCTTGTCTTCAAGGTCAAGATAATATTGCGTCCTGGCAGACAGGGAAGTGAGCGTATCCATGAAAAAATGCGATTAATGGTATTGAAATGAAATGCTGGTGAGGGGCCCGGGCCTTAGCGGGTCATATCGTGATCATTGATGATCGAGGAAGTCCAGATTGAAGGCGAGAAATTTCATGTTCCGTTTGAACCTGTTGGTTCGTAATTTTAAGCAATTTACAATTTTTATATGGAATATACCGCACCGGCCGAAACACGTATTGGACATGTGCATTTGAAAGTATCTGACCTTGATAAGGCGATGGCGTTTTACCACGATCTGTTGGGATTGAAGGTGATGGATCGGTTTGGCGACAGTGCTGTTTTCCTGTCGGCCGGCGGCTATCATCATCATATTGCGCTCAATACCTGGCAAAGCAAGGGCGCCGGCCCTGCGCCAAAAAGAAGTGCCGGTTTGTATCATACGGCCATTTTGTATCCCACCAGGAAAGACCTGGCAGTTGTGCTGAAGCGGTTAATTGAAGCACGATACCCACTCACGGGTGCATCTGACCATGGTGTGTCGGAAGCGCTTTACCTGGATGATCCCGATGGGAATGGCGTGGAATTATATTGGGATCGTCCGCGTCAGGACTGGCCATTTGATAAAGAGGGCAAACTACACATGTATAGTGAAGCGCTGGATTTGGAGGGATTGCTCGCGGAGGATAAATAAATCTTACCGCTAATCTTTGCGGCCTGGCGTGAAATTTTTCAATTGCTTAACCAGGTAATGGGGATCGAATTCCATCTTCGGAATTTCTGTCTTAAATATTCCATACACCGTACTCCCGCTTCCACTCATGGATGCATAAACAGCACCTGCCTCATACAATCGTTTTTTGATGGCTGCAACAGCCGGGTATTTTTCAAATACCGGCTTTTCAAAATCATTCGCCAGCCCTGATTTCCACGATTCAACCGGGGAAGAAATGATTTCACGAATAGCGTGTAAGGGTTGCCGTGGTTGGATGGTTGAAAAGGCCCAGGCTGTTGAAACAGCGATGCCGGGATTTACCAGCAGCATTCTGAAGCCAGCCAGGTTGATTTTCACTTCTTGCAATTCTTCACCCCGACCCGTTCCGATGCAAGGTTCGGTCTGCAAAAAAAATGGCGCGTCACTGCCCAGCGTTAACGCATAGCGCGACAGCGCACTAACGTCGAGGCCTAAGTGAAATTTCGAATTCAGCAGTGTGAGGGCAAACGCACCGTCGGCTGATCCGCCCCCGAGTCCCGCACCCGTTGGAATGCATTTATGGAGGTGCATCCTTACGGCAGGAAGGGATGGGAAATCTTTTTTCAGTAACAAATAAGCGCGGGTGGAAAGGTTTTGATTGGGATCCATGGGCACCGGAATGCCCGAACTGCTGAATTCGATGCCATCGCGCGCATTGGCATCATGGATCACTTCCAGGCAGTCACGGAAGGGGATGGGGTAGAAAACGGTTTCAATGTTGTGATAGCCGTCGGCGCGTTTGCCTGTTACATACAGGCCCAGGTTGATTTTACAATGGGGGAAAATGACCACGGAATGGGCGCAATTTATTTTTTGCGACTGTTCAATTCGTCGCGAATGGCAATGGCCCTGATATAATCTTCCTGCTCCAGCACGTCGTTGAGGAGGGTTGTCAACTCGTCGATCGACATTTTCTTCAGGTCTTCTCTCTCTGCCGCATCAGTAACAGGTGCAGAAACTTTCTTCTTCTTATTCCCTGTGTCTTCCATCAATATGCCGGCGCTTTCAAGGATATTTTCGTATGTATAAATCGGGCATCCGAACCTCACTGCCAAAGCAAGTGCGTCTGACGTACGGGAATCAATTTCCACGGTATCATGTTCGGTGCTACAAACCAGCTTTGAATAAAAAATACCTTCCTGCAGATCGCAGATGATGACCTCATGCAGTTCAACATTAAAGGCCATCATGAAATTCTTCATCAGGTCGTGCGTGAGTGGGCGACTGGGTTGCATACGTTCAAGGGCAACAGCAATGGCCTGGGCTTCGAAACCGCCTATAACAATGGGCAGACGGCGTAAACCATTCACCTCACCCAGCACCACCGCATAAGAATGGGTTTGCGTAATGCTGTGCGATAAGGCCACAATCTCCAATTCTATTTTTTTCATAAGCGGATACGAAACTAAGGGATTTTAATTAAAAAAAGATCAGCGCCACGAATCCGCCGAGACGCTTCGGAATGGACTTCTACATCTGAAAAACAATTATCCGGCAGAAGACGGAATACCATCAAATGCCATGCCTGCAAGGCATTACAAGTCCATGCTTATCGAATTGAAAAGATTTGAAATGAAAAATCGCCCGATGGGTATCAGGCTACACCCTTCAACTTTTTAACGGCTTCGATCATCTTCGGAACCACTTCAAAAAGGTCGCCTACAATGCCGTAGTCTGCCACTTTGAAAAAGGGCGCTTCCGGGTCCTTGTTGATCACAACAATTACCTTGCTTCGGTTTACACCGGCCAGGTGTTGAATGGCGCCTGAAATGCCAATGGCGATATACAAGTTGGGCGCAATGGCTAAACCGGTTTGTCCAACATGTTCATGATGTGGACGCCAGTTTGAATCTGCGACGGGCCGGCTACAAGCCGTAGCCGCGTGGAGTAATTTAGCCAGTTCCTCGATCATGCCCCAATTTTCCGGACCCTTTAATCCGCGTCCGCCAGAGACCACGATCTCGGCTTCACTAAGCGGTACTTCACCAGTGACCTTATTGGTGGCAGTTATTTTTATTTTGGGCGTGGAAACGGTTGCGTCGATTTTCACGACTTCCGCTTTGCCTTCTGCTTTTGCAATGGGATAGGAATTGGGGTTAATGGAAATAATCTTTACCGGCGTTTTCAATTCTACATTGGCGAAAGCCTTTCCTGAAAACACATTCTTCTTTACTACAAATCCTTTCGACAAATCTGGCAATGCGATGGCACCCGCAACCAGTGCGGCTTTCAGGCGGGCTGAAAGGCGCGGCGCAATGGCCCTTCCATTGAGGTTGTTAGAGAAAACAATGACAGTAGCGCCGGTTGACTGAGCCGTTTGAGCAATTAGTTGTGCAAACAATTGCGCATCGGCATGGGCAAGGTCTGCGTTGTCCAGGCTGTGAATTTTCTTCACGCCATAGGCGCCGAGTGCCGACAAGTCTTCAGCTGTTTTTCCCAGGATGATGCCTTCCGCATCAACATTCAATTGCGAAGCCAGCCTGGCACCGTAGCTCAATGCTTCCAGGGAATTCTTTTTAATGTGTCCGTCGGCCTGGTCGATAAATATGAGAACGCTCATGTTATAATTTCTTACTGATGTAAAATGGTAGTTAACTAAAATGCTTTGGCTTCCTCATGCAACAGGCGCACCAGTTCGGCCGGATTGTCGGCAGGAACCAATTTTACACCCGCTTTGGGAGGTGGCAATTCGAAACTCACGATTGCCGTCAGCGGATCTGTCGCCACCGGCTCCACCACTTTCAGCGGTTTGGTACGCGCGGCCATAATCCCGCGCATATTGGGAATGCGTTGTTCAGCCATTCCTTTTTGGCAGCTCACCACCAGGGGCAATGGTGCTTCGCAAATTTCTTCCCCGCCATCCATTTCCCGTGTAACCGTTGCCGTTACCCCATTCCAGTCAAAATGGCTGGCCAGGGATATAAAAGGCATATCCAGTAATTCCGACACCATGCCACCGATGGACGAACCGTTGTAATCGATGGTTTCTTTGCCGGTGAAAATGAGATCGTATCCGCCAGCCCTGGCTACTTCCGCAATTTGGAATGCGATATAGTAACTGTCATGGCTATCCGCATTTACGCGAGTGGCTTCATCACCACCCAAGGCCAGGGCCTTGCGGATGATGGGTTCGGCGTCGGCGCCGCCTACCGTTACCAAATGAAGCTGGATGGAAGCATCTTTTTCCTTCAATTCAATGGCTCGCACCAGTGCATACCACTCATCGTAGGGATTGATGATCCATTGCACTCCTTCCGTGGCGAATTTCGCATTGTTATCAGTGAAAGCTATTTTTGCCGTGGTATCCGGCGTCTTGCTGATGCAGACTAATATCTTCATGGTAATCCGTTTAA
>Ga0163162_10004725_pt1 | contig 13139 bp, 10 predicted proteins | sample S55metaG_FD_115310 | JGI IMG/M metagenome (GOLD analysis project Ga0163162, IMG submission 115310) | Switchgrass rhizosphere microbial communities from Kellogg Biological Station, Michigan, USA - S5-5 metaG | ecosystem: Host-associated > Plants > Roots > Rhizosphere > Soil | place: USA...
GATCAGGAGTTTGAAAATTATGTCAATACAAACTTTAGTAAAGATGCACTGATGGTTGAATTAAACAGTATGTCCAATCAGTATTTGATGGTTTATGCTGACGATGAACCAGCCGGCTATGTCAGGGTAACAACCAAAGGAACGAGGCCGGAGTTTTTTGCTAAAAAAACTTTGGCGAGGATAGCTGATTTTGGCGTATTGGCTAAACATAGTGATCCGCTAATTAACAAATCGTTGTTTGAAAAGAGCCTTTCTATATCAAATATGCAGCAAGTGGTTTGGATAAGCGAGTTTGAAGGTAGTCCTTATTTGGATCTTTTTGAAAGTTACGGATTCAAAAGAAACGTCGATATCTCTATTCCGCAAGCATTGTCAATCCAGCCTGTTTATCTTGTTAAAGAAAAGGCCTGAATTTTAAAACATACTGTAAAATGAAGACAGCAAGTAACACCCTAAATATGCCAGGCCTTGGGTTTGGCACCCTGATCCCCGATCCGGCCGAAACGATCCGCGCTACCAGGTACGCGTTGGAAGCCGGTTTCAGGCACTTTGATTGTGCAGAGCGGTACCGTAACGAGAGCGAGGTAGGCGAGGCACTGGAGGCAGGAATGGCCGCCGAAGGGATTGCGCGTGAAGATATTTTCATGACCACCAAGCTATGGAACACCAATCACAGGCCCGATCGCGTGGAAGCTGCTTTTGAAGGAAGTTTGAAAAGGCTCCGGATAGATTATCTCGACCTGTATCTCATTCATACCCCCTTTGCATTTCAACCGGGGGATGACCAGGACCCGCGGGATGAAAATGGTAATGTCATTTACGATAAAGGCGTGACTTTGTTTGATACCTGGAAAGCTATGGAAGATTTGGTGGATGGTGGCAAATGCCGGGCTATCGGTTTATCGGATGTTACCCTGGAAACTCTCGTGCCCCTCTATGAATCGGCAAGGATCAAGCCTGCCGTGGTGCAAGTGGAATCGCACCCCTATTTACCGGAAACGGAGCTCCTGGAATATTGTAAAGAGAAGAACATCATACTTTTGGCTTTTGCACCATTGGGCCATGGAATGCGACCCGGGCCGCTGGAAGATCCCGCTGTTTTGGCCGTTGCCGAACGGGTTAAAAAAACACCGGCCCAGGTGTTGCTGGCCTGGGCACTTCAGCGTGGCACAACTTTACTTACCACACCCCGCACTGCCGCCCGGGCGAAAGAGAATTTCGATGTATCACCCCTGCCTGAAGATGCCTTCAATGAAATTAATAACATCCAAACAAGGCAGCGGTTTAACCACGTGGTGAAGACGGGTGTGCCGGGCTTCATTCCGCGGGTGGAAGATTCCGCGAATTAATTTCGCCGGTAGTACGTTTGGAAGAAAATTGTTTACAAGCCGTCAGATGAAAATCTGGCGGCTTGTTTTATTAGTGAGCAATTATTTTTGCTAATTATAATTACTAATAAGCTTATATTTATCTACACTTTAACATTGATGCAAAGCGAATAAGAATGAGTGATCCCTATGCTGAGCTGTTCCTTAAGTATAATTATCCTGAAACTAAGGATATGGGATTACATTTTCTAACTTTAGTTACAGCAGTACTTGTTTTCTCTTTAAGTTTCGCCGAAAAGGTCTTTGATTTTAAAAATGCTTCGAAATCAAAACGCATAGTTGTTATTTTGGGATGGTGCCTTTATCTGATTTCCATAATTTTATGCGGGATAGGGTTAACCTTAAACGCAATAGCCGGTGGCGCCGCCGTTTACAATGGGGATTATAATTATTGGGCCCAACTATCTTATCGATTCATAATTTTAGCTGGGGTATCTTTTATACTTGGTCTTATCTTCACCATCATATCTGCAATTATTTCGGGCAATATAGATAAAGTGCGAATGGAAAATACTGTGATTTAATATTTTCAGCTTATGCTGGATTGCCGTTACATCATGCCCCTCCCAACTGTCACATAATCCATCAACTATAAAGAATCAGGTCTGTAGTTTAAGTGTGGCGAAATTTTTGTCACAAGAAAGAATACTTATGATGAACCGCCAATTTGTGTTTGGTAATAACATCGGCCACAGGCTTTAGCTGTCTCAATAAACACCATAGAGTCAAACAATTATTCATCGCTCTGAATATTATAGCAAATGCCTAATTTGGCTAAATACAGAAGTACCTTATGATAAATGAAACTGAAAAACCTGAGTTTTGGGAAAAGAGCTTTATCGAAAAGCAGGAAATGTGGGGTTTTGAACCATCAAAGTCGGCTGTACTGACAAAGGATTTTTTTGTTGAAAAGTCAGTAAAAAATGTGCTCATTCCCGGAATTGGTTACGGGCGAAATGCGCAAATTTTCCGAGACAGCGGAATAGCTGTAACAGGCATTGAGATCTCAAAAACAGCCATTGAAATGGCTCAAAAACATTACGGAACAGATATGACCATCTATCACGGTTCTGTAACCGATATGCCATTTGATCAAAATCAATATGATGGAATCTTTTGCTATGCCTTAATTCATTTACTGAATAGCAGCGAACGGAAGAAATTGATAGCCGATTGTTATAACCAACTGACCGATAAGGGATATATGGTTTTTACAGCTATTTCCAAAGAAGCTCCAACTTACGGGCAGGGCAAGTTTATCAGTGAGGATCGTTATGAGATCTTTGATGGAGTTAACATGTTCTTTTATGACCGGGAATCCATCAACGCAGAGTTTGGAGCAGCAGGCCTATTTGAGATCACTGAAGTCACTGAAAATTATCCCTTCTTTTTAATTAAGTGCAGGAGGGGCTGATCAGAGATCCGAATTGATTGGCATAACTGTAACTTTAGATCATGAAAAAAATCCCCTGGGTCGTTTTTTTGTTATTAATATCCTCAGTCGCATTTGCACAAAAAGCAATTAAGGCGATGGATGCCCGCAAGTATATTGGCAAAAAAGTAACAATAATCGGTACAATAAAAAGCATAGCAGGCCCCGGATACCTCACTTCCATGTCATTCTATCTCGTAACCGACAGCGCAGATGTTGGTATGGAGGTTATTGTTCCAATGAAGATATGGGGTAAATCGAAAATGTTTAACTAAAACCAGAAAGGTAAAGTAATGAAAGTAACCGGACTGATCAAATTAAATGGAGAGCCGTATACAGAAGTGGAGAATAAATCGGATGTCAAAATAATGGACTGATCAAATTATCCATGAGGTTTTCTAACCTTCTTAAAGTCAAATAAATTTACCTTTTCCCCCCTTGACTCAAAAAAGCCAGTAATTATGAGAAATTACTGGCTTTTTAGTGGTCCTTAAACTACAAGATTCGAACTCTCTTATCGTTGATTTGAATTGTGCAAGGTTGATTTATTTAAATGAATTATCGAATAGCTTTATAATTGGATATTATTAAAAATCATTATCTTGTTAAAATAATTATTATTGCTTTTTAGGACGTATGTTTCCAATAGAATTTACATTTGAAGGTCCCCCTTTATCTTTACAGTCTAAAAATAAAGCTAGAAAAAGGTCATATAAACAAGCCATTGAAGCTGCGGCTAGGCTAGTATTACCTGCTGGATTCGCAGCTGTGGCGGATCAGTTAGAAATTAAAATCACTTATTATTATGAGGGTGTATGTGGCGATGTGGACAATATGATCAAGCCCATTCAGGATTCGTTAAATGGAGTCATATACATTGACGACAATCAAATTGCAAATTCAACAAGTAGGAAAAGAGATATAAATGGTAGTTATAAAATTAGGAATGTATCAGCATGTATACTAGATTCATTTAGTAAAGGCAAAGATTTTCTTCATGTAAAGATAGATATTCATACACCTTCAGCAGAACTTGACTAATGGAAGCAAATTTAAATTTTAAAAATATAGAGCGGAGAATTAAAGAGCTCGCAAAAGATTACGAAAGTAAGGGCTATGCTGTTATCATTAACCCAAGTCAAGCATTACTTCCAGATTTCTTAAAAGGATTTGAGCCGGATTTAATTGTAAAAAACAGTGAGGAATCGGTTATAATTGAAGTTAAAAGTCGTCAGGATATAAATGAGTTAAAGAAATACGAGCAATTTGCTTCCGAAATTTCTGAACGCAAAGGGTGGAGATTTGAACTTGTTTTTACCAATATGCAAGTACCGTTTATTGATAAAAACTCAGATATCACTCTGGATAAAGTGACCATAAAATCCAGGTTGCAACAGATTAATTCTATTATCGCAAACAATCTCTTTGAAGCAGCATTTTTATTGACATGGGCGACACTTGAGGGTGCAATGAGACTTCAGTTAGATAATGAAAACATTCAAATCTCTAATAAACAAACTTCATATATATTTAAAACCTTATACTCATACGGCCTGATTAACCAAAATGATTATCGAAATTTAGAAAAACTATTTCTAATAAGGAATAATTTAATACATGGATTTCATCAACATATTGAACGCAAGGACATTGATGATCTTATTAATCTAATTATATATTTAATCGGGGAAGATATTAAATCTAAAATGCAAGAATGGCTTGAAAACTTGGATCTAGACTATTACGATGATATTCATTCGCTCTATTTGACAGTACATGGTAAGGAAAATTATGGAGCCTTTAATTATGAGGAAACGAATGGTAAAATTATAATTGGTAGTGATGATAATGATGATAAGTTAATTCTAAACTCCGATGGAGAAAGAAAGCGATTTGCAGATCTCATTGAAGAAGAATATATGGAAGGAATGTCTCCTGATGGTTGGTATGGTTATCATAGAGCAATGGAAAAAGATGACTAATACAATAATGCCATTTAAATTAAAACAAAAAGCCTTCAGATTCTCATCTGGAGGCTTTTGTTTTTTCAGTGGTCCCGACGAGAATCGAACTCATATCTAGAGTTTAGGAAACTCCTATTCTATCCGTTGAACTACGGGACCGTTTAAAGATCAGCCCTAAAAAGGCCGATCTTTTATTTAGTTTGCAAAGGTGCAATTTTTCAATGAAAAATCACACCCTAAAATTCAAAATTTAAATAAGCTTCATTTGCGCATCCGCACATCTGAAATCTGCACATCTACCGGATCACTGCGCCGTTGTGGAAATCTTCTGTTGGGGCAACAAAACTCAGCTTGCCTTCGCTGTTTTCGGCCATCAGGATCATCCCTTGCGATACGATGCCTTTGATCTCTCTTGGTTCCAGGTTTACCAGGATGCTTACTTTTTGACCGATGATGTTTTCCGGCTCGTAATATTCGGCAATACCCGATACTACGGTGCGTTCGTCGATGCCGGTGTCAATAGTAAGCTTTAACAGCTTTTTGGTTTTGGCAACCTTTTCGGCGGTTAAAATGGTGCCTGTGCGAATATCCATGGTAGCAAAGGTTTCGTAATTAACGTTTTCCTTTGCAGGCAACACATCAGCCGATTTTGGCGGAACGGCGGCAGCTTTTTTATCCGATAGCTTTTTAAGCTGGGCTTCTATCACATCGTCCTCTACTTTATTAAATAATAAAAAGTGAGGATTTAACTGATGTCCGTTATTGAAATACATCTCCTGATCATATGCTATTGCCTCATTTGGCAGGTTAAGCATGGTGATGATCTTTTTAGCCGTACCCGGTAAAAAAGCCTGAGCAGCGGTTGCCAAATGTCCGGCTAATACTAAACCGTTATGCAGGGCATTTTTTGCTGCAGCAGGATCTGTTTTTATTGTTTTCCAGGGTTCTGTATCGGTAAGATAAACATTACCTAAACGGGCCATATCCATTAATCCCTGTAAAGCTTGGCGATAGCGGTAAGCTTCGAGGTTTTTTTCTATCTCATCATAGCATTTTCCTACTCCGTCAATCAACCTCTGTTCGGTAAATTCTATTCTGTCGGTATCTGCTTCAATTTTACCATCATAAAATTTATGCATCAGGGTCATTACCCGGTTCACGAAGTTACCTAATATAGCTACCAGCTCGTTATTAACACGGGCCTGGTAATCTTTCCAGGTAAACTCGCTGTCGCTGGTTTCAGGCAGAATGGAGGTTAGCACATAACGTAATTCATCCTGTTTGCCTGGAAACTCTTCCAGGTACTCATGCAGCCAAACCGCATGGTTACGCGAGGTAGAGAGCTTATCGCCCTCTAAATTCAAGAACTCGTTGGCTGGTACATTTTGCGGTAAAATGTATTCGCCATGGGCATGCAGTATGGATGGGAAAATAATACAGTGGAACACGATATTATCCTTCCCTATGAAATGCAGCAAACAGGAATCATCCTGTTCATCTGCCTGTTTCTTCCAGTATAGTTTCCAGTCCTTTTTGTTATCAATGGCCCATTGCTTAGTGGCCGAGATGTAACCTATAGGCGCATCCATCCACACATAAAGCTTTTTGCCTTTGGCCTCTGCTAATGGTACGTCAATGCCCCAGTCAAGGTCGCGGGTCATGGAGCGTGGCTGCAGGCCCGATTTAAGCCATGATTTACACTGTCCAAAAACGTTCACCTTCCAGCTGCCTTCCTTGGTATCAATCCACTGTTCCAACCAAGGCTGGTACTTATCAAGCGGCAGGTACCAGTGTTTGGTTGATTTTAAAACCGGTGTTTTACCGCTCAGGGTCGAGATCGGGTTAATAAGGTCCGTAGGACTAAGGGAAGTACCGCAACGCTCGCACTGATCGCCATAAGCATTTTCATTGCCGCAATTTGGGCAAGTGCCAATGATGTAACGGTCGGCCAGGAACTGCTGGTAATCCTCGTCAAAATACTGATCGGAGAATTTCTCAATAAACTCATCCTTTTCATACAGGTTCAGGAAAAACTCCTGGCTCAGTTCATGATGAATAGGCGACGAAGTGCGGTGATAAATATCAAACGCTATCCCGAACTCTTCAAAACTATCTTTTATTTGCTTGTGATATTTATCAATAATAGCCTGCGGGGTAGTATCTTCTTTTTTGGCTTTGATGGTGATGGCCGCGCCATGCTCATCCGAACCGCATATATACACTACATCCTTTTTTTTGAGCCTTAAGTACCGCACAAAAATATCTGCCGGCAGGTACGCGCCCGCGAGGTGACCGATATGTAAGGGGCCGTTGGCATAAGGCAGGGCCGATGTAATGGTGAATCGTTTATATTTGTTGAGTTGTGACATTAAATATCGCCTTGGTAAATAGTGTGCAAAGATAATTCATTTCAATCGGAAAATACCTGAACCATGATGCTCATGATTTAAGGATTTCCTGAATTTTGACTTTAATAATCAAGGCAATCGTTAAATCTTTAAAATCATGGTTCAAATTCAACCACCATACCTCAAAAAAGGCGATAAAATAGCCATCACCTGCCCGGCAAAAAAACTACCTAACCCTATGACGGACGCCATTGCATTGCTACAAAGCTGGGGACTGGAAGTTGTGTTGGGCGATACCGTAAATGCCTCATTTCACCAGTTTGCAGGTGATGACGAGTTGCGTGCGGCGGATATGCAGCGCTTTATTGACGATGACAGTATCAAAGCCATCATAGCTGCCCGCGGCGGTTACGGAACCGTCAGGATGATTGACAAGGTCGATTTTGGCCGATTTGCGCAAAATCCAAAATGGCTCATCGGCTTTAGTGATATTACGGTATTGCATGCCCACTTGTTTACCAATTACTGCGCACAAACCATTCACGGGCAAATGCCGGTTAATATTCCGGATGCATCCAAACATTCGATAGATACTTTGAGGCGGGCCCTGTTTGGCGAAGAACTGAACTATGATTTTACAACCCATAATATCAACAAACCCGGCGGGGCTGAAGGCATACTAATTGGCGGCAACTTATCCCTGCTGGTAGCTATTTCCGGTTCGGTATCAGATTTGGATTATGCCGGCAAGATCCTGTTTATTGAAGATGTAGGCGAATACCTTTATTCGGTAGACAGGATGCTGCGCATGTTGGACAGGGCCGGAAAACTGAAAAATCTGGCTGGACTGGTGGTAGGCGGTTTTACCGATATTAAAGATAATGACATCCCCTTTGGTCAAACAGTGCCGCAGATAGTAATGGATATTGTTAAAGATTATAATTACCCGGTATGTTTTGATTTCCCGGCAGGGCATATTCCGGATAATAATAGCCTGGTGCTGGGGCGAGCGGTAACTTTAGAGGTAGATGAGCGACAGGCGAAGCTGAGGTTTGTATAACGAAACTTTTAAATTCTCCTTTAAAGAGCGGGGCTATTATATGCTAATCTTGGGTTCTTAAAACGCGCACAACTAAGCGCCGGCGATTACTTTACTTATAATTTTGAACTTGCAGATATATAATTAGCATATAACAGCCCTGCTCTAAAGAGAGAATTAGCAATTCACTAACTACATCATTGAATCATCGCCCCTTCCTTTACTTCGTCGCTTGCGTTTTTGAGTATGGGATCATTGGCCTTCAGGTTACCAAACACCTCGGTTGAATCATGCCTTGTTAATCCTTCCTTGATATCTGTTAAAACAGCTTTGCCATTTTTTACGGCAATTACATATTCCCTCTCGGTAGAACGAATGATGGCGTTGTTTGGAACAAGCAGTGATTTTGCACCCGATAGCATCGGGATCTTAACTTCAGCATACATACCCGGTTTTAATATCCCCTGGAGGTTTAAAACGTCTATCTCGATAGCTTCAGACCGCATGCTTCCCAGCGCATTTGCCGAGCGGCTTATCTTAGCCGTTTGTTCCTGCCCCGGCATGGCGTTAAAGGTGAATTTAACAGGTTGTTTAAGATCAACCTTATCCACATAATCTTCGGGGATATAAACCTCTAAACGTAGTTTGCGGGTATCCTGCAAAATTAGCATAGGCAAATCGGTGCCTTTCCCCGGAGCTACCAAAGCACCCGGTGATACGTTACGTTGAATGATCATACCATCAAAAGGCGCGCGGATATTCAGATAATCCTGCATGGTGCGCACAGATGCAACGATAGAGTTTTCTGACCGGGCCATGGCTTCATCGGCTTTCATTTTTGCCAGCGCGTTATCCAGTTCAAGCGGCGATACCGAGCCAGGCTCTTTAGCGGCTTCCTTTAAGCGCTGGTACTTTTCCTTACTGGCAACAGCATTTTCTTTGGCCTGCATATAACGCGAATCAGCAGCCTGTAGTTGTGATTCCATTTCCGGCGCTTCCAATGTCACTAACAATTGCCCTTTTTTAACCAGTGTACCCCGGTCAACAAAAACGGTTTTCACAAACCCGTTTACTTTCGGGAAAAGGTTTACCTCGTTATATGGCTTTAATTGCCCCGGAAGCCGGGCTTCGCTTGACAACGCTTTTTCAGATACTTTGCCGGTTTCATATCCGGTTACTTTTTTGGTGGATTTTGTTTCTGTCATATCCACCGGTTTTTGATTGCCTGCACATGCGGCCATCAGGCTGATACTGCTTAGCAGTATGATATATTTTAGTTTCATGATGTTTTAGCTATTGGAAGTTTCAAGTTGTTGCGGTTGATTAACATTTACATCCTTTAACAGGGATGGGGAATCATAGGTGGTTTTTTGTTGTACCCAGGCAAATACCTGCGGCAGGATAAACAGCGCGGCTAAGGTTGATGCAAACAAGCCCCCGATAACGGCCCTGCCTAATGGCGCAGTTTGTTCGCCGGCTTCACCCATACCCGATGCCATGGGGACCATACCCGCCATCATAGCCAAACTGGTCATGAGGATAGGCCTTAGCCTGATTGATGCACTGGTAATGGCTGCCCTTGTGGAGTCTCTGTAATCGAGCCTTAACGTTTCGGCATTGGTCACGATCAGGATAGCGTTTGCTACCGATACCCCTGTTGACATGATCATCCCCATATAACTCTGCAGGTTAAGTGTTGAACCGGTAAGCAACAAGGCGGTTAATGAACCCAATATTACCGCGGGCACGGTAGATAACACGGTAAGCGATAATTTAAACGACTGGTAATTTGCAGCCAGCAATAAAAAGATCACCAAAATGGCAAACATCAAACCGTTTTGTAAACTATCGAGTGTTTCTGTTAACAAACTCGACATCCCCTTAACTTCCGCGATTAAGCCTTTAGGAGGTGCGCCAACCGATTTAATAACGTCCTGAACAGCAGCGGTAGCCGTGCCCAGGTCTTTCTTGTAAATATTAGCGCTCACCGTTAAAAAGCGGCGCGGACCGGTACGGTCATATTCGCCGGGGACATAGTTGACCTTGAAGCTGGCAATATCGCCCAGTACCGGTGTACTTTGGCCTTTTACTAATGGGATCTCTTTCAGCTCATCCATAGTATTCATCACATACTCCGGAATTTGAACCTGCACCTGGTAGGTATAAGCCGATTTATCATCGAGCCAAAGATTCTTTTCGGTAAAGCGGCTTGATGACGTACTGGCTGTAACAGACCGGGCAACATCCTTAATATCCAGCCCCAACTGCGCGGCCTTCAACCTGTCGAGCGTTATAGCAACCACCGGGAATTTTAAAGGCTGATTGATCTGCACATCCCGCAGGTAATCTATCTTTTTAAGCCCGGCCAACACTTTATTGGCATAGCCTTCTATCTGTGCCATATCTTTACCTGCCACCCTTATTTCAATTGGCGTAGATGCACCCTGGCTCATGATCTTTTCAGTCATATCGATAGGTTCAAAAGTGATACGGAGGTCGGGTATACGCGATGCTATATTTTTACGAAGGGCATCCTTAAGCTCATCCATGTTGATGTGGTAATCCTCGTCAAGATTAACCTGCAACACGGCCTCGTGGGTACCGGTATTAAACACATAAAGGTTACTGGTACCGTAGCTGCTGGGCACAATCCCAACATAGCCCGATGTAATAGCTACGTGATGGTTTACGGTACTGTCGATGATCTGTAATACTTGTTTCAACCCATCTTCTGTGCGCTCAAGCCTTGTTCCGTCCGGTTCTTTGATCCTGATCTGGAACTGGCCGTTATTAAGCTTGGGCATCATATCCTTACCTATGGTAACAAAGCATACACCTGCAAGCAACAACACTATAACAAGATAAACAGGCACAATTACACGTTTATTCGGCATCCATTTTTGCAGGATGTTCATGAAACGTATTTTTACCCGCTCAAACAGGTCATTCTTTTCGGGGTGTTTTTGTTCCTGCTGCAGATGGTGGTTTACCTGCCCTTCTTCGGGCCTGTCCATTGCCTCGCCGGCATGGGCATGCAGTTTGCCATGCTCATAGTGCTGGTAAGTTTCGGCTTTGATCAACCAGTTCGACATGATCGGCACCAGTGTTTGTGCTATGATGTACGACACGATCATGGTCAATCCAATAGATAATGACAAGGGCAAGAACATGGCCTTTGGTACACCGTTCATCATAAATGATGGCGCAAACACGGCCAGGATACAAAGCAGGATCAGCAGCAGCGGGAACGAAATTTCCTGGCAAGCATCATAAATTGCTTGTGCTTTGCTTTTGCCCATCTCCAGGTGCTGGTGAATATTTTCGATAGTAACCGTAGCCTGATCGACCAAAATACCGATGGCAAGCGCCAGCCCGCTTAGGGTCATGATATTGATGGTTTGGCCGAATAAGCCAAGCAGCAACACGCCCAATAATATAGATACCGGGATGGTGATCACTACGATCAAACTGCTGCGCCAATCGCGCAAAAACAACAATACCATCAGCCCGGTAAGCAAAGCGCCTAAGCCCCCTTCGGTTAACAAGCTTTTTACAGCATTTATCACAAATATGGACTGGTCAAACTCGTACGAGATCTTAACATCATCGGGCAAAAGGCTTTGAATTTCCGGGATCTTCTTTTTCAAGGCCTGTACCACGCTCCAGGTACTGGCATCGGCAGTTTTTACCACCGGCAAATAAACAGAGCGCTTGCCATTGATCAGCGCATAATCCACGGTAACGTCGGTAGCATCGGCAACACGCGCAACATCTTTTATTAAGATTGGTACGCCATTTTTGGTTACTACCGGAATGTTACCAAATTCATCGGTTTGGTTGATCAGCGTATTAACTGTAGTAACAAACATGGTGTTACCTAACCGCAGGTTACCCGAAGGCGACATTACGTTAAACCGAGCCAAGGCACTCACTACTTCATCGGGCGTAAGGCCATAGCTCCTCAGTTTGTTAGGATCAACGTTTAAAGTGATTGACCTTGCATTTGAACCAAACGGTGGCGGAGCAGACAGACCGGGAACGGTTGCAAACATCGGCCTTACTTTGGTGGCCGCCATATCGTAAATGTCCTTCAGGCTACGATTCGGGGCAGATAGCACCAACTGACCTACAGGTAACGATGAGGCATCGAACCGTACCACCTGCGGCGGCAATGCCCCCGGAGGGAAAAAACTCATTACGCGGCTTACCTGCAAAGCCACCTGGGCCTGGGCTTCGGCCATATCGGTGCTTTCGTAAAAGCTCAGCTTCACCATGGTTAAGCCCTGGATGTTTTTACTGGTGATACTTTTGATGCCGTTCACATATAGAAACTGATCCTGCAAACGGGTTGAAAAGAAGCCCTCCATTTGCTGGGGCGACATGCCCCCGTATGATTCAATTACGTAAATGGTGGGCAGGTTTAATTTCGGGAAAATATCTATAGGTATATTGATAGCACTAAGCACTGCAAAGATGAGCAAGCTTAAGGTAACCACCACCGTTGTGATGGGCCTTTTAAGTGCGGATGTGACCATTGACATAGCTAAATTATTTTAAAAGGTTTAATACAGAACTCACCTGGTTTTCGGTAATGGCTTTCTGGAACAGCGCGTTCGAGTAAGCATATTTAGCCTGTACATAATCTGTTTCGGCGCGGTAAAGGATATTTAGCGCGGCATTGAGTTCGATAATATCGGTTAAGCCGTTTTTATATAACGACAGCTTTTGACGATAGCCATCGGTAGCGGCTTTAAGCTGATGGGGGATCTCCAGCAAACGTTCGTGAGCGGTTTGCAGTTCAACGTTTGATTGATTAGCGCTTACAGCCAGCAATTGCTTTTGTTCTTCCAGCTTTTTCCGGGTATAATCGGTATTGGCGCGTTGTGTCCTCAGCTTTAACTGGCGCCTGCGGATATCAAACAGGTTATAGGAAACACCTATGCCTACCAGGTAATTATTTCTGTCGAA
>Ga0163162_10004726_pt1 | contig 13138 bp, 12 predicted proteins | sample S55metaG_FD_115310 | JGI IMG/M metagenome (GOLD analysis project Ga0163162, IMG submission 115310) | Switchgrass rhizosphere microbial communities from Kellogg Biological Station, Michigan, USA - S5-5 metaG | ecosystem: Host-associated > Plants > Roots > Rhizosphere > Soil | place: USA...
ACTGGGTGAGGATATAAACCTTGCGCAGGTCGGAGTTAACGCAGTTGGAAAGCGTGACGTCGATGATGCGGTAGATGCCGCCGAACGTGACGGCAGGCTTGGCGCGGTCGCGGGTGAGCGGATACAGGCGCTCGCCAGCACCACCAGCCAGCAAGACTCCAAGCGTATCTTTCATAAGGCTTCCGCTTCGATGCAGCTTTCAGGCTTGGGGAAGCTCCCCATTCTTCGAATCCAGGGCCTTGGAACCGCGTCAGTGTACCAGATACAGTTGCCTTCTTGTCCTCGGGTAGCCGCTTTAGGGAAAATCCACCGGTCGCTAGATTGACGTATTTATTTCTGGGGTAAAGGCAGCCCATGGTTGATCCGCAACGCCACAGTGTTTTTATTACCGGCGGTACGGGATACGTCGGTCGTCCGCTGATAACCCAGTTGCTGGCACGCGGACACGAGGTCCGGGCGCTGGCTCGTCCCGGCTCGGAGAAGAAGTTACCGCCGGGCTGCCATGCAATTCCTGGCGACGGTCTGGACGGCAAGTCTTATGCCTTGAAGATCGCGCCGGCGGACACGTTTGTGCAGTTAGTTGGAGTTTCGCATCCCAGTCCAACGAAGGCCGCAGAGTTCCGCAATATTGATCTGGCCTCCGGCCAGAGCGCGGTCGACGCTGCGAAAAGCGCCGGCGTGCGGCATTTCGTCTACATCAGCGTGGCGCACCCTGCTCCCATGATGAAGGCTTACATAGAAGTTCGCGTGCAATGTGAAGCTTTGATCCGTCAGAGCGGAATGGACGCGACTATCCTGCGCCCCTGGTATGTTCTGGGACCCGGCCACCGCTGGCCATACTCTCTGATTCCTATCTACAAACTGATGGAATTGCTGCCCGCAACCCGAGCCGGTGCCACCCGCCTGGGACTGGTCACCCTGGAGCAGATGGTTCAGTCGCTGGTCCATGCGATCGAAACTCCAACGCAGGGCGTTCGCATTGTCGAAGTCCCCGAAATCCGGTCTTTGTAGCGCAAGTAGTCGAGGAAGATGGGAAGGGCACGGCTTCAGTCGTGCCACTCTAGGGCCAAAAAAGAGGCGGCTTTAGCCGCTGAGGTTTGCTGTTTCGAACAGCGAGGCCTCAGGCGCTAAAGCGCCAACCGGGGTGTCGCGATACGGCACGACTAAAGTCGTGCCCTTCCCGTATCGAGAGAAGCCGACGCTACTCAAAACCACCCTCGAATGTGACACATTTTGTCGTTAGAAAATTCCCCAGACCAAAGTAACAGCTCGAATTACGAAAGCGCATGCACATGGGACATCTGTTCGCTGTGTGTTGTGAATGAGATGGTGTCTTGACGTCGAAAGTACCGGAGCCCATGGCAAGAGAAGAATACCTCGAAGAAATTCACATCCGGATTTTGCGCGTGACCGAAGATCTGCGCGCAATTCAACGACAGCTCAACTGCGCCGCCATGGAAGCTCCCAGCGATCCGGAACTCATGGAAGCTCTCAGTGCTTTGCCTGAGATGGATGCCCTGCAGATGCTGAAGTCGGCAATCGACCAGATGCGCCACTTCCTCTGGTTCTACATGCAGGTCATGACCAATGAATCTGAGTCCGGTGAGAGATTGCGGCAAAGTATCCGCCAGAAAGTTTCCGCGGACGCGGTACTCAGTCCGGAAGCGTCATTCCTGGAAAAATTCAAAGACGCATCGGATACCGCACTGTTGCGGTACATTTCCGACAACAAACACCGGAAGCCGAACTAGGAGCGGACTTCGGACCTCGGACTCCAGACCCAATCTATAAAACCACTCTGTGTCGGGGTGAAGAGGGTGGAGCAGCGCTTCATCGCTGCATTAATGTTCCTACCATCCGGCGGCCTCAACCGCTGAGGTACCTCAACTAACGTCAACTTTGGAGTACGTACCGCAGGGCTAAAGCCCACTCATTGACTATGGATAATGCAGAGCCCAAGCCCTGCTGCACCCAAAACCAAAATCATTCAATTCAAACCCGATTACGCCCTCCTGTCAGAATCGAAAAACAATCCCCGCTGAATAGCGGAAGTTGTTCTGCCGATTGCCGAAACTACTGGAAAGTCCGGTGGTCAGTGCGTCAATAGAGTTGAATTGCGTGCGGATGTAATCCACCTGTACGGCTCGAATTGCAAGATGTCGAGTCAACCCGATATCAACCCCTCCGCCGAAAGCCATCGCGAAGGCGTTGGCACTGGTTAGACCCGTTGAGATACCGCCAATGATTGGAACGGTCAATCCTGCACCCAGGCTGGAATGCGCCTCACCGAACAACGCGTGCGCGAAGATGGCGCTTCGACCGATTTGCCCGGTTACAGTCGGGCCAAACAAATAATTGTTCAGGTGCTGATAAGTGCCCGCCGAGGCACCGAGAAACGAGAAAGAGTATGGACTAAGGCTGGAACCGCTTACGTCGGCCGTCACACCCAAGAAGCGGTTGAAATTGAAAGTGCCCTGTCCTTCCCATCCGTTAAAACCATTGCCGCCGTTGCGGAGATATGAATATCCGCCAAATAAAGTCGCTCGTGGTGCATTCTCGCTGCCGGCCGACATAGCTCCGCCGCCTTGGGCGAGCAGCGTTACTGAAAAACATGAAACGATGAAAAACAAGATTCCAAACTTGTGCATTCTTTCTCTCCTCGACGAAAGCGTCATCACAAGCAGGTGTGATGCGCGCAGGAAGAGAGAAATAATTTAGTCGCGCAGATTTTTGTTGAGAAAACTTTGCAGTGTTAAGCGAACCTTAAAGAAGGTGAGTTGAGCCGCGTAATTTCAGGTGGCATTCAGTTTCTTGCGACGATCGGCTGATAGTCTAGTGTCACCGACCTTCTAAGAGTCATATCTCGCCGGCAAAGACAGAAAACCCGAACGGAGTAGTCATCGGTGTCTAATATCGTATTATGGCTAGGTCTTTCTGCGGGTTTCTCAGTGTGTCGATGATCGCCGCTTTTGTGTCGGCTCAGAGCGTTCCAGAGTCGCCGAAGAAGTATTATGACGTGAAGCGATGCACGCCAAAAATTGAAGGCGCGCACCCCTTCCCAAACACCTAATCCTACGTGCACAAAAAAATGAAAAGGCAACTGGGTATTCGCCTCTTATTTCATTTCAAATATTGGAATCGGGCAAAGTGGCAAATGCCCGAGTGAAAACCAGCTCGGGATTTACAGCAATCGACAAGTATGGTCTCGATTGGATTCAGGGTACAAAATACAGCGCACGTCAAGGATGTGGGGTCCTTGATACCGAAGCCAGCGTTTCCATCCACTGGACTTCAGGCGAATGACGCTACTCCAGGGTCACAGACTTCACCAGATTTCGCGGGCGATCCACATCCAATCCTTTTTTGACCGTCATGTAGTACGCGAACAATTGCAGCGGAATAATTTCGAGCAGTGGCAGCAGTAACTCGGTCGCCTGCGGAACGAAGATGGTGTGATCGGCGATGCGGGGAAGTTCCTGATCGCCTTCCGTCGCGATAGCAATCACGCGCGCCGACTGCTGTTTGAAGCCACGAATGTTGGCCAGGTTTTTCTCGTAGCGCAGCACCGATCCCGAATCCTCGCGGTCGCAGGTTGCGATGATGACCACCGGCAGATTCTCGTCGATCATCGCATTCGGACCGTGTTTGGTTTCCCCCGTGGGATAGCCTTCGGCGTGAATATAGGAAACTTCCTTGAGCTTGAGCGCGCCGTCCATGGCGACGGGATAATGGATGGCACGGCCCATAAAAAGAAAATCCTGAACTTTGTAATATTTGTCAGCCAGTTGTTCGCAACCTGCAGGCGCGGACTTCAGCAGGACTTCCATCTTGCCCGGCAAATCCAGCAGTTCGCGGATGTAAGCGCGACGTTGTTCTTTAGCAAACTTGCCGCGCACCTGTCCCAGATAAAGCGCAAACAGGTAGAGGACAGCCATCTGTGCAGTGAAAGCCTTGGTGGACGCAATGCTGATTTCCGGCCCGGCGTGAGTGTAGAGCACACCGTCCGCTTCGCGTGCGATGGTGGAGTCCACGACGTTCGAGATGGCAACCGTGCGGGAGCCCTTGGCTTTGGCTTCGCGCTGCGCCGCCGTTGTATCGGCAGTTTCGCCGGATTGCGTGATGACGATGGTGAGTTCACCAGGGCCGATCAGCGGATTGCGATACTCGAATTCGCTGGCATAGTCCACATCCACCGGAATGTTGACCAGGTCCTGAATCATGTACTGGCCGGCCATGCCTGCATGACGGCTGGTGCCGGAGGCCACGATGTTGATCCGGCGCAGGGCCCGAAGTTCGTCGGTGCTGATGCGGACTTCGTCGAGGCGCACCACAGCTTCATCGAGGGACACGCGGGGCAGGATCGTGTCCCGCAACCCCTGCGGTTGCTCGAAAATCTCCTTCAGCATGTAGTGCGGGAATCCGCCTTTATCAGCCATTCGTTTCTCCTTATGGATTTTGAAAGTAGCGCCGCCGTCCCGGCGGCTGTGGTGGCGGGCGTCTCGCCCGCCACGCCGAGGGCGGGACGCCCTCGGGACAGCCGGCAGGATGCCGGCGCTACTTTCTAGACCCCGGCGCCGCCAATGATCGTCTTTCTCACTTCGCCGCTCGGACTCAACACAACGAGATCAGCAGGTGCTCCAGCCTCAATCGAGCCAGCGTCCTTCAAACCCGACACCCGCGCCGGATTCGCCGTCACGAGCCGCACGGTTTGTTGCAAGTCCCATTGTGCAAACTGCATCACGTTGCGGACCGCCCGATCCATGGTTAAAACACTGCCCGCCAATTTTCCGCCAGCCATGCATCTGCCGTCTTTCACTTCTACCTCGAGCGACCCTAAACGATAACAACCGTCAGGCATGCCGGTGGCTGCGGTCGCGTCAGTGATTAGCACCGCCGCTTCCGGTCCCTTGGCTTTCAGAAATAACTGTACGATCGTCGGATCCAGATGAATTCCGTCCGCAATGATGTCCGCGGAAAGTCGCGAGTCGGTCAGCACCTCGCCAAGAATTCCAGGATCGCGATGGTCCAGCGGACGCATGGCATTGAACGTGTGGGTCGCATGGCGCGCGCCCGCCGCAACACCGGCGCGTGCGGCGTCGAGTCCGGCGTCAGAGTGGCCCAGGCTCACGCAAACGCCAAGAGCTGCTGCCTGGGAGATCACTTCGATCGCACCAGGTATTTCTGGCGCGATCGTCAGCACACGAATGTGTCCGCGCGCAGCCTGCCAGAAGCGATCCAATGCAGCCGCTGATGGGGCCAAAAGATTTTCTGGGGGATGAACGCCACGACGGCTGTGGCTGATGAACGGACCTTCGAGATGAATACCGCGCGGCCGCGCCCGCAGGTGGCCGGAAGGAACTGACGATTCAATCGCGTCGGCCAGTCGCTCCAGCGCAGCGAGCGTCGCATCCATCGGAGCGGTGACGGTTGTCGGAAAATAGCTGGTGACACCATGCGATGCCAGAAGCTGTTCCATTGGCGGCAGGGCATCGGTCGCAGCTTCCATTACGTCGTGACCTGCTCCGCCATGAATGTGGATATCAATGAAGCCCGGCGCCACGATGCCGTCGCGAAAATCGACCGCGCGGCAGCTCTGGGGAATCTCACGTCGCGTCTGCGACGTCACTTCCACCACGACTCCGTCTTCCACAAAAAGTAATGGCTGTTCGATTCGTTCGAGGGGAGTGAACAGAGTTGTGGCGGTGAGCGCAATCATGAATCACTAGGTTGTCGGCGAAGCATCATTCTATAGGAAAACCTCGGCCAAAATCGTGTTACCTTTATTTCCAAACTATGCGAACCCGATTCTATTTGTGTCTGATGATATGCCTTTGCAGCAGTCTGCTATGGGCACAGGATTACCCCAAGGCCGAAATCTCAAATGGACTGATTCACGCCGAGCTGATGCTTCCCGACGTCCAGAATGGCTCGTATCAGGGCACCAGGTTCGACTGGTCCGGAATCATCTCCAGTCTTCAATTCAATGGGCACGAATATTTCGGGCGCTGGTACGAACACCACGATCCCAAAATTCATGATGCCATCACAGGTCCGGTCGAGGCGTTTCAAACCAACGACAAGGGGCTGGGATACGACGAAGCCAAAGCCGGGGGAACGTTTGTACGCATCGGAATCGGCACCCTCCGCAAGCCCGAGGAGAAGGAGTACCGTCCCTACGATACCTACGAAATTGTCGATCACGGCAAGTGGACCATCCGTAAGCACAAAGATCGTATCGAGTTCACCCAGCGTTTAAAGTCGGACCAGGGATACGAGTACATCTACAGCAAGACCGTGCGCCTGGTAAAAGGAAAACCGGAGATGCTGCTGGAACACTCGTTGAAAAACACGGGTCAGAAAGTAATCGAGACCAACCAGTACAACCACAATTTCTTTGTGATCGATCACGAAGCGGTCGGCCCGGACGTGACCGTGAAATTTGCTTTTACCCCCCTCCCCACGCGCGGATTCAAAGATCGGGCAGTAGTTCAGGGACAGCAAATTATCTTCCCGCGACCGATCGAGGGAAAAAATGGAGTGTTCTCGGAGCTGGCTGGATCGAGCAAAGACGTAAAGGACTATGACTTCCGGGTGGAAAATCTAAAGACCGGCGCGGGAGTTCACTTCACCAGCGACCAGCCTCTGGACTCAGTCAACTTCTGGGCGATCAACACCGTGGCGGCGGCGGAACCGTACATAAAGTTTCGCATCGAGCCCGGCAAGGAAGCACGCTGGACCATTCGTTACGAGTTCTACACGTTGCCGCCCGCGGCTAGAAACTAAAACTATTTTTTTGACGGAACCCGCACGCCGCCAATCCAGACTGATTCGATCGAACGAGTGTTCTTAATGTCATCGAGCGGGTTTGCCGTCAACACCAGAAAATCCGCGAGCTTACCTTTTTGCAGCGTTCCAACGTGTTTGCTGATGTTGATGGTCTTGGCTGCGCCGCTGGTGGCGGAGACCAATGCCTGCATTGGCGAAAGACCAGCCTTGGTTTCGTATTCCAGCTCCATATGCTCGAAGTAACCCTGAAAGCGGCCGGGACCTCCGCCGCTGTCCGTGCCCATCGCGATTGTGATGCCAGCATCCGAGAGCGTCTTGAGATTGCGCATGGCGACCGCCATGTGCTCTTTGTACCAGAGCGCCGAGGGATCGGTGCTCATCGTGCTCTGACGCTTGGGATCCTCCATCTGCTTCATTTCCCCTGGATCAGCCTCTTTGAGAAAAAACGGGTCGTTGAAAAAGGCGGGCGTCTCTGAATAACCGAAGACCGCAAACTCCCGGGTCAGAGTGGGCGAGTAAGAAACGTGGCGCTTCTTCATCAGTTGAATAAATTCCTGGTCCACTTCGCGATCACGAACGCTGTGAGCGATGTAATCGACTCCGGCGCGCAGCACGCCCTTGGCGTCATCCAGCATGACGATGTGCGCCGCGGTGCGATAGCCGTTCTTGTGAGCTTCATCAATCGCGGCGCCGTAAACTTCAGGTGTCATCTTTTGCCGGGCCCCGCGGAAATCATCAACCCGAACTTTTACGAAGTCAGGTTTGTTGCGAATCAATTCGTCGACGCTCTTGCGGACCTCTTCCGGAGTCTTGACTGCCACCGCTCCCGGGATGGCAGAAGAATCCTGGATCGGTCCTGCGACATACAAGCGGGGCGCGGTTCCGGGAGTCGCCTTGGCACAATATTCCCTCAGAGCAAACTCCTTGTCGCCACCCAGGCTGAGAAGAGTAGTAATTCCATCGCGCAAGTAAAGCCCGAGCTGATCTTCGCGATTGACGTGGCCGTGCGCATTGATCAGTCCGGGAATGATCGTCTTTCCGCTGGCATCGATGATCTCTACTCCGGCCGGGACCTTCACATGTTTTCCTACCGCTGCGATGTGGCCATCTCGTATCAGAAGGGTGCCGTGTTCAATCGCCGGTTTGCCGGTGCCGTCGATGATGCGTGCACCCACCCAGGCCTGTCCGGTGCTGGAATTCTGACCGGCTGCACAGGCGCCGAATGCGATCAGGCTGATGAGGGCAGCGGCGGACAGGCCAACGGCCCGTAATGACATCTTTTTTAATGCAAGCATCATGAGTAAGTCCTCGACAGGTACTATGATAAGACTATAATAAATTGCTTTCGTGCTGAATGAAACTAAAACCTTTATTTCCGGAGAGATCGAATGAAAGCCCTACCCATCGTAGTACTGTTTCTCGCTTCCGTGACTTCGCTGTATGCCGCCGATCCTGAAGGTTTTGGCATGTGGAAGGGATCTGTAGTCAAGAATTCAAACCAGGAACTGGCCGGCAAAATTGATGACCAGAAATTTGCCTGGCAATCTCTCGGCACCTACGGAAACCACCTGATCGGAATTTCACATCGCGAAGGTGATGGCAGCGCAGAACTTCACGAGACTCAAACGGATATCATGATCGTCGATAACGGTGAAGCCACACTCATCGTGGGCGGTACGATGGTTGCGCCGAAAACGGTGAAGCCACACGAAGTGCGAGGTTCATCGATCGAAGGTGGAGAAACCAAACAGATCGGTCCCGGAGACATCGTGCATATTCCGGCCAACATACCTCACCAGTTGAAAATCAAGTCTGGCACGAAGTTCACTTACACCGTCATTAAGGTGGATTCCAACCAGTGAGGTTCGAGATGATCCGAACAAAGATCGGGATAGCCATCACGGCTGGTTTTCTGATCATTGGCGCGCAGGCCCAGAATCCCCACCTTACCGCCCGCGAGGTGGTGGCGCGAATTCAAAAGCAGGTGGGAGTTCCGTGGCAAAGCGATACGGTGGACACCTTTAAGTCCGGCAATCCCGACGCGCCAGTGTCAGGGATTGCCGTGACCATGATGGCCACACTCGATGTGCCTCAGCGCGCCGCTGCCGCAGGCGACAATCTCATCATCACTCACGAACCGACATTCTTCGATCATCTCGATATTTCCGATCAACTGCCTGAAAAAGAGGCCGACCCGGTTTTGGTCGCGAAAAGAAAATTCATCGCCGACCATAATCTGGTGATTTGGCGTTTCCACGATCACTGGCACGCCCGCAATCCGGACGGAATCGAAGCCGGCATGGTGCACGCGCTCGGATGGGAAAAATTCCAGGATCCGAAGAATCAATATCTTTTCAATATTCCAGAAACTTCGCTGAACAAACTAGCCTCCGATATCAAACGCAAGCTTGGGATAAACATTGTTCGAGTCGTGGGCAGATCCCAATCTGCGCATCACCAGGTTAGTGCTCGCTCCAGGCGCGGCTGGACTCACCGTCCATGCCAAAGCCCTCGAAATGCCAGGAGTACAAGCGCTTGTCATCGGAGAAGCGCAGGAGTGGGAGGCGGTCGAGTACGTCGTCGACGCCGTGAGCGAAGGAAAACAGAAGTCACTTATCATCCTCAGCCATATCCCCTCGGAACAGGCGGGAATGGAGGAGTGCGCGCGCTGGCTGAAGACGTTTGTGACGGAGGTTCCAATCCAGTTCGTTCCGGCTCGCGAGCCTTTCTGGAGCCCAAAGCCTTAGGAGCGAATTTTGTAGCGCCAGCCTCCGGCCAGCTGTCGGGTGGGCGTCCCGCACCCCATCGGGCCGGCGGGGCGCCGGCGCTACAAGATCAGGACTGCGCAGTTTCGCGCTTGTGGGATTTCAGAAGGTAAACCGGGCCGATACTTAGACCGTCTCTTCACTCTTCGTCGCCGTTCCGGCGATCACCGTAGTGGGTGGCACGGCGGTCTGTTCCGGGCCCAGACTATGAGCGTTGCGCTCCGCTGCCTGAAGATGTACGCGCATGGCATGGCGCGCTTTTTCTGGATTGTTCTCCCGGATTGCCCGGTAGATCGCCCAATGCTGACGTAGTCCCGCTTCTGGTACGCCCGGCATTTCATTGGTGCGCCGGCTGACTTCGATGAGGGGTTCGGAAATTGCCTGTAGCACCATGATGGCGAGAGGATTCCGCGTAGCTTCCGCGACCGCTTTGTGAAAACGGATATTCGCTTTACCAATCGCCTCATGAAAGAGCAAGTCGTTATGGGGAGTGCTGCGGTCCAAGCGCAAGGCCTCTTCCTGCTCGGCCAGAACCTGCCGCATCGAGGCCCAATCTTCTTCTGTGGCTTTTTCCGCCGCCAGAGCAACCAGTCCTAACTCGAGAACTTTACGAAACTCGATGAGGGAATCGGCCTGCTGCATGAATGCAGAAGTTGAAAGATATTCGGCATTGATCAGAGCAATGGGAGAAGGTTCGAGGACAATCGCGCCGATTTTCGGCCGGACGCTGATAAGTTGGAGCGACTCCAGAGACTTGATGGCCTCACGAACGCACGTCCTGCTCACGGCAAGCTCTTCAGTCAGCTGCTTTTCTGTGGGCAGCCGCTCACCCGGCTTTACCTGTCCCTTGCGGATCAGGTCTAGAATGTACGTGATTACCTGAGCGGTAATCGTCTGTCGGCGGATCAGGCAATACCTCCCGAGCTGCTCACCTCTGAGAACCCCTTCGGGCTAATACTATAGCACTATTGGCTTTCCGCGGATTTCGGGAGGGGAAGGAGCCCGTCCGGGGGACTTTCGTCAGGAAGGCGCGCAGCGGTGCAGGCACCGCGATTCTTCGTACCCTTTCCAGTCGGTGCTTCGCAATCTCAGCATGGCGCCGTTGCCTAACGACGACAGGGTGATCAAGCCGCTCACCCAACTAGCTGGCCTTCGTAGCCAGAATCGCATCCAGCGGGCTACCGGTGACGTGACCTTGAACATCGCGAAACCCGGAACGTTCAAGCAATTGCCGGTATTCTTCCAGACTTCGTTCCTTGCCCTCAGTGCAAACCAGCATATTGAGAGATTGCAGCTGTGCGGATATCGGGCCAGTCTTGTCGTCTCGTAGCAGCTTTTCGGCCAACAAGATCCCGCCGCCCGCGGGCAAACGCTCGTAAATTTTCGCAAGTAAGGGGTGAATTTTCTCTTCCGCCCAGTCGTGGACAATGCGGCTCATTGCGAACAGGTCCGCCTCGGGTAGTGCGTCGCGAAAGAAATCGCCTGCTGCAACTTCGACGCGAGGCGCTACAGCGGTTTGCCGAATCTGGGTCCGCGCCGAGTCGATCACCTGGGGCAGATCGAATACAACTGCCTGCAACTGCGAATAGCGTTCACAAGCGGCGATTGCCAGATGGCCCGTGGCCCCGCCTAAATCGACGAGCCGCCGGAACCTGGAGAGGTCGAAAGCACTCACCACTTTGGGAGAGCTCAAGACCCCAAGTCCATGCATGCCCTGGACGAAAGTCTGTTTCGCTTCCTCGGTGCGGAAGAAGTGATCGAAAATTCCGCCTTCAATCCCGAAGGTCTGCTTCCATCGCGGTGTTCCTTCCCGAACTGCATCTTCGAGGTGCGCCCACATTTGAAAAAGAACGTCGTTGGAATAAAGGATGTATCCGGTCAGTGCCCGCTTGCTGCCACGGCACAAGTAAGTGCTGGCGACGAGTTCGTTCTCATACAACTCGTCATTGCGCCGCAGCAGCTTCAAGCCCACGCATGTGTCTAGCAATCTCTCGAGGGGATCGGATTTAACCCGTAATTCGGAGGCAATCGTCGCAAGATTGCCGGGAGCACGTTCCAGAAGGTCGAAGACGCCGAGAGACACGGCGGCAAACATTGCCTTTGAGCGGCGAAAGGCCTCGACCAGATCAATGACGGGAGAAGCATCGACTGAGGAAGGATCGACGGGAGAAGGATCCGGGGTCGAAGATGATTCGGAGTAATCCATTAAATTGCTCATGCGCAGATCAGGTTGCTGACTTCGACGCTACAACTGGATTCCAGACAATTCTCTTGTCAGCATTGATACCCAAGCTTAACGCAGCCCCTCCGACACACAGTACTGCGCACACCAGAAACGGCGTATTCCATCCATACATGCCGACCAGGTACGCCAGCAACACCGGGGAGAGCGCGCTACCGAGATTGCCGAAAGTGTTCATGACGGACGCGATCGAGCCCGCGTAGTCGCCGCCAATATCGAGCGGAATTGCCCACGATACACCCACTGTGACTTCCAGGCCAAAGACTGCCACGCAGGAATACAAAACCGAAGCCGTCGAGTGAGTGGTCAACGTTGCCGGCACGATAAAAATAGCTGCGAGCAAGAATCCCGCCAACGCGACAGCGCGGCGCGCCATCTTTAGATTTCCAAATCTCTTGGCGAAGCGATCCGACAATGTTCCACCCAGAAGATCGCCTGCAGCTCCCGCCAGCAAAGGCAAGCTGGCATAAAAGCCCATCTGGGTCAGGTTGAAGCCGCGGTGTTCGTTTAAATATTTTGGAAACCAGTCCAGGTACACGTCAATCGCGTAGCCGTAACAGAAATACATCAGAGAGAGTGTCCACAACGAAGGACTGCTAAGGATCAGCCGCCACGGCACTGAATGGGTTCGGGCAGAGGGAATTCCGATGGAGTCTTCAATCAGTCGCCGCTCGGCCGCGCTGATGCGCGAGTGCTCTCCGGGTGTGTCGCGGTAGTACCAATACCATACGGCTGACCACACGAGGCCAATGAGGCCGAAGAAGAAAAATGGCGCGCGCCATCCATAGCGCAGCATCATCATCACGACCAAAGCGGGAGTCAAAGCCGCGCCGACTCGCGATGCAGCGTGCGTCAGTCCCTGCGCGAAACCACGCTCGTTCGGCAGCATCCAGCGCGACAGCGATCGTGTGGCGATAGGGAACGCGCCAGCCTCGCCCATTCCGAAGAAGAACCGGCACAGCCCCATGGAAAGCGCGTTCCATGAGAACGCCGTCAGCGAAGTAAAAATCGACCACCACACCACAACCAGAGAGAGCGCTCGGCGCCCCCCGATGCGATCACCCAGCCACCCGCCGGGAATCTGAAAGAATGCGTATCCCCATCGAAACGAAGCAAAGATCCAACCGATTGTGACCATCGAAAAGCCGAGGTCCTTCTGGATCACGGGCACCGCGGACGCGATATTCACGCGGTCCATGTACGTGATCATGTAGGCGCCGACGATCAGGGCAAGGACGATGTGGCGGGTGTGGGTGGGACGAGCAGCGATGGAGGTGTCAGTCATGCGCCCGGGATTCTCGGCCAACCAAAATTACCATTCAGATCGCCTCGCGTCCCGGCGAGG
>Ga0163162_10004727_pt1 | contig 13134 bp, 9 predicted proteins | sample S55metaG_FD_115310 | JGI IMG/M metagenome (GOLD analysis project Ga0163162, IMG submission 115310) | Switchgrass rhizosphere microbial communities from Kellogg Biological Station, Michigan, USA - S5-5 metaG | ecosystem: Host-associated > Plants > Roots > Rhizosphere > Soil | place: USA: Michigan...
CCGCCGCGAAGGGGTCGCAGCTGTCGCTTTCGTAAGGTGGCGTTACCGCTTTGGTCAAAAGCGAGCGCTCTGAATTTATCGCCGGATGAGAATCCTGCATGCGTATCGCCACGATCGTTGCTCAAGGATCATAGCGCAGCCACTGTCACCGGAACCGCGGGCGCTGCACCCAGTCCATTACGCAACGGTAAAAGAAAGGCGTCCGCCTCTATCTCGAACACATCGCCGGCTTGCGTCTTCACCCCGGCGCTGAAGGACAGGGTGGCGGTGCCAAAGAAATGGACATGGACATCGCCGGGCCTGCGAAAGCCGGCATATTTGAAATGATGCGCCTCCAGGTTGGCGATGGTGTGGCTCATATTTTCCTCCCCCGACAGGAAGGATTGATCGAACACCATCTCATTGCCACGACGGATGCGCGAACGCCCGGTGACGGCGGCCGGCAGCGGCCCGGTGCGCAGTTCAGGCCCGTAGGAACATTGCCTGAGCTTGGAATGGGCCAGCCAGAGATAATTGAACTTCTCGGTCACATGATCGGAGAATTCGTTGCCCAGCGCAAAACCCAAGCGATGGGGCGCCCCATCCGGCCCGATCAAGTACAGCCCCACGATCTCCGGCTCCTCGCCCCCATCCTGCGCAAAGGCCGGCGAGGCAAAGCTGGCTTCCGGCGCCACGACGCTGGCGCCATCGCCCTTATAGAACCATTCCGGCTGCGCACCTTCGCGTCCCTGCGCCGGCTTGCCGTTTTCCAGCCCCAGCTTGAACATCTTCATGGAGTCGGTGAGCATGTCGGACAGGTCCTTATGCATACTGTCGCGCCCCTGGGCCGAGCCCAGATGAGTCAGACCGGTTCCGGTCACGATCAGATGCGCGGAATCGCCGGGATGGTCCAGCGGCGGCAGGACACGTCCTTCCGCCAGCAGGGCGCGGGTGTCGACACTTTCCGCGAAACCCAATTGGACCGCCATCGCCTCAAGAGTGCGTTTTTCGGCGATGGCGCGGCTGGCCAACTCATAGCTGGTGATCACACCCCGGATCACTCTGGAATGGCCATCTTCGCCCAACGAAGCCACTGCCCGCCGGCCGTCTCGCGCCAGGAATTGAATGAGTCTGATCATCTTACTTCTTGAGCCCGTCACCGACCTGCAATCGGCTCCGCAAACGAATATCGTCAGACGATGATCCAATCAGAAGGTCGAAATCGCCCGGCTCGACGGCAAACCTTGCCGCGCGAACGTCATAATAGGACAATTGTGAAGCAGCTAGCGCGAACCTTATCCGGGTGGTTTGGCCAGGATCCAAAGCCACTCTTTTAAACGCCCGAAGAGTCTTTATGGGCTGATAGGTTCGGCTCTTGACCTGGTGCGAATAGAGCTGTGCAACATCCGATCCCGCCCGGTCGCCTATGTTTGTGACATCGAAGGAGATTTGAACCTGGCCGGACCCGGATACGGAAGGGGCCGAGACTGCAAGATTGCTGTACTTGAATCTCGTGTAACTCAAACCATGACCAAAGGGATATAGCGGAACCCCCTTGAAATATTGATAGGTGTAACCTTTGGAGACGTCGTATTCGTTTTGCGGAGGGACGCCGTCCAGGCTCGCATACATGGTATAAGGAAGATGGCCGCCCGGATTGTCCAGACCAAACAGCGCGCGGGCAATGGCCGTTCCGCCCGCTTCACCCGGATACCAGGCCTGTATGATCGCCGGCAGGCGATCATGCGCCCAACCGATGGCAACCGGACCGGCGCTCATCAGGACCAGAATGGTGTGGGGATTAGCGGCAAACACCGCTTCCATGAGCTGTTGTTGTGCGCCGGGCAAATTCAAATCCCGGCGATCACGCCCTTCGGCTTCCACCTGCAGGTTGGTGCCAAGGAATAAGATCGCGACATCGGACTTCCTCGCCAATTCCACGGCACGGCCGATGGCGGCGGAATCTGCGGCATCAATAAAGCCGGCCCCCTGTTCATAGCTCACGGAAACTTGCGGGCCGACCAACTGCTTAAGACCTTGGAGCGGTCCGATCTTCCGGGCGGGCGTGCCGTAATAGTTTCCGGTCTCGTAATTTTGATCGCCCGCAGGCCCTATAACCGCGATCGAATGCACACTGTCCTGCTTCAGAGGCAAGAAATTTGCGGCATTCTTAAGCAACACCAGGGATTCCTGGGCCGTTTTGAGCGCAAGCTCCAGATGAGCGGGCGAGCGCACCACGTCCATGGAGATTTTGGAATAGGGACTGTTCTCGGCGGGATCAAAGGCGCCCAGGCGGAAGCCAACCCGCAAGACGCGTGAAAGAGCCCGGTCCACGTCGGCGGTCGTCAACAGTCCGCGCGCCACCGCCAAGGGGATATTGCGCTCAAACTCCTGGTCGTCACTGTCGTTACCTGCCTTGATCGCCGCCGCGGTTGCAATGACCGGGTCTTCCGAAAAGCGCTGGCCCGGTTCTATTGCGCCGGGACGCGAGTCGGTCAGCAGGGCGACCGCACCGAGATCATCGGTGACAAAACCATCAAAGCCCCATTGCTTGCGCAGAATGTCGGTCAGCAGCCGGTGATTTACGGCGTCGGGGATGCCGTTGATCGCATTGTAGGACGACATAATCGACTGGGCGTGCCCCTCCATCACGCTCATCCGCCAATGCGGCAGCCAAAATTCCATCAGATTTCGATCATCGACTTCGGCCGAAAGATGCTGGCGGCCCGACTCCACATTGTTGACGGCAAAATGCTTCAGGGTCGCGGCGACTTTCAGGTGATTCACGTCGTCGCCCTGCAGCCCACGCACATAAGCGACACCCATGCGCCCCGTCAGGAAGGGGTCTTCGCTGAAGACTTCTTGAATGCGGCCCCAGCGGGGATCGCGGCTGATATTGATGACCGGTGACCGGAACACCAGTCCGTGCTTGCTTCTGGGACCGTCGGCTTTTGCATTGTAGAGAGCGCGCGCCTCATCGCTCATGGCCGAGGTAATAGTCGTGACAAGGTCGGTATCCCAAGTTGCACCCATGGCGATCGGCGCAGGGAACAAGGTGGTCGGCTGCTTGGACCAAACGCCATGCAGGGTTTGATTCCAGCCGCCCCACATGGGCATGCCCAATCTCGGGATGCCGGTGTTCAGATGATTGAGCTGTGCCGCTTTCTCTTCCAGGGTGAGGCGGTGCACGAGATCCGCGATCCGTCTTTCGATCGGCAGTGAACTATCCCGGAACGGCAGCTTCGCCTCGCCCTGGGCGAAAGCCGCGCTGCCGGCAAGCAAAAGAGCGCCAAAAATAGCATGCCGCATCACTGTGTCCCCGCGTCCTTGGAATGAGGCTGATCACCCAGCCATTTCACCAGCCAGGCAATGTCCCGGCCGCCAAAACCTTGTGTTTGAGCTTGTTGAAAACGCACCCGCGCCGCTTCGGCAGACAGCAGGTCGATGCCGACTTCGGCGCCCTCGCGGATTGCATAGGCCAGATCCTTTTCAATCAATGCGATCGAAAAGTTCGGCGCGAAATTTCCGCACCCCACGCGGCTCATGATCGTCTGAACAAGCGGACTGCTGATCGCCCCTTTCAAGAGCACCGCCAAGGCCGCGTCCTGGTCAATGTTGCAACGGCCCAGGACCGCCAACCCTTCGGCCATGGCAGCGACTTGAACACCACAAATGAAATTGTTGACCAGCTTCAGGGTCGTTCCGCTACCGACCGGTCCCAATGCCACGATATCGGTACCCATAACGCTGAACACGGGCTTGGCCTTTTCTATCGCGGCGGCATCGCCGCCCACCAGGAACTTCAGCTTTCCTGTCTCAGCCTGATCCTTGCTGCCGGTGACGGGCGCGTCGAGAAAATCGCAGCCCAGCGATTTGCTCAATCCGGCCAGTTCGCGCACCCAACCCAGGGACAAGGTGCTCGATTCAATCAGGAGTGTGCCGGGAGAAACCGCGGACAGTGCGCCGTCCGGCCCCTTCCAAACCATCCGGGAGACACTGTCATCCGACACCATGCTGATGACGATGGCGGCGCCCGATACCGCCTCTGCCGGCGATTTGCAAAGTTGCGCCGTCGATCCTTCAAAGGAGCGATACCGTTCCGGGCTTCTGTTGAACAATTTCAAGGGAAAGCCGGCAGCGAGCAATTGATGCGCCATGCCCGCACCCATTGTGCCAAGGCCGAGCAGCGCCACCAAGGACTTTGTGCTCATTCCGTCACCTTGAAGCGGGAAAGCGCCTGCTCATCGACTTCCAGCCCCAGGCCGGGGACATCATCGCTCAACGCAACAAAGCCGTCGCGGGCAACCGGTTCACCCTTGAAGATGTACCAGAACAATTCGTTACCCACTTCCACATCGACCTGCGGGAAATATTCGGCGATGGGTGAATTCAGGCTCGCCATCACCACGTGGTAGTTGTGCATCTGGCCCGCATGAGGCACGACCGGAATGGAATAGGATTCCGCCAATGCCTGAATCTTCCGCGCGGCAGTCAGTCCCCCGACACGATTGACGTCGAACTGGATGTAGTCCAGCGCCTTGGCTTCGATCATCTGCCGGAAGCCGTAAATGGTGAATTCGTGCTCGCCGGCCGCGATCGGTGTCTGGCCGAAGCGCCGCAGCTCGGTATAGCCATGGATATCATCCGGGTTGATGGCTTCTTCCAGCCAACGCAGGTTGAAGGGATCCAACAGGCGCATCATCCGCTTGGCATAGTCCAGCGACCAGCCCATATAGGCGTCCGCCATGACATCGATCTCATTTCCCACCGTTTCGCGAACGGTACGGACCAGGTCGAGATTGCGCTGCATGCCTTCCGCGCCATCGATCGGCCCCCAGCCGAAGCGAAGCTTCATCGCCTTATAACCTTCGGCCTTGTATTTGGCCGCTTCCGCCGCGAGCTCATCCAGCGGCATTCCATAAAGCCTGCTGGCATAGACCGGGATGCGCGGCTTGGTGCGCCCGCCCATCAGCCGGAACACGGGCTGCTTGGCCGCCTTGCCCATCAGGTCCCACAGCGCGATGTCGATCGCGCTGATGGCGACCAGCGCAACGCCCTTTCTGCCGAACGGCAAGGTCTTGCGGTACATATGCTGCCAAAGAAACTCCGTGTCCCAGGGATCGGCGCCAATCAGCAAAGGCGCAAGATGAGAATCGATCAGGTTTTTGCAGACAAGCGGACAAAGCGCGGCATTGCCGATACCGACAAAACCTTGATCGGTGAAAATCTCCACGATCATCCAACCGTGAAAGGTGAAGGTTCCCATTGTCTCCGGCGACAGCATCGGAGAAATCAGGTCCATCGGGTTTGTACAGAAGTGGGGCGGGAGCTTTGCGGTTTTTCCGGACCATTGCACAACGCGCGTACGTATTTCGGTGATTTTCAAGGCGCTGACTTTCCAAAGGTGAGAGGCTTAAGCTGCGGGATCGAAAGACAGATGACGGCAAATGCGATCACATGCAGGGATGCGGCAATGATCAGGACCGGCGTGTAGCTGAAGCCGTGATCGAGCATCCAACCGGCGGTCTGGCCAAGAACGACGCCGCCCATCGCGCCACCCAGTCCAACCAGGCCCGCCAATTTTCCCAGGGCTTGGCGCGGAACCATGTCGGTGGGCAGAACCATCACCAAAGTCGACCAGGATTGCTGGCCGAAAAACGCCATGCTGAAAAGCAGCAATATCCAGCCGATGTTTGGCATCACCGGCACCAGCATGACCCAAGGCATCAAGGCGGCGCTGAAACCCAGGGCCCCTTTTCGCGCGGCATTGACGGAGGCGCCGCGGCGCAGCAGGTAACTCGATAGACCGCCACCGATCAGGCAGCCGACGCCGGACGCCGCATACGGTATCCATCCCAGGCTGCCGGCCTGTTTGAGATCGAAATGTTGGGCTTCGAAAAGATATTTGGGCAGCCAGAACAGATAGAAATACCAAGCGGCGTCGGACAAAAACTTCGCAATGACGACGCCGCGGACCTCCTTGCGGGCCACAAGCATGCCTACGGTGATCGCGGGGCCGCCCTTACCTTCGATTTGATGTTCTTCCGCCGGTGCGGGGGTGAAATAGATCATGCTCCAGATCAGCGCCCAGATAAGCCCCAATCCGCCGGTCAGAAAGAAAACCCATCGCCAACTGGCAAGCTCGAGCCAGTGCACCTGCATCAGGACAAGGACGATCAGCGGAGGCGCCGCCACGGCCCCAACAGCAGTGCCGGCATTGACGATTCCCATTGCCAATGCCCGGTCTTTCACGGAGAACCATTCCGCGACCGCGCGGGTCGCTGCCGGGAAACCGCCCCCTTCGCCAAAACCCAGCATCAATCGGCTCGCCGCCAACGAGATGGCGTTGCGCGCCAGCCCGTGGCTGGCACAAGCCAACGACCAAATGCTCATGATTAGCAAAAAGCCTTTTCGGGTTCCGACACGGTCCAGCAACCAGCCGCCGCCGAGATACATCAGCCCATAGGTGATCAGAAACGCGGAATCCAGAGCCGCTTTCACTTGGTTGGATATGGGAAAATCAGCCTGAATGGCCTTTATCGCCCAAGGCAAGGTCTGGCGGTCGAGGTAACTGATCGCGATGGCGGCGCTGACAAGAAATGCCACGCCCCAAGCCAGGACAGGTCTGCGGACCGCTAACATTTCGCCTCCTTCACCCAACCGCCGATGTGATGCGTGGAGCACAAAGACCCGCGAAAGTTTTCCAAGGCGCGGGGTATGTCCGACCGGCGGAGTGCTGTCAAAAACCCGATTCTCACCGGGCGAGAATGATCGTTCATAAAAATATCCGGGTTGCTATTGTCCGACAAATAGATACTATTGTCCGACAAATAAAAATGTTGGGAAGGGTCCAGGCGTATGAGCACCCACAACCAAAGTGTCGGGCAGGAAAAATGGCGGGAATCCAAACGAAGCCCCGCGGCCGTGGAAAAGAACCAGCTGGTTCTGAAAGCATTTGCCGTCCTGAGCTGTTTTCAGCGGTCGGATGAGTGGGTTACCGGCGGTGAGCTGAGCCGCCGGGCAAATCTTCCCCAGGCTTCCGGATATCGCCTGATCCAAACCCTGGAAAAAATCGGCGCCATTATTCGAGGTCCGCGCGGCCGCTATCGCCCTGGAATGCTTCTGGTTTCTCTGTCGCAGAACGTGGCAATCGGAGAGCTGCTGCGGAATTCCAGCCAAAGCATTGCCGCCAGCCTGGCCAAGCAATTCGACATCACGGTGCATCTGGGAATACTCGAAGAAGGCATGGTCACTTATGTGAGCAAAGTCACCACCCCGACCTCGTTTCCGGTGAAGACACGGGTGGGTGCACAACTCGAAACCTATTGTTCTGCCTTAGGAAAGATATTGCTCGCCGCCCTGTCCCGGGATCGGCTCGACAGCATCATCCTGGATGGCGATCTCATCCCCTTGACGGAGAACACCATCACCGATCCGCGGCTGCTGCGGGCCGAGCTGGAAAAAGTAAGGCGGCAGAAATTCGCCCTTGACGACCGGGAGTCCCAGGCCGACATGGTGTGCGTTGCCGTCCCCGTTCGCGATATCGAAGGGCGGGTTATTGCCGCCATGTCGGCGACCGATCATGCTGAAAACATGACCGATCAGCGCAAGTCGGCAATCCGAGATGCTCTTTGGGCGGCGGTGGCGGACCTGGAAAGGAAGGTTTTTCCTGCACGCCTCACCAGTGCGGCCTGACGCTGCCCGATTGGCCGATCCAGTGGACGGCCCACCTGCTTTCGCGTTCAATCGAGCGCCATCTGAACTCGCCCAACGGAATATCGTGAGACATGAAACAGGACAAAAGCTCCGTCCGGATACCCGCTCAAATAGCGGCTGACTTGGGCGCCAAAATTGTCTCAGGCGGGCTGAAAGCCGGAACCATTCTCGACGGAGAAGTAGAAGCCAGCGGCCAGCGCCATGTATCCCGCTCGGCCTATCGCGAAGCGGTGCGTATATTGAGAGCAAAAGGCTTGGTGGAATCGCGCCCAAAGACCGGCACCATGGTTAGTGCGATAGAAAGGTGGCACCTTCTCGATCCCGATGTCCTCGGCTGGATGTGTTCGCGCGATCCAAGTCCCCAATTGCTCATCAGCCTGTTTGAACTGCGGATCATGGTAGAGCCCGAAGCGGCCGCATTCGCGGCACAACGCCGGACTCAGGCGCAACTTCGCGATATGGCGTATGCGCTTAGGGAAATGGAGCATGAGACGCTGCAAACCGCCAAAGGCCGGGCGGCGGATCGCAGTTTTCACAGCATCCTTCTAGCGGCCTCCCAGAATGCTTTTCTTGCGACGCTTGCCAGCAGTGTTTCCGCCGCGGTGGATTTGAGCACTTTCTTCAAACAGCGCACGCAAAGGCTTCGCCGGGATGCCGTTCCCGATCATTGGCGCGTCTATCGCGCCATTGCAGCCAGCGATCCAAAAGCCGCGCGCCAGGCGATGCGGCAGCTGGTGAAACTTGCGTTTACAGATACCACAGCGGCCGCGATAAACGGTGAATCCGTTAATTTAAGCGCACCGTGAGTGCATTGCTGCCCTTCGGCGGCGGGGCGCCGGGGAGCAGCAGATCGGGAACGTCCACTACACTCCCCCCGCTAGCGCACAATTTCACTTTCCGCAATCTGTGTGCGGTCCTCCGGCTGCTCAAGCCACCCGCCGCCCAGCGCTTCATACAGGTGAACAGCGGCTTGACGATTGGCCAAGGTGACTTGAATCAGCTGGTCCTGTGCCGAAAATAGAGTCTGCTGTGCCTGCAGCACTGTGAGCAGATCTGCAGCGCCTTGACGATATTGCAATTGGGAAATCTCAAATGCCTCCTGCGCGGCCACGATCAGACTCCGCAGGTGACCTTGAGCTATGCTTGTGTTGGCGACTTGGGTAAGCGCGAATTCCACATCGGCATAAGCATTGAGCGCCGCACCCTGATAGGCGGCCACAAATTCCTGCTGGGTCGCCTCCGCCAGGTCTTTTTGACCTGCCAACTTGCCCCCATCGAAAATTGTCTGCAACAGCTCCAAGCCATAGCCATAGCCGAAATTAGAGCCTTGCAAGAGTGTACCAAGAGCGGTGGAAACAAAGCCTCCGGATCCTGTGAGCGAGAGTTGCGGGAGGAAAGCGGCGCGTGCAGCATCCACATTCGCATGCGCGCTGGCGAGATTGGCCTCGGCCTGTGCGATGTCGGGTCTGCGCAGAAGCAACTCCGACGGGATGCCCGCCGCGACAACTGGCGACAGCACTTTTTCCAAGTCGGCCGGTGCGATCTCAAATCCTTCCGGCGGCCGCCCCAGCAACACCGCCAGGGAATAAAGAGCTTGCTTTTCCAGTGTCTCAAGCGCGGGAAGCTGAGCCTGAACGGATTCGATCTGCGCTTGCTCCCGAGCCAGGTCGAGGTGAGAGGTTGATCCCGCTTTCACGCGAAGTTGAATGACCCGGAGAATGGCGTCAATCGCCGCGATATTCTCATTGGCGATCATAATACGGCGGCGGATCGCCAGGACGTTTAGATACTGACTGGCCACATTTGCGGTCACCGTCAGGGCCACCGACTGCTGGGCAAAGCGCGCGGCCTTCAGCTGTTCGTTCGCGGCGCGCAGATTGTCCCGCGCCAAGCCCCAGAAATCCAACTCATAGCTGGCGTTGAAAGTAAGGCCGAATGCCTTTCCGTTGCGGAACTGCTGGCAGCTCTGCCCACTGCAGCCGCCACGCTGGGCGTCGCCCTGCGTGCCGATCTGCGGGAAAAGCGCCGAACGCTGGATGGTTGATTGCGCTTCCGCCTGCATCACCCGAGCCGCGGCGATGGCGACGTCACGGTTGCCGTCCTGCGCCTGCCGCACCAATGCCGTCATCTGCGTATCGCCGAAGCTCTGCCACCAGGCCGGTTCTGGCCAGACCTTGGCATCACCAGCGATGGGCCCGGTGAAGGTCCGGGGCACCAGCTGCGGAGAAAGTGCCTTGGGCACAGGCGTAGTGCACCCGGCAAGCAGCAGGGCCAAAAGCGGTATGGCGGCTCTTTTATTCATAGCGCAGCGCATGGATCGGGTTGGCCCGGGCAACGCGCAGGGCATGAACAAAAACCGTCGCCCAAGCGATCACCAGAGCGACAGCTCCCGAGCTCATGAAGTAAAACGGGCTGAGCGTGATGCGATAGGCGAAACCTTGCAGCCAGTCCTGCAGATAGTACCACGCAACCGGCCAGGCGATCACATTGGCCAGCAGGACCGGGATCGAGAACTGCCATAGCAGCAGACGGATGATGTCCCCCGTCCTGGCGCCCATGATTTTGCGGATGCCGATCTCCTTGGTTCGGCGTTCGACGACAAACGCCGCCAGGCCGAACAGCCCCAGCGAGGCGATGAAAACCGCCAGGATGACAAAGATGCTGAGCAGCGCGCCTTGACGTTCGGTATCGGCATAGAGCTGCCCCACGGCTTCCTCGACGAACCTGCCGTAAAAAGGCCTGGCGGGAACATTGCGCCGCCAGATGCGGTTAATTGCCGCCAGGGTTTGCGGTATCTGGCCCGCTTTCAGCCGCACCGATATGTCGCTGTACAAATCCGGGTCGTTATAAAACACGGTCGGCGCGATCTGCACCGCCTGGGCACCGGCAAACAGGACATTGTGCACCACGCCGACGATAGTCACGCGCCCGCCGATGATATCAATGGTCTTGCCGACGGCGCTGTCGGGCGTGAAGCCGAAGGCGCGCGCCGCATGGTCGTCGATAACCACATTGCGGCCACCTTCCGGTTCCGTGCCGTGATGCAAGTCCGTGCCATGGTCCCGCGACAGGAAGCGGCCGGCTTCCAGCTTGACGCCATAGACCGCGGCGAAATCGGGCGACACCGAATAGCTCATGACTTGTATGCTGGCGCCCGTGGCCGGAATGCGGACCACGTTCGCCGGCGAAGCGTCGCTCCCGGGCACCTTATCCGACAGGGACACGCCCGCCACACCGGGAAGGGCCGAAATCTCCGCCGGCATGCTTTCCAGCGTCTTTTGCGAACGGTCGGCCTGGTTCACCGGAACCAGCACGATATTGTCGCGATCAAAGCCAAGATCGAGCTGATTGGCGAAATGTATCTGGGTGAAGATAACCGCGGCCGCGATGGTCAGGCCGATGGAAACCGCGAACTGAAAGACCACCAGGATTGTGCGCATCATGCCGGTGCTGCCGGCGCCGGCAGTCTTGGAATGCAGAACGCGCGCGGGGCGGAAGCTTGACAGAATGAAGGCGGGATAGATGCCGCCGATCAGCCCCATCATCACAGCAATGGCGATCATCGCAGCGGCGAACGGCCAGTTGGCGAGGTAGTCGAGCGTTACCCTGTGCCCCAAAAAGCCGCTATAGGCCGGCAACAGCACTTCCGTAGCCGCGAAGGCGAGGACAAGCGCCAAGAGCGCGGTCAGAACAGCTTCGGTAAGGAATTGCATCACCAACTGCCGCTTGCTCGCGCCCACGACCTTGCGCAGCGCGACTTCCCGGGCGCGCAAAGATGCGCGCGCGGTCGCCAGATTGGTGAAATTGACGCCTGCCACCAGAAGCACCAGGGCGGCGATCGCGGCAAAGCCAAACACCAGGGTCCTGCTGCCGGGCGGTCTGATGCTGCCCTGGGTGTAGGGCGTCAAATGCACATCCTGAAACGGCACAAGCTTGGCCTTGATCACGTCGCCTGCGCTTGCGTGCATCACGGAGGCCAATTCGGACAGGAACGCCGGCGACAGATGGCGCGAGAATACCGCGGATAATTCGCCGGCAACAGTTTGCGGGTCGGTCCCCGGCGCCAGGCGGACGTAACTGGAAACATCCGAGGTGAGCCAACGGTCCGGGTCCGGGTCTCTGTTCGTGGCGGCGGTCCCCGGAAGCGGGCGCGGATAGAGTACGAAGACCTCGCCCGAAAATTGCGTGTTGTAGGGAAGATCGCGCAGGATGCCGGTCACGACGCGCGGGGTCGTCTGATCGAACAGCAAGGTCTTGCCCATCGCCTGCTCTGTGCCGAAATACCGGATTGCCGCGGTCTGTGTCAGCACCACACCATCCGGGCGGGCGAGCGCCGTTGCCGGATTTCCGGCAATGAAGGGCAGCCGGATCATTGTGAAGAAGTTGGAGTCGACCTGGCGGATCCACTGCGAGTAATGCCTGTTGGAAACCGCGACCGCCACGTTCTGGTTGTGAAGGCGGGCCTGCTCCTGAATCCCGGGTATTTCCGCGAGCGCCGCAGGCCCGATTGGGGCAGAAGCCGCCCCCGAATCGCGCTCCGGCTCGCCCGGCACATGGATCAGAAGCGCAATGCGGTAGATCCGCTCGCTCCCCGGCAACCAAGTGTCGAAAGAGAGTTCCTGCTGCACAAACAGGCCAATCAGGATGGCGGCGATCAGCCCTACCGCCAGGCCCGCGATATTGATGAAGCTGTAAAGCTTGTGCCGGGCGATGTTACGCAGCGCGGTAACGAGATAGTTCTGGAACATGCAAGCCTCCTACTCGTAGCGCAGCGCGTGGATGGGATTGGCGCGGGCGACGCGCAGGGCATGGACGAAGACGGTGGCCCAGGCGATGGCCAGGGCAACCGCGCCGGCGCCCACAAAATAAAGCGGACTGAGAGTGATGCGATAGGCAAAGCCCTGCAACCAGTCGTGCAAATAGTACCAAGCCAGCGGCCAGGCGATGACGTTGGCGATCAGGACCGGAATCGAGAATTGCCAAAGCAGAAGCCAGACCAGATCGCGGGTACGCCCCCCGAACACCTTGCGGATACCGATCTCCCTGGTGCGGCGGCCCACGGTGAAGGCAGCAAGCCCGAATAGCCCCAGACAGGCAATGAAAATGGCGACGAGCACGAACACGCCGAACATTTTGCCCTGACGCTCATCCGCCTGGTACAGCTTTCCGAAATTGTCATCCAGGAAATATCGTTGCATGGCCTTTGTTGGCGCAAAGTTGTGCCAAGCCCGGTCTATGAAGGACAGGGTCTGGGGCATGGCATCGGGCCGGATGCGGATCATCGCGGCAGCGGCAAATTTTGGATCATAGAAATAAACCGACGCCTTGGCGGGTTCGCGTGCGCCGCCAAACTTGGCGTCGGCAAGCACGCCAACGATATTCAAGTGGCTCTTCCCCTCGTATATGATGGTCTGTCCGATCGCCTGTTGTGGTGTCAGC
>Ga0163162_10004728_pt1 | contig 13134 bp, 13 predicted proteins | sample S55metaG_FD_115310 | JGI IMG/M metagenome (GOLD analysis project Ga0163162, IMG submission 115310) | Switchgrass rhizosphere microbial communities from Kellogg Biological Station, Michigan, USA - S5-5 metaG | ecosystem: Host-associated > Plants > Roots > Rhizosphere > Soil | place: USA...
GCGGGCTTGTATTCAACCTTTGCGCCTTTGCCAAAATGATGCACGGCAATCTTCTTTGCCATTTCTGCCTTGGCTTTGATTTGGGAGGGAGTTCGCTTTGCCATATTTAGTGTAATACATTTCGCTGCATGCCGGCTAACTGGAAAAGCAGTTCACCAAATTCGGAAGAATTGCTGATTTTAACCGGGGGCATCACGCCTTCGAAGGTTAAATATGGGTTACCTACGTGCACCGCCAGTCCAACCCCGTTTAGGAAATTATCCATCGCCGAATCACCGGCGCCTACCGAATGCTTCAAATCAAAGTGAAGTGCCTGCGCAATTTTCTCGGCGCCAAATTGCTTGTCAACACCCTTGCGCACCACAAAATTGCTGGGCTTCGTATGCTGGTAGGCCATCAATTTATCCTGGGGAATATTTACGAGGAGAAAGATCATACAAACCGGCTGCTCCATCAGGCTCTTTTCCAAATCTTCAATGGAAGACGAAAACACCTTTGCAGCACTTAAATATTTTTTCTCGGCGTCCGGAATTTTTTCTTTCCGCGGCGTCCAGATTAATTCGCCTTGCTGCCAATTACGCGGATAGAAAAAAACCAAGAGGTCAAGCACGTTGTCATTTACCAGGGTGTCGACATACTTTACCGTATTTTGAATCTCTTCTTTCTCCAGGGGAAAGGCGTCAATTTCTTCAAAGGCAAAGGCGTCTTCTGAACTTTGGTGAATTAGCCCAATCTGGCTGCCATTCAAAAGAACGCAGGGAATGGGTGCGTTGGAAATTTTGTACCACTCCTTCCCAAATGTCCTGATGACCGACAAGGGAAATCTAAGTGTATTCAACACAACCGGCCTCCCCAATTCATAAATTTTATTGAGTCCCAATTCCACGGATTGCGGAATGGAATATCTGCCTTCGAATTCATGAATGGCCGTACCGTCAAGATCTGTAACGACACCACCCGATTCGTCAAAATGAGATTGATTGAAAAAGGTTTGAACTTGCTGCTTTTGGCTTTCACTTAATGGCATTCCCCTGGTTGGTATAAGGTATATGGTATACGGTATAGGGTATACGGTAGTAAATGAGAAGATGGAAAAAATTTTGGGCAATAAATCAAAACCGCCTGCACTTCTTCATTTCTTCCAATTGTGCCAGCAACTTTTCAGTTGCATCCTGAACGGCTTGTGCACGATCTTCTTTGGTGGAACGATCCGTGTCACTCTTTTTCTTTTCAGAATTTGATTTGGGAGTCTTGGAGTGATTAGCGGCATTTTCGTGAGTAAGCGAGATTGGGCCACCGCCTAAACCGTTACTTAATGAAGCTTCTACGTCTTCTGAATTTGGAACTTCGTTTTGGACTTCCTGATTGGCCTTTTTTTCTTTTTTGGATTTCTTTTCACCTTCCTTTTCCACAGCACGGCGATATGCCATCATGAGGGTAAATAAGTCCCCAAATTGTTGAATGTCCTGCAGACTGAATTTATTTAGGAGTAAGCGCTTTGCCCATATAGGATCAAAAGAACCATCGGGATGTTGAGTACAAACACCACATAACCAATCCCTGTTTGTGCTGGATAGTGATGAGATTCCCTGTGCTGCCAGGTCGCGCTGAGCCGGATCGAGGCGGTTATAGTCAATACCTTGCGCAAAACCGCATAAGCCGAGGCAAATCACAAAAAACCCTATGAATAGTACATGTTTCATCCAGCATTATTTAGAGTCAGGTACGGGTTTATTCACATTCAGGCTTCCCCACCTACTGTGAAATAGTTGTTATCATCATCATTTCCAAAGGATTCATCTTCTTTCGCCAATATATACTGAGGAATCGCGTCACTGGGAATTCCTCTTCGTACTTCAGTCAATTTTCGCGCAATTGCTACCATGATAACGGCTTCTTTAACCTGGTCTTGTACCAACAGTGGCATTAACTGAACGTCAGTTTCGGGAGTATTTGGCTTCTTATCCATAGTGATCCGTTTAATTAATTAAAACAATATTCATACCATGGAAATGGGCTGATCCCGGTGTGGGCTCAGACCCTTTGAAAGGTAGTCAAATAGAAGCTGGAATGAGATTATATTCTTATGAATCCCTGGGTTGTGGATAGTTCTTTTTCCACAATCCGGCCCTCGCGCACCACAATATTCGCAAGAGCTTGAATGTCACGGAGTGTGGTGCGAAAATTGACGATGCAAACGCGTAGAAGAAAATTCCCGTTGATCACCGCATTGCTCAGAAAGACTTCGCCGCCCGATTGCAGCTTATTCAAAAGGGTCTGGTTCAATTCATTCAAAAATTCGGGATCTCTCTTTCCGTTAAGCGGAACATATCTGAACGTTGTGATGCTGAGATGTTGCGTGAACACTTCGATCTCGTTTTGTTTCTGCAATATTTCAAAAAGCCTTTTGGCCAATTCAATGTCCTCGCGAATGAGTTGAATATGTGCATCGAATCCTATATGCCGAAGCGATAGCCATACTTTCAATGCACGAAATCCGCGCGAATTCTGCATGCCTCTTTCGTAGAAATTCGTTTGCGGTTCTTCTTCACCTTCGAAATTGTAGTACACGGGATGAAAACTAAATGCATCCACCAATGTATGCGGATCCTTCACTAACGTGCAACCTGCTTCCAACGGACTGTACAACCATTTATGTGGATCGATGGCAACAGAGTCCGCCAATTCAAACCCTTTAAACATTTCCTTTAACTCCGGAATTGCCGCGGCGAATCCCCCATATGCTCCGTCAATATGAAACCAGCAGTCTTCTTTTTGAGAGATGGATGCAAGTGTATGCAGGTCATCCACTACACCCGTGCCTACAGCGCCGGCAGTTCCAACGATGATGAATGGAACGAAATCATTTTTTTTGTCCTCCGCAATTTTTTCCTCCAGGATTTTAGTATCTATTCTCTGATGTTCATCAACAGGCACCCATCGAATGGCATCCAGGCCCATTCCAAATAAATCGGCCGCCTTGCTAATCCAGGTATGTGTTTCGGCCGATGCATAAATTCTCCATTTACCGCATCTTGGTCCCAATCCATTTTGCCTGATGTCCCATTTCGCTTTTGCTTTGCGCGCTGCCAGAAATCCAACCAGGTTGGCCATATTTCCGCCGCTCACCACGATCCCATCGCCGGTAGGGTAACCAATGAGTTGACCCAGCCAGTTCACGGTTTGTTTTTCTATTTCTGTCGCCATGGGCGACAATACAAATGCACCGCAATTGCTGTTGATGGCGGAAGCCATCAAATCGGCGAGCATCCCGATGGGAGAAGGCGAGGACGTGATATAGCCCCAAAACCTCGGGTGACCGTTGAACAAACTGTTTTGGGTGAGCAATTCCCAGGTCTCTTTTAATAATGCATGTGTTTCTGCACCCGTTCCCGGTAATTGGGCCGGCAGTTTAGCTTTCAGCTCGCTGGGCAGCGGCGCCGGGGTAACCTTACCCTCAGGCATAGCCGAAAGAAAGGCTGCTATTTGGTCTACAAGCACATGTCCGGCCTGTCGGAATGCGGACGCATCCATGTCGATGGGTGAAGACCTGCGATTTAGAACCTCGTCTGATAAGGGAGTAATCATATTAGATAAGATTAGGTCATTAAAGTTAGGAAAGCGATTGAGCAGGCGGGCAGGAATGTGTGAAAAGGCGTCCCGGAATATCGAGTGGTATCCCGCACAATAAATGCCCCTCCTTAAGCGTATTAAGGGGAGCATTTTTTAAAATCCAATATCTGTTTATGAATGCCGCAACGCCAAAAGAAGCCATTGACCTGCTTTTTGCCCTAAAACGCCGGGGTATTTCCGCAGAAATCGAAGACAACCAGACCATTGACGTTGAACTCAAGGGCATCCTGATGAATATCGAAGTAGACAGCCAGCACTATTATATGAATCCCAGCCAGGCCCTGCTGGACCTTAAGAAAACCCTTTACGCCTTCAAAAGCGGCTGCCTCAACCTAAGCATCCCCATTTCATTGGTAAAAAATAACCTGGAAGAAACCGCCAGCTTCATTACTGAATTCCTGATCGAAAGGAAGAACAAGCTGAGTGGATGGTTTCGCGCATAGCGCCTGGTATTCAGTATAAGGTATAGGGTATAAGGTATATAGTGTGAGTTTTCGGGTATTTGGGGAAACATTCAATTCACGTTACTAAGCCAACTCCATAAAAAAACAAAAGCCCGGCGATGAGCCGGGCTTTACTCTCTTTTTTCCCTACGCTGGCGTTACCCAGATCAGGTCTGCGGGTATACTCTCAGATTCTTTGCAGAAACACCCCAAAAAAGAGAACAGTTACTATCCTTAAAAAATTGTGCCGGAAAATTTAAAGCGTTAAATCGGCAGCTTCTCCGTAACCAAAGATGAATTTTCTCCTCAAATTGTTGAATGGATCACCGCATTTTCCACTGGCAGCATTTTGGTGACTATTTATAAAAAGATCAATCATGCCAGCGAAGAAAGCGGCAAAGAAAACCGCAACCAAAAAGAAAACACCGGCCACAAAGAAATGGTCGCATGATGTTATGGAACACAGCGATGCCATGGATCTCCAATCAGGAATCTTCAAAAGCAATGATCCTGCAAGAATTGCGAAATCGGTGAAAAGGTCTTCTGAAAGAAGCAACCGGAGAAAGGGTACTCCATTTCAATCCGCCATGTCATTCCTGAATTTTTACATCAACCGCGGCGGGAAAAACCTTAGTGCAACCCGAAAGAAAGTGTTGGAAAAGACAAAAGATGAGCTCCGGAAGGCATTTCATCGCAAACCGGGAACTTCCACAAAACATTAACATTGCAAAGGCATCCCGTCCCTTCGTTGATTCGTCTTTGGTTTAATGGATTAAAAACAAATCAAAAAATGAAAACTTTTCAAGACCTGAGCGAACAAGATCAGGCAGAATTACTAAAATTCCCCGCTTACATCTCCCTTTTAGCATCAACCAGTGAAAATGGGCTCGATAAGAAAGAAAAGAAGGCCGTTGTTAAACTGACCCATATCAGAACCTTTACCAGCGATCCGCTGCTTTCAGATTTCTACCGCGAAGCAGAACTGAGTTTTGCAGAAACACTCACGACGCTAAACAAGGAACTGCCCCAGGAGAAAGGCGCAAGACGCCAAACCATCATCAGGGAATTGAACAAGATGGACCTAATATTGAACAAGTTGGGACCGCACTACGGACTTGTTTTCCGCAGAAGCATGGAAGCCTACAAGCAACACGTGTCAAGGGCGCACCATAATGTATTGGAGTTTTTTATTTTCCCGATTCCAATTGAAGGGTTGTTGAATTAAGAGCGACTTACTCATTCCTTAGACTCTTTACTGGATTTGCCACCGCCGCGCGAATAGCCTTTCCGCCCACGGTAAGCAATGCAATGAACAGCACTACCCCTCCCGCTATCCCAAACATCCACCAGGATAACGGTGTCCTGTAGGCGAAGTCCAGCAGCCACCGGTTCATGATATACCCGGCAGCCGGCACAGCGATCAGGAATGAAATGGCAATCAGTTTCAAAAAATCCTTCGACAACATCACCGCAATCCGCTCCACACTCGCACCCAATACCTTTCGCACACCAATTTCTTTCGTCTTCTGCGACGTGGTGTACGCGATCAAACCATACAGACCCAGGCATGCAATCACGAGCGACAACACGCTGAAATAAAGAAATAATTTCGCGAAGCGGTCTTCCGATTGATACATTTCCCCAACTGCACGATCCACATAGTTGTAGTCCAACAGCGCCGAAGGAAAATGCTTTTTCCAGTTCGCCTCTAACAATCCCGCAATCATCGCTGCCTTTGAAACATCTACCTTCAACGTGATCCTTGAAAATCGCTCTCCAATGGGATAAATGGCGAGCGGACCAATGATATTTTGCAGCGGACTGAAATGAAAATCCTTCACCACTCCAACAACGGTTCCCTGCTGATCTCCCATTTTGAAAGGCTTTCCAATGGCCGACAGAGGATCCTTCCATCCAAACCTTTGAATCGCTGCTTCATTCAGAATGATGGGTTGAATGCTGTCTTTCAGCATCAGCTGATCAAAATTTCTACCCGCCAACAATCGAATGCCATATACCGGCAGATAATTCTCATCCACGCGTAACCTCGAGGTGTTCACTTCTAATTTGTTTCCATTGGCATCCACCGTTTCGGATCCGCCCGAGCCCAAACCGCCTAACATGGAATTAGAAACCGTTGCACCCGCAAAAACAGGGTTCGACAATAAATCATTTTTGAATGCGCCAAAACCATGGATCACATCCGTATTTCCGTGCACGCGCAAAAACATCAGCGCGTCCTTATTGTAACCGAGATCTTTCTTCCTGATGTAAGAAAGCTGCGCGTAAATCACTATAATGCCGGTAATCAAAAGAATGGTAACGGCAAACTGGGAGACGACCAATACTCTTCTCAACATCACCCCCTTTGAACCCGATTTGAATGATTCCTTCAACACCGTCATAGGCTTGAATCCCGAAATGATAAATGCCGGGTAAATGCCCGAAACCAATCCAAGAAAAATGGTAACTCCGGCAAGAAAAACAATCAAGGCAGGCGATTCGAATATTGAAATGGATTTCCCGGTGATTTGGGAGAAGGCGGGACCAAGGGCAGAACAGGCCAATAATGCAAATACCAGCGATACGCCGGCTAATAAAACGGCCTCCGCCAGGTACTGAATCATCAATTGTGATCTGTGTGCGCCCACCACTTTTTTAATGCCCGCTTCTTTCGCCTTCTTCACCGAATGCGCCGTTGCAAGATTCATATAATTGATACCGGCAAGCAATAGAATGATGATGCCGATGGTGGAAAATATATACACGTTTCTCGCATTACCCACCGCGGAAAGCTCATACTGCAAATTGGAACGCAGATGAATGTCCTTCAGCGGCTGCAACCGGTAGGAATAGATATTCTTCCAAACATTGAATCGGTCGCCAATATATTTTCCGTAGAAGAAAGATATCTTGTTTGAAAACGAATTGTAGTCAACGCCTTTCTTCAACAACAGGTAAGTATAAAAGCTCGCGTCGCCCCAGCCATCCACGGTGAGTATATCCGGATTTGCAGTCTCGGCTGTTTTGAAAGAAGCAATCATATTGAATGTGAAATGCGCGTTCCTGGGGGGATCGGGCATCACACCTGTGATCGTGTACACGGCACCGTGACTACCGCTGTCGAACATATTCAGGTTGAGCGTCTGACCCATCGGGTCCATCTCGCCGAAATACTTATTTGCTGTGGATTGGGTCAGTATGATGGAATAAGGTTTGCTCAACGCCGTCTTCACATCTCCCCTATCGAGATGATAACTGAATACATCAAACAGAGATGGATCCGCAACCAGGATACCCGGCTGCAAAATTTGGTGCCCGTTGTGCGTCACGATCTCTTCGTGCAAATCGACCCGAACCGTATTCTCCACTTCCGGATAATCATCTTTCAACGCCTTGGCCATCGGCGCGCTGGAAACAGCAGAGGCCTCCATGCCTGACCCCGTTTTTGTGAGCGCTGTCAATCGCATGATCCTGTCGAATTTTGAATTGAATTTGTCGTAACTCAATTCATCCATCACCCAAAGGGCGATGAAGGAAAAGCAAATCAATCCCGCAGTGAGGCCCGTAATGTTCAACATGGTGTAGGACTTGTTCTTCTGAAGTCCGCGCCAAATGTGAAGAAGGTGATTGCTGAACATGTGTCGGAGTGATTCGGTTCAACAAAGTTTTGCAAATTGAATACCCAGTTTTAGCAAACTGGGTATCAATGGCTTGAAATCTCAGGCGCGTACCTGACGTTCGGATTTGATACAATGGCTGTTCGGTTTCCTTACTTACCAACCAACGCCGCTTCCATTCTCCTTACCAGCATGATCAACCTCGGCGACTTCTCCCTATCATAATCTGCCAAATCATAGTCGCCGTAAACCTTTTCAATCATCAATCCATGTTGCACGAATAATTGGTAAAAATCGCTCACCCCAAGTCTTGCAACCTGTTCGGTGAAGTAAGTGATCCCTGGAGCTTAGAGTGGAGTCTTGTTGCCCTGTTCGTCCACACGGAAATATTTTCCGTCCTGGATCAGAAGGGCTTCATGATGACCATCGTGCTGGTTCACATCAATGCCATAGACTTTGTTGTTAAAGTAGCCGTCGACGTGTTCGATGATGGTATGTCCCACCACGATTTTCTTCACATCGTAGAGGGAGAGCGTGCTGTCCACCTGCGCCTGCGTGGCGAGCGGTGCCGTGAAATAGCCGCGGTACCAGAAAGGAGAGTAATCGCTGAAAAACAAATAAACCGAATCGGGAATTTTTTCAATATCAACGGCGTACCAGGGTCGCACGTAGTTGTTGATGGCGTCCAGTGGCCATTGAATTTTATTCACCTGCGGGGATACGCCGCCGTGCATGAATAGATTCCTGCCCACTTTCTCCATAATATTTTTTGTCTTGAGCCATCTGCCTATTTCGGTATTCTGGGCGAAGAGATCCTTGTATTCTTTGTTCAACTTTTTGGCGTCGGCAAGGTATTTCGGATTCACGTACCTGAAATCGCCACCCATATTCATGATGTCATGATTGCCCAGCACCACGTGAACATAGCCACCGGCCGCCGAGGCTTCCTGTTCCAATTTGTACAGGAGCCAGACGTATTCGGTAACCCTGGCGCCCCGGTCGAACAGATCCCCACAGATCACCACGTGATTCTTCCCGAAAATCCAATTGTAATTCCCGTCAATCACTTTGTTGCCGATGAGGAGGTTGCGGAAGGCATCAAATTCACCTTCGATATCTGAGAGGGCGAGAATGGTCTTTGGGTTGCCGAATTCGCAGGGTTCATTTTCCAGTTTGGATTTCAGGTCAACCGTAAAATTCCAATCCGGATGATCCGCGAATTTCACCGGCAGCGTGATTTTCGGATTTTTAGATTTGAAATAAGTAATCGAATCCTGGGCGCTACGAACCGTGATCGTATCGCCGGAATAGAAGACATAAGGAACATTTTCCTGGCTGAGGGAAACATGGGCAACCATGATCCAAGTAATTAGCAAAGCTATCCGCATTAGTATCGCGATTCAGTCGATACTAAATATAGGGAATTTCAAGAGAAAGGGGGGTTACGGTATAAGGTATACAGTATACGGTATACGGCTTAAACCCTATACCATATACCCTATACCCTACTCCATATCCTTTACCCTATGCCTTATCTGCCTCAAGATCATCATGATTATCCCCGCCCAGGCTGTAGTAATTGTTCTCCTCGTCTTCTTCGCCAATCTTCTCATTTTCATCGTCTAATTCTGCACCGGGGATGTCGAGACCCTCATCCAGGCTGCGTTCTTCTTCCTTGATTTTCTTCTTCGCCGGAAGTTCCTCTTCGTCTATTTCCTCTTTTTCGGCTTTATTATAGATGTCGTCCTGGCTGGGATATTTTGGCAGCGGAAATTTCTTGTCGGCCTTTTCAGTTGATGTTTTCTTTTTAGCCATAGCAACAGGTTTAGAGAAAACATGCCTCAATATCTATACCAAGGAATATAGAGTACTAAGTACTAAGTACTGAGTACTAAGTTTGGCGATTGGTTGCTACATTCACCATAACTTAGTATTTAGTACTTAGTACTTAGTACTGGAAATTCCTAATACCTATGTATTTAAAAATTGGCCGCGCATTCTATGGCCTTTGCCTCATGGGCCTGGGCGCTCAACAATTTCAATATGGGGAATTCAGACCGGTCTTTGTTCCGGATTGGCCCGCATGGTTACATCATTCCGCACTCGCTTACATTTTTGGCGCAGCTCTCATATTTGCCGGTGGCCTGATCGCATTGGCAAAAAATGCAAGAAAAATAGCGTTGATCACCGCTGCTGTCTTTTTAGTTTTCTTTCTCTGCTTTCAAACCTTCTTTCTTTTTTTCATCAGTCCTGACAAATTCTCCCTCGGAGCCTGGACCAACGCGCTAAAAGAACTCGCGCTATCTGGTGGTGCACTGATTGTTGCGGGATCCTATCCACAGTTGAATACCACGACCAATGATTCACCCTTTTCCTGGCTCGAAAAATTGATTCCCTTTGGGAGATTTTTTTTCGGCCTCATGCTGGCTTGCTTTGGGATCGACCATTTTCTTTATGCCCAATTCGTTGCAACACTTGTACCCGGCTGGATTCCAGGAGCCATGTTTTGGACCTATTTCGCAGGCCTTGCATTATTCGGAGCCGGCGTTGCATTCATTTTTAATTTCCGAATCAGGCTGGTCGCGATACTTACTGCGGTCATGATATTCCTCTGGTTCCTCGTCTTACATATTCCAAGAGGAATTGCGGATCCGGAAGGATTGAAGGGAAATGAAATCACCAGTGTTTTTGAAGCGCTGGGATTCGCCGGTATTGCATTGGTGATCTATGCCCTTTACCTCGTACCCGTAACGCCTAACCGAACACCGGCTGTTTCATTTCCGAACGAAGCGAGACGCTCATAAAAAAATAAAGATGAAACACCTTATCATTTTTTCACTGGCTTTCTTTTCCTTCTGCACCTACGCATGGGCGCAAACGGAAAACCTCGATCCCCAAAATAAATCACGCTGGCAGGTCGTAAATCGAAACGCTTATATGAGCGAACCTGGCAGGGTTGAATTGAACGCGGCCGATAATGATGGATTGATGATCTTGAGCACCTCCTCCTTTCAAAATGGCACGATTGAATTTGATGTGAAGGGGGAAGACAAGATGGGACAAAGTTTCGTAGGACTTGCATTTCACATCCAGAATGAAAAGGAATTTGAAGCCGTTTATTTTCGTCCATTTAATTTTTTCAATCCCGACACCGTGAGAAGATGGCGCGCCGTGCAATACATCTATATGCCGGATTATCCATGGGAAAAACTAAGAGAAAGTTTTCCCGGCAAGTATGAAAACAAGGTGTTAAATGCCCCGGATCCTAATTCCTGGTTTCATGTGAAGCTGGTAATCGACAATGGTTCCATCAAGGCATTCTTAAATAACAATCCCGATCCTGTTCTCCAGGTTCAATCGCTTTCTAAACTGACAGGAGGAAAAGTTGGATTCTGGGTAGGGAATGGATCGAAGGGGAGTTTTTCGAATCTCGTTATCAAGGCGAGTCAGTAATAAGTACTAAGTACTAGGTACTAAGTACTAAGTTGGGCGGCAAGACTGGGTATTAAACCTAGTACTTAGTACCTAGTACTTAGTACTTATTACAGAATTCTAATCAACTTGAAAAGCCAAAAGAACATTCCCCGCTTTCTGCCCAAACATTCCATATCCACTGTTCACGAACAGCATATTGCCCGCAACAAATGGAGCGGGACCATCAATACTTCCACCCCTACCCTTCACACCATTCGCCGTTTCATAATCGCGGATGGTTTCATATTCCCAAAGCAAATTTCCTGTGCGAGAATCGTAGGCACGAATCTGACCATTGGTGGTGCCAGCAATCACGAGCCCTGGAAGAGCTAGCGGAGCCGCAGAATTAAAATTGAAACAATAGCCCTTGCCCGGACAGGGCGGCGGTGCTTTCCAAATTATTTCTCCTGTGTTTGCATTCAAGGCAAAAATTCCCGGAGTGGCCTTGATCGAAGTATCGGATTTGTCAAGCGCTAGTCCATTGTCAGCATTCGCGGCAAACACAGTATCCCCGCTTGCGGCCATGCCCCAGTGAATGCCGCCAAGCGCGCCGCCCTTGCCAACCCTGGTTTTCCAAACCATCTTCCCGGTTGACGGATTGATACCCCAGACCACACCGGATTTTTGCCCGGCGACCAAAATATCCGATCCGCTTTTCAATTTCACAATCATGGGTGCCATGCCGAAATCCAGGTCGGGACCAGAACTGTCCGGACAATTAATCAGGTAAGGACAAGCCGTATTGTACGCATCTTCAGAAGTTGCCTGGAAAACCCAAACGCGTTTTCCGGTTTCAAGGTTGAGTGCCTGGATGGCGTCGCTGGTTTGAGTGGCAGGTCGGGAATAATTTTGTCCGGACCCGAAGTAGAGTAATTTTCGTTTAGTGTCCACCGTTGGACTGCACCATACCGGTGCACCGGAGGGACCAAAGAATGCTTTCCCTTTTTTATTCTTGCCGATGAACTTCGCAGGGGCTGTGTTGCGATATTTCCAAACTATTTTCCCGGTGTTGGCATCGAGCGCAACAACGCCGCCGGAAGATTTACAGCATTCATAATCGTTATTGGCCACCGCAGAAATTTCCACCGTAGAGAGGGGCACATAGATTTTGTTGTTGTAGGCAACAACAGTACCCGTTACTGCCGAGAGCGGCTCGAAACCCGCCCGGGCAGACCATTTCAGCTTTCCCGTGGCCAGGCTGAGTGCATACACACTCGTCCCATAATCCGCAAAGACGACGGTGTATTCATTCTCTTTTTTGATGATTTGGATGCCTCCACGAATGGCATTGCTGGCCGTGAATTTCCAGCCAATCTTACCCGTATTCTTGTTGAGTGCATACACATCGCCGAACTGCGTTCCGAAGATGAGCCAGTCTCCCACGAGCGCCGGCTTGCTTCGCACAACGACTGCATCTTCCTGGCCGAAAGCCCATTTCAATTTCAGTTGGCGCACATTCTCCGGTGTGATGGAAGTTTGTGAGGACGGCGTAAACCCGGTCCCTTCATAATTATTTCCCCATCCCCAGTGATCATAACGGTGAGCATTACCCGCTAAAGAGAATTTGGCATACGCAGAATCGGGAAGGGAGCTGCTGGTTGTAACAGGGTAACCCGTAAGCCATGCTGCTATATTTCTTTGCTGCGCATCGGTAAGTGCAGATCCCTGCTGTCTCATCTTTCCCGATTTCAGGGAAGCATAAATAGAACGTGAACTCATGTATTTGAGCATGAAAAACGCCGGAGCGAGTCCGGCTGCACTATCCTTATGACAAGCGCTGCAGTAGGTTCGAAAAAGTTTAGCACCCGTGGAATCGGCGAAATTGGAAGGCGGGTATTTTGGCTCTGCTCCGCGGAAGGCCAGGCTGATCAGGGCAATGCCCGCAAGCAGGAACGCGGCAATTCTCATTTTTAGTCCAGGTTTTTATTAAAAATACGGCATTGCTCCGAACACCTGATGTATCA
>Ga0163162_10004729_pt1 | contig 13133 bp, 13 predicted proteins | sample S55metaG_FD_115310 | JGI IMG/M metagenome (GOLD analysis project Ga0163162, IMG submission 115310) | Switchgrass rhizosphere microbial communities from Kellogg Biological Station, Michigan, USA - S5-5 metaG | ecosystem: Host-associated > Plants > Roots > Rhizosphere > Soil | place: USA...
CCTGCGTCATGCGCGATTGCCGCAGCCAGGCGGTGCCGTTTTCGCTTTTCGCGTGGCCGTCCGGCGCGCCGGCGCCCATTGCCGTGCCCATCGCCGCGCTGATTCCCGCGCCTGCGAGCGGCTTCGCGCTGAACGACGCGGGCCCGGTCGGCTGCAATTGCGCCGCGTGGCCGCCCGCCGTCGTTTCCGGCGACGCCCCCGCATGGCGTGCCAACGCCCGCTGCACGGCATGGAACACGAACTGGTGAATCGAGCGTGAATCGCGGAACCGCACCTCGATCTTCGACGGATGCACGTTCACGTCCACCGCCTCGGGCGGCAGGTCGAGAAAGAGCACATACGACGGATAGCGGTTGCCGTGCAGCACGTCCTCGTAGGCGGCGCGAACGGCGTGCGTCAGGAGCTTGTCGCGCACGAAGCGTCCGTTCACGAAGAAATACTGCTGGTCGGCGCGGCCGCGGCTCGCCGTCGGCAGGCCCGCGCAGCCGTACACGGCAAGCGGCCCGGCGCGTTCGTCGAGCGGCAGGTGGGCCGTATCGAACACCTCGCCGAGAATCTTGGCGACCCGCGCCTGCGGATCGCTCGCGTTCCAGTGCTCGACGGCACGGCCGTTGTGAAGCACCGAAATCGCGACATCCGGACGCGCCAGCGCGACGCGCCGGATCACTTCGAGGCAGTGCCCGAGCTCCGTCTGCTCGCTCTTCAGGAATTTCCGGCGCGCCGGTGTGTTGAAGTAAAGCTCGCGCACTTCCATGGTCGTGCCGACCGTGCCGGCCGCCGGCGACATCGCGCCCGTCTGGGCGTCGATGCGCGTCGCGTGCGGGCATTCGTCCGTGCGGCTCGTGATGAAGAGCTCGGCCACCGACGCGATCGACGCCAGCGCCTCGCCGCGGAATCCGAGCGTCGCGACCGCTTCGAGCTCCGCGAGCGAGCGGATCTTGCTCGTGGCGTGGCGCAGCAGCGCGAGCGGCAGTTCGGCGGGCGGCATACCGCAGCCGTCGTCGGCGATCACGATGCGTTTCACGCCGCCTTCGTCGAGCGTGATGCGCAGGCTGGTTGCGCCGGCGTCGAGCGCGTTCTCGAGCAGTTCCTTCACGACCGACGCCGGGCGTTCCACCACTTCGCCCGCCGCGATCTGGCTGATGAGCTGATCGGGGAGCGGCTGGATCGTGCGCGAACGGCGCGGCGCGCCGGTGGTCGAATCGACGGCGGGGGTTTCGGTGGGATCGGGCATGCCGAAATTATAACGACTCGCCAGCGACTCGCACCGGAGCGCCCCTCACTGCTTTTTTCGCTCTTTGTGCCGGATTCGTGCCTGGATTCGTGCGATCGAATACGTGCGGTCTGATTTTTTGGTCATGGACATTCGGTATCATGACGCGACTGTTTTCGACGCCCGCCGCAGCGTCATATTCTTTTCCGAGGAACGCTTTTGGACACGCTTCTGCAATTTCTGGGTCTCATCATCCACATCGACAAGTCGCTCGGGTTCTTCATTGCGAATTACGGCGGCTGGGTCTACGCGGTGCTGTTCCTGATCGTGTTCTGCGAAACGGGCCTCGTCGTCTTTCCGTTCCTTCCCGGCGATTCGCTGCTGTTCATTGGCGGCGCGTTCGCGGCGACCGGATCGATGCACCTCGGCGTGCTGATCGTACTGCTGCTCGTGGCGGCGATCGGCGGGAACACGGTCAATTACTGGATCGGCCGCGCGGTCGGCCCGAAGGTGTTCCACTCCAATATTCCGATTCTCGAGCGCTTCCTCGACCGCGAGGCGCTCAAGAAGACGCACGATTTCTACGAGAAGCACGGCGGCAAGACGATCGTCATCGCCCGCTTCGTGCCGGTCGTGCGCACGTTCGCGCCGTTCGTGGCGGGTGCATCCGCGATGGATGCTGCGCGCTTTCAGTTCTTCAACGTGCTCGGCGCGCTGATCTGGGTGCTGCTGCTCGTGCTGCTCGGCTACTTCTTCGGCAATATTCCGTTCATCCGCCAGTATCTGAACGTGATCGTGCTGGTCGGCATCGGCGCGGCGATCATTCCCGTCGCGATCGGCGCGCTCTGGAAAATGACGCGGCGAGGCTCTTCGAAAGCCTGAGCGTGCCGGTTCGAAAGGTGAAAACGAGGCCGCCGGTTGGCGGCCTCGTCGTTGCTGAGTTGCTGAGTTGCTGAAAGTGCAGGGTTTCGGCCAGAAGACGCGACTGCGGCCGTGAAAGCCACAGGCGGCAAGATCAGTCCTAGCCGCGGCGAATCAGCCGGAGCACCAGGAGCAGCACGACTGCGCCGATCACCGCGGTGATCACCGAGCCGATCCAGCCGCCGCCGAGCGAGATGCCGAGCACGCCGAAGAGCCAGCCGCCGATCACCGCGCCGACGATGCCCACCAGCACGTCGACCAGCAGGCCGAAGCCGCCGCCCTTGACGAGCAGGCCCGCGAGCCAGCCGGCCACGGCGCCGATGATCAGCCACGCGACGATCCCGTGTTGCACGAATTCCATGCCTTAACCTCCGTAATTGAGAAATGCAGGATGCAGCCGCATCGAGCGCGCTGAATGTAGCCGATGAAGGCGGCGCGCGGACCGCCTAAAAAGTCAACGATTGTCACGAAACGACCCGGCCGGCTGACCGGCCAGACAGGCGGCTGAGCCCGGCGGCGCGCGGATGGACTATTCGGACAAGCGCAGATGCGCGGCGCAAATGCGCTGTGATAGCGTGAAAGGTTAGAACGCCAAACCGTCGAAGAAATATCGCGCGGCAATCGTGGACGTTCGCTAAATGTTTTATGCTCGCAAAGGTGTGCAATCGTGAAGGTGAAAGTGGAAGGGTTTGAGTGGCGTCGGGTGCGGCTCGCGGTCGTGGCGGTAAGTCTCGCGGCGTTATTGTCGGGATGCGGGATTTTTGGCTGCGGGGGCAGCGCGACGAACGGCGGAGCGTTCGGGGGCTGCGCGGCGGGAACCCGGTTTTGATCGCGGGCGGGGTCCGCCCGGACCGTTGGAATAACAAACAGGCAGGGAATCGGAAGTATGGCGGTGATGCGTTCAAAACTATTCAAATTGACGGCGTGGGCCGTCGTCGTCGGAACGGGGTTGACGGGGTGTTCCACGGCGCTCGTGCCGGCGCCGATCGTCGAGCGGTCGGTAGGCGGCAGCGCGCCGCCGGCCGTTCAGGCACCGGCTGACAATCCGTCACCGGTGGCTGCGGTGCCCGCGGCGGGGCTTGCCCCGCTGCCGCCCGCGGGGCCGGGGTTCTACCGGGTCAGGCCGGGCGACACGCTCTACGGCATTGCGCGTGCGCAAAAGCAGAAGCCCGCCGACCTCGTCAAATGGAACAATCTGCCGGAAAGCAAGCAGGTCAACATCGGACAACTGCTGCGCGTGGCGCCGCCGGATGCAGCATCGGCAACGGCCGCCCCCGCCGACGACTGGAGCAAGTCGGCTGCGGCAAAGTCCGCTCAGCCGCCGCTGATCGGCGCGGCGCAAGGTGCTCCCGCTGCATCGGCTGCATCGGCGCAGAACGGAGGCACGGAGCCCGCGGGCGCCAGCCCATCGACGGTGGCGAGCGGCAAGGGCTTTTCGCTCGCCTGGCCGACGCAAGGCGAAGTCGTGACGAAATTCGGCGTGAGCGGCAGCAAGGGGATCGATATTGCGGGCAAGGAGGGCACACCCGTGAAGGCCGCGGCGCCGGGCAAGGTGGTGTACGCGGGAAGCGGGCTGCGGGCTTACGGCCAGATGATCATCGTCAAGCACGGCGGCGACTACCTGACCGCGTACGCGCACAACAGCAAGCTGCTCGTGCGCGAAGGCGACACGGTGAAGCAGGGCGCGACGATCGCGGATATGGGCACGGGCCCGGGTGGCAAGCCGCTGCTGCATTTCGAGGTGCGCAAGTCCGGTCAGGCAGTCGATCCGTTGCCGTTGTTGAGCAAGGCAGGCGGGTAAGCCGGCGGACAAGCGAAGCGCGGCGGCCGGTGCTTCGCAGCGCAGCGCGCGTTCAACCAGACGTTAGAGGAGGCCGCACGTGAAGAAAATCACGCTCGCCGCGATGTGCGCGGCGCTGCTGCTTACCGCCTGCGACAACCAGCAGGCCGCGGATGCGATGAACAAGCTCAAGTCGTTTTTCAACTCGGTGAAGCCGGACAACCTGTTGCTGAAAAATCTGACGCCCGGCGTGACGACCGAAGCCCAGATTCGCGACCAGATGGGCGAGCCCGAGACCGAGCGCACCTTTACTGACGGCTCGAAGCGCCTCGAGTATCCGCGCGGACCGGCGGGCACGAATACGTATATGGTCGATCTCGACCCGAACGGCCGGTTCGTCGCGGTGACCCAGGTGCTGACTGCCGAGAACATCGCGAAGGTGAGGCCGGGCATGTCGCAGGACGAAGTGCGGCGGCTCCTCGGCAAGCCGACGACCATCGCCGAGTATCCGCTGAAGAAGGAGCGCGTCTGGAGCTGGCACTGGCTCGAAGACGGCGTGAATCGCGATGCGATGTTCAACGCCCATTTCGGCCCGAGCGGGCTCGTCGTGACGACGTCGCGATCCGAGGCGGAGGGCGGCGGCCGTCATTGAACGGCGTCAGATCGATGGATTACAACAAGTTCAGAGAGAGACAGCGCGCGCATCGCGCCCTTGCGGAGCGGGCCGCACAATTTCGCGAGGCGGCGGCGAAGCGTCCCCGCGCCGAAGGGGAATCGCACTGGGACTGCGGGCGTGGGCATGAATGGGACGACGCCGTCAGCGCGGCCCAGAACGTGCGCTGCATGAACTGCGCGGCGCAGCGTCGCGAGATGCGCACCAGCCGCCTGCACGCGCTGGCGCATGCGCGCGGAGGGAAGATGCTGTCGGCCGGCCATGTCGAGGCGGCTACGCCGTTGCGCTGGCAATGCGCGTTCGGGCATGTATGGGAGGCGCGAGCGGAGGCTATCGAGCGCGAGTGGTGTGCGGAATGCGTGCGGGCAGGGGTCTATGATCTGGACGATCCCTTGCGATGCGACGAGGCCATGTCAGCGGAGGGCGATGGGTTTCGTTCGAAGGGGCGTTGAGGCCAGATTTTTATTCTCGATTCGCAACCGGCGGTTCGCACGCATTTGCACACGGTTTGCAGACAGCACACGGACCACGCACAGCACGTAAACGGAAAAGGGCCCAGCCGAAGCTGAGCCCTTTTTGTCTTTGGTAGGCCGTACGGGATTCGAACCTGTGACCAACGGATTAAAAGTCCGCTGCTCTACCAGCTGAGCTAACGACCCAAAGAGGCAAAATTATAGTCAGCCGGGGAGGGGGTTGTCAACCCGCACATGGGCAAAAAATACCCCGGCAGCACACAAGAAAAAGCCCGCAGCGCAAAGGTCTGCGGGCTTTTTCAATGAGAGGCGCGAAGACTCGAAAACCTCCGCTCACTTCACCTGCGACATCTTGCTCTGAGCCGACTGCGCGACTTCGGTACCGGCGTACTCCGAGATGATCTGTTCCAGCGTCTTCTTCGCAGCCGCTTTCTGGCCCTGCTCGATCTGGTTGTTCGCGATAGCGAGCAGTGCTTCGGGTGCTCGCGGATGCGTCGGATAGGTTTTCACCAGATTCTGCCAGATTGCAGTCGATCCCTTGTAGTCGCGCTGCGCGTACAGTGCATTGCCGAGCCAATACTGCGCGGTCGGCTGGTACGGGCTCTGCGGGTATTTCGCCACGAACGCCTTGAACGACGCTGCGGCACTCTTGAAGTCGCCGTTACGGAACTGCGTCGACGCAGCGTTGAACGCTTCCGTCTCGCCCGGCTGCACCGCGCCCTGCACGCCATCGACCGTCTGCTGCTGCGGCTCGAACTTCTTCACCCGAGCATCGAGATCGGCGTAGTAGTCCTTCTGCTGCTTTTGCAGCGTAGCGAGCTGATTGGACATGTCCTCGTTCTGGCCTCGAAGCGTCGCGACCTGCTGGTTCAGCTGGTCGATGCGATTCGATTGATCGAGGATCGTGCGCTGGGCTGCGGACAGCTGGTTCGCCAGGCTGTCCGTTTTCGTGCGCAGGTCGAGCACGGCCTTGCGTGCTTCGTTGTCGTCGAAGACGCCCGCATGCGCGGGCGCGCCGACGAAGGCCGATCCGACGACACACGCGGCTGCGACGGCTCGCAGCGAGGGGAAGCGATACAACATAGGGCGACTCACCCGTACTGGTTACGTTACTGTTGATAGACGAGGTCGGCGCGGCGGTTCTGTGCCCACGCGGCTTCGTCGTGACCCGTCGCCACCGGCTTTTCCTTGCCGAGGCTCACGGCTTCCATCTGCGTATCGGCGACGCCCATCAGCGACATCGCGCGACGCACGGCTTCAGCACGCTTCTGGCCGAGCGCCAGGTTGTACTCGCTCGTGCCGCGCTCGTCGGTGTTGCCCTGGATCAGGACACGACGCTCAGGGTGGCCCTTCAGATACGTCGAGTGCTGCTGCAGGAGCGGCTGGTAGTCGTCCTTTACAGCATAGCTGTCGAAATCGAAATAGATGCTGCGCTTCGCCAGCGGGCTGTTCGGATCGTTCAGCGGATCGACGTTGACCTGCTTCACGTCCGTCGGATTCGGTTGCGTACCAATCGCGCCCTTGTTTGCATTCGCGCCTTCATCGAGCTTCACGCCCGAGTGACATGCGGCCAGCGCGCCGACCATCGCGACTGCAAAGCCGATACGAAGTTTCGACATCATGGTTACTCTCCTTGTGTTATTGCGTAACGAATCCATGAGGATTGCATCAGGTTATTGCATGAACGGACCCCAGGACGGCTCGCGAACGATGCCGCCCTGCACGGACAAGACTTGCCGCGTACGACCGTCGGTCGAAACGGCTGCCAACACGCCACGCCCGTTCACCTGGGTGGCGTAGAGGATGTACTGACCATTCGCCGCGAAGCTGGGCGATTCGTCATGCGTCGTGTCGGTCAGTCCCGTCGCGGTACCGGACCCGAGGTCCTGCAGGTACAGCTTGAAGCCGCCGCCAGTGCGCGAAATGTACGCAAGCTGCTTGCCGTCCGGGCTCACGCGCGGGCTTGTATTGTAGTTGCCCGTGAAGGTTACACGCTGTGCCGCGCCGGCGCTTTCGCCGTTCGCGGACATCTTGTAGATCTGGGGCTGGCCGCCGCGGTCGCTCGTGAAATAGATCGAATTGCCATCAGGAGAGTAGGCCGGCTCCGTATCGATGGAGCTGCCCTGGGTGAGACGGCGCAAACCGCTGCCGTCGGCGTTGACTTCGAAAATCTGGGTGTTGCCCGTACGCGACAGCGCGACCGCGAGCTTGCGGCCGTCCGGCGACCACGCCGGCGCGCTGTTGTTGCCCTTTTGATTCGACACGACGACGCGCTTGCCCGTTGGCAGATCGTGGATGTACACGACCGGCTTCTTCTTCTCGAACGAGACGTACGCGACTTTCGTGCCGTCAGGCGACCACGCCGGCGAGATGATCGGCTCCGGGCTGGACAGCGCGATGCGCGCGTCCTGGCCGTCGGAATCGGAAATCTGCAACTGATAGCGGTTGCCTGTCTGGATGACGTAGGAGAGGCGCGTGGCGAACACGCCGCGGCTGCCGAGAAGCTTCGCGTAAATGTAGTCGGCCACCTTGTGCGCGCTCATGCGCAGGCCGCTTTCGGGACTGACGAGCGACAGGCCGCCGAGGCTCTGCTGCTTGACCGTGTCGTAGAGGCGGAAGCGCACTTCGTACTGGCCGTTCGCGAGCCGTGTCACGCTGCCGGACACGAACGCGTCCGCGCCCTTTGCCTTCCAGCTGCCGAGATCGACGGAATCGGTCTCCGAGACCGGCGTGCTGCCCGCTTCGATGTTCGTGAACTTGCCGCTGCGTGCCAGATCCTGGCGGACGATGGCGCTGACCTGCTGCGGCGAATTCGCCTCGTTCGCGAAATTGGCGGTGGCGATCGGAAACTGGGTCGAACCGACGCCGGTCACGAGTACGTTCAACTGCGCATTCGCAGCGGTGCCGGCGGCGATCAGGCACGACGCCACCAGTGTTCTCAGGCCAAGCTTCGTCATCAAACTCATGCTGTATAGGTTCCCAAAAGCGATTTTTTAACTATCCGAGACTGCAGAACAGACCGGCGGCTGCACGATTCGTTCCCGCTCGGGCGCGTCCCTTTCGATCGGCCCTCCATCAGCCTCCGGCCGGGCGCAGCGTGATCGTGAAGGCCGCGGGCGCCTGACCGTTGATGTCGACCGGCATCGGGTCCGAGCGCTGGACGGCGCGCAGCGCCGCCTGGTCCCACTGCTCGTTGCCGCTCGACTGCCGGATCGTCGCCGACAGCAGCGTGCCCGTCGGCGCACAGCGTACCGCGACCACCGTCTCCAGCCCGGCCGTTTCACCGGCCCACACGATGTTCGGCCGCACGCGCCGCTGCACCTTCTCCGCGTATCCCGCCGACGTCGCATTTCCGCCCGCGCCCTTGCCCGTGCCGCCCTTCGCGAGCCCTTCGCCGCTCTCGCTCGTGCCGCCGCCCGCCTGCCCCTGCAACTGCGCGAGGCGCGCGCGGCGTTCCTGATCGAGCTTGGCTTTCGCCGCGGCATCGGCCTTGGCCTTTTCCTTCGCCTTTGCGTCGGCGTCGGCTTTGGCCTTCGCCTGGGCGTCGGCTTTTTCCTTGGCTTCCTTCTGTTCCTTCAACTGCTCGGCCTTCTCGGCTTCCTTTTCCTGCTGCGCCTTCAGTTGCTGCTGCTGCTTCTGCTGATCGACCTGCTTCTGCTTGTCGGCCTGCTTCTGCTTTTCCTGCGCCGCCTTCTGCGCGGCGAGGGCGGCCGCCTGCTGCGCGGCGAGCTGCTGCTGGCGCTTTTCCTCGGCCTGCTGCTGTGCTTCCTGCTGCTGGCGGCGCTGCTCCGCGAGCTGCGCCTCGCGGGCCGCCGCTTCCTGCTGCTTGCGCTTCTTTTCCTGCAGTGCGATGTCGGCCTCTTCGTCCTTCGCGGGCGGCGGCGCGGGCTGCACCTTGACCGGCGCGGGCGGCGGCGGAGCGGGGCGGGGCGTCGGCGTGCTGAGGTCGGGAATCTCCGTCCACAATTCGGCTTCGGATCCGGCCGGCGTGTTGTTCTGCCAGTTGATGCCGTGATACAGCAGCCAGCCGAGCAGCAGATGCATCAGCGCGGCGAGCGCGAACGCTTTCCACGTGCCGCGCTCGCGCGGCGGTCGAATGGGTCGGACGCGGTTCTGCCGGTTGCTCATTGCGATTTGACTAGCAATCCGACGCGTTTGACGCCGCGCGCTTTCATGTCGGACATCACGTTCATTACGACTTCATACTTCACGGTCTTGTCGGCTGCGATCACGACGGGCTGGTCCGGATGGGACTCCTGCCGGTTGAGCACGAACGTGTTGAGCTGTTCCTTCGTCATGTTCTGCTGCTGCGCCGCGCCGCCGTCTTCCTTATAGCGCACGTTCATGCTGCCGTCAGCCTTGATGTTGACGACGAGCGGCGGGGTCTGCTCCTGCGGCTGCGCGTTGCCGACGGTCGGCAGGTTGATGATCGACGGCGAGACGAGCGGCGCCGTCACCATGAAGATGACGAGCAGCACGAGCATCACGTCGATATACGGCACGACGTTGATGTCGGACATCGCGCGGCGCGAGCTGCCGCGCATGCTGGAACGGGTGGGGCCTCCGGCCATCGCGGACTCCTTAGTGCGCCTGACGCTGCAGGATGTTCGAGAACTCTTCGATGAAGGTCTCGAAGCGGATCGCCAGGCGGTCGATGTCGTGCGCGTAGCGGTTGTACGCGACGACGGCCGGAATGGCGGCGAAAAGACCGATGGCGGTCGCGACCAGCGCCTCGGCGATGCCGGGCGCCACGTTCGCGAGCGTCGCCTGCTGCACGTTGGCCAGGCCGCGGAACGAGTTCATGATCCCCCAGACCGTGCCGAACAGGCCGATGTACGGGCTCACCGAGCCGACGGACGCGAGAAACGCGAGATTCGCTTCGAGGACGTCCATTTCGCGCTGGAACGCGGCGCGCATCGCGCGGCGCGAGCCGTCGAGGATCGCGCCCGGGTCGGTGATGCGGCGCTCCTTGCCTTTCAGGAATTCGCGCATGCCGGATTCGAAGATGCGCTCGAGCGCGCCGATGGTGTGACGGTTATTGGCCGCGCTCTGGTACAGCGCCTGGAGATCGCCGCCCGACCAGAAATCGCGCTCGAAACGCTCGGTTTGAGCGCGGGCGCGCCGGATGGCGAACCACTTGCGGAATATGAACGTCCACGAGAGCAGAGACAGTATCAGGAGCAGCGCCATGACGGCCTGGGCCAGCAGGCTCGCATGAATGACGAGAGAAACGATCGACAGGTCTTGTGTAGTGTTCATAAAGGTCCGCTGTAACGTCCCGGAAGGGGCGTCCGGTCAGGGTGTGTCAGGCTTTCGTCAAGCAATGGAAAGTCTCGGCCGCTGCCGGCTCATGCTCGGTGCTGCTTGCGCACCGCAGTCTTAGTGCTGTTCAGATCGATACGAGTTCATTGGCTGTTTCAAACGGTGTTCACGCGCGCGCCGCCGTCCGATGCGCCCGCCGGCGACGGGCCGCGCTTCAGTCCGGCGAGAACCGCAGCGGGAATGCCGGTGGGACGGATCGACGCGTGATCGACCGATGCCACCCGGATGTCGCCGGCCGCGAGCAGCACGCCGTCGCGCCACGCCTCCTGGTGAAAATCGACCGATGCGCGGCCGAGCCGCTCGATCCGGCTGACGATCCGGACCATGTCGTCGAGCCGCGCGGGCGCCGAGTAATCGACTGCCGTGCGCTTGACGACGAACACCACGCCGTCCGACTCGATGAGCTTCTGCTGATCGATGCCGCAGGCGCGCAACCATTCGGTGCGCGCCCGTTCGAAAAACTTCAGGTAGTTCGCGTAGAAGACGATGCCGCCGGCGTCGGTGTCCTCGTAGTACACGCGGATCGGCCACTCGAAAATCAACGGGTCGTTCGCCGGCTGAGGCTCGCTGCTGGACATATTCATCCGCTTATTTTACCGGAACCCGCGCACGGGTCGCCAAATCCGCCCATCAGCCGCGATGAATCTGCAACGGTGCGAAGGTCTGCGCGATCGGCATGATTTCGATTGCATTGACGTTCACGTGCGCCGGGCGCGTGGCGATCCAGTAGATCGCGTCGGCGATGTCCTGCGGCATCAGCGGCTGCATGTCCTTGTACACATTGGCCGCTTTCTGGTCGTCGCCCTTGAAGCGCACGCTGGAGAATTCGGTGCCGCCGCACAGGCCCGGCTCGATGTCGGTCACGCGCAGCGCGGTGCCCGCCAGGTCCGAGCGCAGGTTCAGACTGAATTGCCGCACGAAGGCCTTGGTCGCGCCGTAGACGTTGCCGCCCGCGTACGGATAGGTGCCCGCGACCGAGCCCAGGTTGAACACGTGGCCGCGATTGCGCTCGACCATGCCGGGCAAGAGCGCGTGCGTCACCGCGACGAGGCCCGTGCAGTTCGTGTCGATCATGTCCTTCCAGTCGTCGAGATTCGCGCGCTGGGCGGGTTCGAGGCCGAGCGCGAGGCCGGCGTTGTTGACGAGCACGTCGATTTGCGAGAACGCCTCCGGCAGCGAGGCGATTGCGGATGCGATGGCGCGCTCGTCGCGGACATCGAGTTCGAGCGGCAGGAGCGCGTCGCCGAGTTCGTTCGACAGGGCTTGCAGCCGGTCCTTGCGGCGGGCCGTGGCGATCACGCGATGGCCGCCCTTTACGAAGGTGCGGGCGATGGCGGCGCCGAAGCCGGCGGACGCGCCAGTGACGAATACGATCATGAGCGGATTCCGGTGTTTGGTGAGGGAAAGAATGCCGGCCCGGCGCGCGGGCGCGCCGGGCAACGGCGCACAGCGTACTTCCAATGGTGCGGCGCGGCAAGCCGCGGGAACGGCGGCGGCCTGGGCCCGATTGTGCACGAACGATCGATTTCGGGCGGTTACGGCGGCCGGTCCGGGGCCGCGGGCGGCCGTGCCCGGCGCTGGCGGGCGGGGCGCCGGCGCGCGATTGCCTGCATTGCCTATTCGGACGGCCGCCATTAAACTACAACGCTCAAACTCCGCGTGACTGGCGATAGAATCTTTGGATTCAAGGTGGAACGACCCACCGGGAAGCGCGGAGCATCGTTTTGCCGTTCGCCTGGGCAGCTGAGATCCGCGCGCCGTCGCTGCGTTGCCGGTGGCTGTCCGTCTCGCGTGACCGGAGTCTTCCTTCCGCCACGCCAGGACCTCTCCCGCACCCTGCGCCACGTGCCGCCACGTCATGTGATGCAGCCATGCCCGCGCACGCGCGATCCGGTCAACCTGTTGAGATCTAACGGAAAACGTATGTTTGACAAAGCCAGCAGCACCATCGCGAACGTCGATCCCGAACTGTTCAAGGCAATCGAGCAGGAAAACCGCCGCCAGGAAGATCACATCGAGCTGATCGCGTCGGAAAACTACACGAGCCCGGCCGTCATGGCCGCGCAGGGCTCGCAACTCACCAACAAGTACGCGGAAGGCTATCCCGGCAAGCGGTATTACGGCGGGTGCGAATACGTCGACATCGTCGAGCAGCTCGCCATCGACCGCGTGAAGCAGCTCTTCGGCGCCGAGGCCGCGAACGTGCAGCCGAACTCCGGCTCGCAGGCCAACCAGGGCGTGTTCTTCGCGATGCTCAAGCCCGGCGACACGATCATGGGCATGAGCCTCGCCGAAGGCGGCCACCTGACGCACGGCTCGCCCGTGAACATGTCGGGTAAATGGTTCAACGTCGTGAGCTACGGCCTGAACGAAGCCGAAGACATCGACTACGGCCGCACCGAGGAGCTCGCCAAGGAACACAAGCCTAAGCTGATCGTCGCGGGCGCGTCGGCGTTTGCGCTGAAGATCGACTTCGAGCGTCTGTCGAAGATCGCGAAGAGCGTCGGCGCTTACTTCATGGTCGACATGGCGCACTACGCGGGTCTCGTCGCAGCGGGCGTGTATCCGAACCCGGTGCCGCACGCAGATTTCGTCACCACCACCACGCACAAGAGCCTGCGCGGCCCGCGCGGCGGCGTGATCCTGATGAAGGCCGAGTTTGAGAAACAGATCAACTCGGCGATTTTCCCGGGCATTCAGGGCGGACCGCTCATGCACGTGATCGCCGCGAAGGCCGTGGCGTTCAAGGAA
>Ga0163162_10004730_pt1 | contig 13131 bp, 11 predicted proteins | sample S55metaG_FD_115310 | JGI IMG/M metagenome (GOLD analysis project Ga0163162, IMG submission 115310) | Switchgrass rhizosphere microbial communities from Kellogg Biological Station, Michigan, USA - S5-5 metaG | ecosystem: Host-associated > Plants > Roots > Rhizosphere > Soil | place: USA...
CCACGACCGCGACCGGCACCCAGTTCGAGACGAACAGCAGCACCATCGTGGCGATGATGGCGAAGGTAATGAGTATATGCGGCGTCATCGCACCTCGCGAGGGCGGTCTGGCCCGGAGCCAGCGCTGCTTGCCCGTGCCGCTCTACCGCGACAGCGCTTCCAGAATACGTGCCCAGGAGCGGATGCCCTTATGGAAGCTCTTGAGATTGTACTTCTCGTTCGGGCTGTGGATGCGGTCATCCTCGAGGCCGAAGCCCGCAAGCACCACGTCCATGCCCAGCGATTGTTTGAGCTGATGGGTTACGGGAATGGAGCCGCCACCGCCGATGAAGACTGCGGGCTTGCCCCATTCGGCCGTCAGTGCGTCGCGCGCCTTGCCGAAGGCCGGGGCCTCGATCGGGAAGCGGATCGCCTGACCCGCGCCATGCTCCAGGAATTCCACACGGCAATCGGCCGGGACGCGTGCATGCACATGCTCCCGGAAGGCTTTGCGGATGGCATGGGGGTCCTGATCGAAAACCAGGCGGAAAGACACCTTCGCCGATGCCATGGCGGGAATTACGGTCTTGAATCCGGCCCCCTGGTAGCCGCCGCCCATGCCGTTGATTTCGCAGGTCGGGCGCGACCAGACCATCTCCAGCGCGTCGCGGCCCTTCTCGCCGGCAGGAATCGAAAGCCCGATGGCGCCGAGGAAGGACTTTGCGCTGAAGTTCAGGCTGTCCCATTGCTCGCGCAGCGCCTTCGGAAGTTCCGGTACGCCGTCATAGAAGCCGCGCAGCGTGACGCGTCCGTTGTCGTCGTGCAGGTCAGAGAGGATGCGGGCGAGGATGCGGTTCGGATTGGCCGCGGCCGAACCATAGAAGCCCGAGTGCAGGTCGCGGTCGGCGGCGTGTATGATGACCTCTTCACCGCAGAGTCCGCGCAGCATAGTCTGGATCGCCGGCGTCTCGTGGTCCCACATGTTGGTGTCGCAGATCAGGCCGATATCTGCGCGCAGCTCCGCGGCATGGGCATCGAGAAAGCCCGGCAGGTTCACGCCACCGGATTCCTCTTCGCCCTCCAGCAGGATCGAAACCGGAATCGGCAGTTTGCCGGTGACCGCCTTCCAGGCGCGGCAGGCCTCGACAAAGGCCATGAGTTGGCCTTTGTCGTCCGCGGCACCGCGGCCCGTGATGATCTTCGCGCCATCGGGCATCGTCTGGATAGACGGATCAAAGGGATCGCGATCCCAGAGCTCGAGAGGATCGACCGGCTGCACATCGTAATGGCCGTAGAACAGCGCCGAGGGACCGGGCACGTTGCGGTCATGCGCCACGACCATCGGGTGCCCCGGTGTCGGGCGCACCGAGGCGTCGAAGCCAATGCTCTTGAGGTCGGCCACGTGCCATTCGGCATTGGCCGTACATTCGGCCTTGTAAGCCGGATCGGTCGAAATCGACTTGATGCGCAGGATCGCGAACAGACGCTCGAGAGCCGCATCGAGATTTGCGTCGACGTTGGATAGGACATCATCGAGCTTGGTCATGGAGCCCTCCGGAGGGTCTTCTGAGCCGTTGGTCAGTACGCGGGCGCGATCGCCACATTGTCCGTCGTAGCAAACGCTGTTTCTTGCCAGGAGGTTACGATTGCTATTCGTTCCTTCCGTGCTTACGCGGCGCCGGGTCGGGAATTTCGCCTGGCAGGAAGTTGGGCAGCTTCCCTGCCGGGAAAATCGCAAGCAAGGCAACGCCAGCCATGATGATGAGGCCAATTTTCAAAGCGCGCAATCGCACGACAGTGTTGACGCGCACTGCTTCCGCCACTTGAGCCGGAGAGGCCGTGGTTTGCTCCATCACGCTCTGCAGCCGGTCATTGCTGATGAAGGTGATGTTATCCAGGTCCAGCTGCGCCTGTATCTCAGGCGGCAATTTTGGATTTTCGGCGATGGTCCGCAAAACAGCCGCGCTTAACAGGCCGACGAGGAGTGCCCCGGCCACCGCTGTGCCGACGGCCGCGGCGAGATTGTTGGTCGTGCCGCGCAGCGAGCCGACGTCGCCTGCGAGTTCTTTCGGCGAAGCCGTGACCAGCACGTTGAACAGCAGTGTGACCAGCGATCCCTGTCCAATGCCGAAAATCACGAGCCCAAGGAGAACCGGGACGGCGCTCCAATCATTCCTCACGACAAAGGCGAGCCAAAGGAGCGCCACAGTGCAGAGTATGAAGCCATAGCGTCCGATCTGCCTCGGCGTGAACCGACCATAGAACCGCACGATCAGCATCGCAGCGAAGAAGACGGTGAGGTTGAAGGGCATCATGGCGATTGTTGTCGCCAGCGGCGTGCGCCCCTGCACGATCTGGATGTATAATGGAACCGAGAAATTGAGCATCGCTTCCAGCGCTACGACAGCAAACATCGCGTACACCGCCGCCCGCTCCTGCGGGGAGTCGATCACCTCGAGCGCAAGAAGCGGTGTCTTCCCCGCAGCCTGCTGTCTGTGGGTCCAACTCAGAAAGCCCTGACCGAGCACGATACCCATCACGATCATGATCGGGGCGGGAGATACGCCAAAGAGGTCGAATGGCGCATTGGGCCCCGCCAATCCCAGCCCCCACCGATTGAGGTTGTTGAAACCGAAGCTGATCAGAATGATGGCTGCGGCAGCGAGAATGACACCTACGAAATCGATCCGGACCTCCGGACGCGCCTCATCGGGCTTGAGACGAAAGCTCAAAAGGAAAACCACAGCCGACACGGCGATCAGAATCCCGAACGCAGGGCGCCATCCGATGAATGTGCCTAGAGTACCGCCGATGACAAACGCCAGGACGCCCGCAGCGGCGCGCGCGGAACCCAATGCGCCAACGGCTGTTGCCTGCTGCCGCCCCTTGTAGTTTTCCGCGATAAGCGCGACCAACGACGGTACGATCACCGCACCAGCCGCGCCGGACAAGGACTGCGCAGTAATCATGAGATCCGCGTTTGGACTGAACGTCATCAACACCTGCGCGACGCCGAACACGGCAACGGCAACGCGGAATACGTGCGTCGCCCCGTAGCGCTGTGTCAGCTTCGCACCGAGCATGACGAAGCCGGCAACAAGCATCGAATAAGCCACGATACCGCTGGCGACAGTCGTGGGCGGAACGCCAAAACTGTTGACCATCCCTCCCAGCGCAACCGGCAAGGAGGCGACGTTGAAGGACATGATCATCTGGCCGAGGGCGATGGTGATCATCGGCACCCAGGATGCATTCTCTTCTTCAACGGAGTGAACCGTCGTCGCAGATGCCATCGTCATGGCGTGTCCCCTGTCATTTCTTCTGAAGTCCAGCCACAGTCAGTGCGGGCTGAATCTACGACAATTGCAAACCTACGCTTCCGGGTTGGACATGAACAAATCCATGCCCAGCCGCTGCGACAGATACTTCGCTACAAGCTGTCCCTTGACGCTGTTTCCGGCGCTGTCGAGCGGCGGCGCAAAAGTCCCCAGACCGCCCTTTCCGGGGGAGACCGTGACGATCCCGCCGCCGATGCCGCTCTTGCCCGGTAGCCCGACATCGTAAAGCCAATCGCCTGATGTCTCGTACATTCCGGCAGTCGTCATGACGGCCAGTGCGTAGTGGCAGACCGACGGATCGACCACGCGCACTTTCGTGATGGGGTTCACGCCACCGTCCGCCAAAGTCGCACCCATCACCGCCAGATCCTTGGCACTCACATTCAGCGCGCATTGTCTGGTGTAAAGATCTGTCGCCTCTGCCGGATCACAGTAAATCCGTTCGAAACTCTGGAGCAGGCGGGCGATGCTCTGGTTTCGGAAGTTGGTCTCCGTCGCCGAGGCATAAACCTCGTCGTTAAGCGCAAGCGGACGTCCGGCGAACTGTGACAATCCGTCGTAGATAAACTTCCATTTCGCATCAGCCGTCGCCCCCGGGACGAGGCTTGTCGTCGCAATCGCGCCCGCATTCACCATCGGATTTGTGCGGCCATCGGGGTTGCGTTCGACGGCAGCGAGCGAGTTGAACGGAAGGCCGGTCGCGTTCGCTCCAAGCTTCTGGCGTGCCTGCGCCGCGCCGAGGACCTGACAGACCAATGCAAAGATGAACGGCTTGGAAACGCTCATGATCGAGAACTCGTATTCGGCCGCCCCCACAGCGTAGACCGCGCCGTTGGTGCCGACCACGCAAACGCCGAACAGGTCGCTCGGTACTTCGGCGAGCGCGGGATATACTTGAGAGTTCTTGCCGTCCGTATTTGATTTGTAGCGCGCGTACACCTCGTCGATCAGCGAGATGACTTCAGCTTCGGCTGGCAAGTGTCCGGTTGATACGTAGGAATAGTTGTTGTCGGCATCGGCGTTCGCATTCATTGCGCGTTCCAAGCCTCCATAATGAGAAGCACCGAGGGAGCCCCGACATGTGTCGGGTCAAACGCTCCTCACTCGCCGTTTTCGTTCACTGCCTTTAGCGAGGCCCAACGGACCGTCATCTAACGTTGATTTTCCTTGGTGAACAATCAGGCCATTTACCCGGACATCTCGGGGTTTTTCCGGGTTAGGGCTGCCTTGCGCCTCACAATCCCCAAGGCAAGCCCAGCAGGTACCAGACAACGAACAGCACGGTCCAAATGATGGCTATCCAGAGAGTGTACGGCAACATCAGCGCGACAACCGTTCCGACGCCCGCTTTCTTGTCGTAAATCTGGGCAAATCCGACCACCATGGCAAAGTAGGCATTGAGCGGGGTAATCGCGTTGATCGGCGAGTCGCCGACGCGGTAGGCGGCCAGGACGGCCGCGGGATCGACGTTAAGCTGCACGAACACCGGCACGAAGACCGGCGCGAAGATGGCCCATTTGGCGATCGCCGGCGTGAACACGAAGTCCAGGATCATGACGACAATGATGAAGCCAACCAGCAGCCACAGCGTGCCGATATTCGCGCTCTTCAAGACATCGGCCATCGTCAGGGCCATCAACGTTGGAATGTTGCTATAGTTGAAGTAATCGACGAACTGGCTGATGACGACGAAGAGGAGGATGGTGCCGCTCAGCGAAGCCACCGCCTTGGTCATGGCCGCGATGACGGCCGTGGAGCTATTCACCGTCTTCGCGCCGATGCCGTATGCGATCCCGGTTGCAAGGAACAGCACCATGATGACCCCGATCAGGCCGTTCATGAATGGTGAGTTGCCGATCAGGACGCCCGTGGTCGGATTGCGCAGGGGCGCGCCCGACGGAACCGTTAACAGAAGGAACAGGATCACGACCCCGAGCAGCGCAAAGCCGCTGTACCTCAGCCCACGCGACTCGTCGGCGGAAAGCTGCCCTCCGTTCGCCTCCGGCTGAGTGTTGGCGGTCTTCTCGGCCTGGTAAGCGCCCAGCCGTGGCTCGATGATCCGGTTGTTGATGAGCGCGATGACGATGGTCAGGACAACAACGGAGGCGATCGAGAACGAGACGTTGGCGGTCAGATCCAGCGACGTGGTGGGGTTGACCATGTGGATTGCGTCGTTGGTGATTTCCGTCAGAACGGCATCAAGCGGCTTGATGATCATGTTCACGGTGAATGCACCGGCGACTGCGGCAAATCCCACAGCGAGCCCGGCGAGAGGATGCCGGCCAACGCTCAAGAAGGCGGCGCCGGCCAACGGGATCAACACCACATAGCCGGCGTCTGCGGCAATGCTGGACAAGATGCCGACGAACGCGACGATGTAAACGAGTGCCCAACTCGGAGAGACGGCCACGAGTTTTCTGATCAACGCGTTGATCAGGCCGGCTTCCTCGGCGACGCCGACGCCCATCATGGCGACGATCAACAGCCCAACCGCGGTGAAACCCATGAGGTTTGGCACGAGCCGGGTGTAAATATGACGAATTCCATCCGCCGTCAGCAGGCTATTGGCGGCAGAGGTCGCGGTCTCGATCTTGTGAGTATCCGGGTTGATGACCTGATAGGTGACGCTTGCCCCCAACATGTAGAGTAAGTGAGACAGCACCAACACGATGGCGATGAGGATCAGAAATATCACGACCGGGTGCGGGACGCTGTTTCCGACACGTTCGACAGTGTCGAGGGCTCTTTGCGTCATCGTCTTCGATGGCGGCGTGTTCGTGGCGTCACTGCGCGCGCTCATGTCGGAAATCCTCCCGCTCCATTAGCGACGGCTGGAGCGGCGCTGGTACCATGATGATCCATGCTATGAGAACAGCGAGGAAGGATCGGACGCCAATGCGCGCTCGAAACCGCTGATCTCGTAATCAACGCGACGACCCCGCTACTCCTCTGACGAAGATGCCAGCGTCATCGCCGCGAGTGCGGCGACGATCTGAAAGGACCATGGAGACACGGAGGCCTCTCGGGAGAGGATTGCTCATCCTTTCGCGATCTGTCCGTTCACACGCTGCCTTACGAACAATCAATAAGGCGCTTCAAAATCCGGCTGAATACCGAATGCGCCTAGATTGTTCCGGGGCAATTACCGACCCGAACGAACGTCTGTGTCAGCAAGGCTTCCATGTCTGCCTGCGAAGCAACAAGGCTGTCTTCAGAACCGCACAGTGGCCGAGCCAAGGATGCGATTGGCGGTACCAGAGCCGGTGCTGACCGGGGCTGTTGCTGCGGTGCCGCCGTACACGTCCCGATGGGAGTAGACATATTCAAGACCGACGTCGAGCCATCCGGTCCCGACGCTGTTGCCACGAAGCTCGGCGAACGGGCTCCAGATCAAATTGACGATCCCCTGCTGCATGGTGCTGTTCAACGACGTCGCCGAGGCAGATCCCGGCACGAACAATTGCGCATAGGACGGATATTGCTGCCATGCGTAGGAGTAGACGAAATTGCTGCGCAATTGCGGTGTCCAGAAGCGGCGGTAGCCTGCGCTCGCGCCATAGGTCGGCAGGGCGTCGAGGCTGGGATCGACAACGCCGGGCAGGCCGATGTTGGACAGCGCATCCTGGCCGAAGGTATTGGCGCCGAAATAGCGCCCGATGCCTTGGCCGTAATAGGCCATGCCAACCAGCTCGTCCGGACCGAAAGCTGGTGACAGCCATCGCATTGGGAAGCGACCGCTACCTGCGACACCCCAACCGGCGGTATTGCGCTCGACCGCTGGCGGCGCCGCCGCCGTACCAGCCGTGCGGATGGTGAGATCGCGCAGCAGGCCGCGCAGGTCGAGGCCCAGGCCATCGTTCCGGTATTCGAGCCGGCCGAGTAGATCGGGCACGGAGGCAAATGACGGACTCAATCCACCAAAGCCAGCCGGGGTGCTGATCTGCGTGAATACGCCTGCTGCGGACGTGTACTGCGTATCCGGCATCTCGATCGAAACGTGCCCGGTCAATCCCGGAGCCAATGTCGCGGTCGCCCGAACCTGCGCCTGGCGCACGAATGACTGGTTGAGATTGGTCGAGAAGTTCACGGTTTCATAGACGCCCTCGTTCCACAGGCTGTTCGCCCAGCCGACCAGGACACGAAACTGTTCGCTGCCGACCTCGCCCCAGGCCTGACGGAGCCGAAAGACCGCATTGGGTGAGGCTGCCGTGCCCCCGCCGAAGTCGCCTTCAAAGCGGGTTTCCAGAGTGCCCCAGGCGGTCGCCGTGCGCGTATCCATACCGATGCGGCTGAACCGGGCGGACAATCCGGTATCGCCTCCCTGGATGTCGGCGGGGCTTCCGGAAAGCGGAATGGTTTGCACTGTCGGCGCATCGGACTGATTGCGGCCATTGAAGTCGTGGTAGCCATTGACGTTCGCGAAACCGTAGAATCGCACCTCGGACTGCGAACCCGGGATGCGCAAGGACAAACCCGGGAGATCGGAACGCAGCGCGTCCTCGCCTTCGCCGTCGAACTGACTGCCCATCGGTTCGGGCGGACGCAGGCCCGGAATGGGCGCCGCCGCGGCTTGTGGAGGGACCGCAGCACTCGCAGTCATTCGCGGCTCAGTCGACGCAACCGGAATCGCAGGCGGCTTTTGCCCGGCGGTCGGTGCGACGACGTCACGACGTGCGGTGGCGGCTTGGGACTTCGAATGCTTATCGCGCGTTTCGAGTTCGTCGACGCGATGGCGCAGCGCGCTGATCAGCTTGTCACCTTCGGTTGCGCGGGCTTGCAGCGCATCGAGACGGCGCATCAACTCTTCCATGGAAGGTTTCTGCTCCTGACTGGCGGGTGTCTGCGCCAAAGCCGGACCGGAAAATATTGCGATTGATGCAACGCCGCAAAGCGCTCGGAATGTTCGCACGCAAGCCTCCTGTTGGCACGTTCGGGGCACATCGAGTTTTGCGCTTGATTTCAGCGATCGCAAGCCAGCTCTATCGAAGGTCGAAATTTTCGGCAAGATTGTGCCATTTCGGTTGTACCGCAGCGCGGTTGCATCGCGCTCGGTCGGCTCAACATCATCCTGCAGCGCAGAAAGCGATCTCAGGATAGGGAGGGGTGCGTAAAATCGAAACGGCTCACAATCCCACCACTGTGCGCTGCATCCCGTATCGTCGCGTCTTGGGTGTCGCCGCCATATTTGCGTGGCACGAACTGCATAGTCATATGCCGGAATTCATGCCAGTCATGCGAGGTTTTGGTCTTCGGAGAATACAACCTGCTGGCTGAGGGTAAGATCGAGCGTATAATCCGATCTATCCCCTAGGGCGTTTCCTGTAGTCCGGTGATCGATGCTGGGACGACTGGAGAGGGGAGCTTTCGAGATTGAGCGTTGAGTTCGACCTCGAAAACGACCCGGAAAGTTGGGTGCGTACCGTGAAGCCACACAGTTCTCCTGCTTGCGAGCCGGCGCGTCCCTTTATCGACGATCACCTGATTGGCCAGGACGCAATTGGCGATCGCTCATATTGGACACACTCCGAAGAGCTCCTTTTCGCGGTCCGCCCCTCACGTGGCGGGCGCTTCGTGTACGAGGCAATCAATCAGGCCTTCGAGGCTCTCCTTGGAATGTCGCAGCAGGAGGTCCGAGAGCTGGACGTCTTCGAATGTCTTGCCAAGGAAGACGCCGAGCGTCTCTGTGAAATCCTCCAGGCATGTCTTGCGGAAGGAACCGAGGCCAAAATCCAGCACAGTCTGATGCTCGGCGGCTTGCTGCGGGATGTCGAGACAACCGTTGTTCCGATCCTCCATCCCATGGCCGGCAATGCGGCCCGGTTGATTGGCGGTCATCGGTTACTCCACAAGGAGGGGCTCGACTGTGTGACTGAAGAGGCTGCTTTCCTTCACGGGGACGTCAGCCTGATGTCCATCCGCGAGGACATCCACCAGCGGATCGCATCGGAGCTTCATGATTCGACATGCCAGGAGCTGGTTGCCGCCAGTCTTGGTGTGATGCGTGTCCGCACTTGCCTCGATAACCCGCGCGGCGTCGAGCGGCTTTGCGATGATATCGACGCGTCGATCGACGCGGCACTCAAGGAAATCCGCTCTCTGACCTATCTGCTCCACCCCCAGGATCTGACGGACCGGGGACTCAAGGCGACGATCGAGCAGCATGCCTTGGGGTTTGGTGCACGTACGTCGTTGCGGGTGAGCACGAGGATACCCGCCGCCGTCGATAAGCTACCTTACGCGAGCCAGCTCTCGGTGCTGCGGGTCATTCAGGAGGCGCTCACGAACATATTCCGCCACGCGAAGGCGACGGAGGTCAGAATCGTCGTCGAGGCGATCGAGGGGCACTTCCATCTGACGATCAGCGACAACGGGCGCGGTTTTCCGGTCGATCACACAAAACGTGGCAACGGTGCGATATCGCCCGGTGTCGGCATTCCCGCCATGAGAGCGAGACTTAAGCAGCTTGGGGGCACGTTCGAGATCCGGTCCGATCTTGCACCGCGACATTCCGGCACGACGCTGTGCGCGGTGTTCCCGCATGGTCTCATGACCAAAAGGCGCAGCCGGCGCGCGTCACTGAAATCATAAGCCAGCGTGTGCACGGAATGACGGAGATCAGGGACCCCGAGGGCAGGCAGTCTCTGTCCGTCGGTTCCCGGAGTTCCCTCCACGAAATGAAGGCTGATCGACGATGATCGTGTAGCGGTCCGATTTGGGCTGCGCGCGGGCAAGACCCGTCGATGTCTGATTGGAAACGCCGATGTTTGGTACATCCGCCCGGAGATATCAGGGTTTTGCAGGATAACCCATTGAAGGATAATCGGTAGATTGGCACACTTGACTGCTGGAAATCTCCATCCATTGCCCGACAGGTTCTGGGCCCGCATACGGGAACGACGCCGTGAAACGCATCGTGATTGCGGATGATCATGAAGTCGTACGTTCCGGGCTCCGAGCGATCGTTGAGACCCGCTCAGACTGGATCGTCAGCGGAGAGGCGACCAACGGCGAGCAGGCTGTGGCCGTGGCGGTGGAGACGCGTCCGGACGTCGTGATAGCCGACTATTCGATGCCGCTGATGAACGGACTTGAGGTCAGCCGCCGACTCAAGTCGATGCACCTGCGCACCGAAGTATTGATCCTGACGATGCACGAGAATGAGGAATTGCTGACTGAAGCCATCCTGGCTGGCGTTCGCGGCTTCCTGTTCAAATCGGACGCCAGTAGGCACCTGATCTTCGCGATCGAGGCCTTGCTCGATGGCAGACCTTACTTCACGGGCGTTCTGTTGGAGAAGTTGCTCCACGAATACCAGGCCGGCAAGCAAAATACGTCCGACATGCTGCTCACCGCGCGCGAGCAGGGCGTTGTCCAGCTTATTGCAGAGGGACACACCAACAAGTCGATCGGCGTCATCCTGAAGCTGAGCGTAAAGACCGTCGAGACCCACCGCGCGTCAGCGATGCGCAAGCTCAGAATGTCATCGACGGCCGAGCTCGTCCGCTACGCCGTTCGCAGGAAGCTCGTCAATCCTTGATGGAGCTTTCAATGCGAGTCGCCGCCTCGCTAGCGATCAGCGACAACGCGTTCTCCCGTTGGAAATGCCGCGATTTTCGCTGGAGCGACAGCGGTGCTGTCAAGGTCCGGACTTGGGCAGACCCGCTCCAGGAGCATCCGGGCATTTCCTTCCAGCGGCCCGAGGCTCGAAAGCACGACGTTGATCTCCCGAATTCGACGATACAACGTCGAGCTCGGCACACCTGGCTGACCGGCAGCGCAATGACGGATTATGATCGTCCGACGGACGCCCATTTTCAGCCGCATAAGCCTGGGATGCGACCGGCAAGTCATTGATTATCCTGAAACCGCAGCTGACTCTCAATCAGCGGTCCCAGGTTCGAGCCCTGGTGCGCCCACCAAGCTTTTCAATAGCTTAGGGGTTTGTTACGGTCGTCATTCCGACAGACGCGCCGTGGCTATTCCGACAAACCGGCTGTCTTTGTTCTTTCTTCTCGCCGTTTCTTCGTGCCGGAAATTAGCTGTTTCCGTGTGCGCTTTGCCTAGGTCGGCAACTGCCGCGACGGGCGATGGCGGCCGGCGGCTTGAGTTCAGCGTCCGTCAGATCGCTGTCGGCTCCCTCGGTAAAGCCGCCGTGGCGGAATGATGTGAAGGACAGCTCTTCACGGAGATCGGCTGCACGGACGATCTTCTTCACGACCCCGCGTAGGTAGCGAAGATCCTGCTTGGCTGTGATCCAGGGTAGCGGGGTAGGTGTTAACTCCATCGCATGGGTTTTCCGCCGTTGGCCGCACTCTCCTGAGCAAGTATTGCGATACGCGTGGCGCGCAGGGCCTCGTTTGCCGCAATCTGCAAGGTCTCGCCGCGGGCGAGATGATCAAAGACGAAGCTGGCGGGCGAGGCGCCCACGGGCAGGTCGATTTCGCGCCGGGGTCTCGTTGCCGTCTCGACGAGCAGTCGATTTTCCGCGAACAGAACGTCAGCACGACCCTTTGTCCCGGAGATCCGCATGGCATAGTCGCCGTGCCGTGGCGATGCTTCGGGCTGGATCCAGTCAACTTCGATCGCGAATTCCGGTCCGCCATCGCAGGCGAGGATAGCACGCCCCATCGCGGGAAAGTTCGTCGTGCCGGCAGCCGGGGTCGACGAAATCCAGCCGCTGATCGTGCCGCTGGTGTATCCCGTCAACCAAAGGGCCAGATCAATATCGTGGACCGTGAGGTCAGCGAGGATGCCGCCATAAGTTGATGGTTCGAACATCCACGCTGGACGTCGGCTTGGGACCAGCTTGTGCGGCCCGGTTGCAGTGATGGATACAATGTCTCCAAGTTGGCCGCTGTCGATCACGGATCGGAGTGCGAGCGTGACCGGATAAAACCGCTTCTCGAGCAGAAGAGTGAGCAAATTGCGCCCGGCGAGCGTCTCCTCGATAAGCGCAAGCTGGGCCAGGGTCACAGCCATGGGCTTGTCGGCGATCGCGAAGATGCCGCGGCGTAAAAGTTCGACGACGATTGGAGCGCGAAGGCCGAATTCGGTGAAGACTGCTGCGGCCCGAACCCGATGCGCATCCAGAAGCGCATTCGGGTCGGCGTAGCCGGGCGTCTTGGTACGTCGTTCGAGCTCGGTGCGCCGCGCTGGGTCATGATCGGCGACGGCCACGACCCTGACGTCGGTTCTGACAGCGATCTCTGACAGCACGTATTCGACATGCGGGTGGGCTGCGCCGATGATGGCGATGTCGAGCATCTCGGAGCTAGCTGGCATGAATGGCCTCCGCTGCGATCTCATTGGGGCTGACGGCGCGACCTTCGGCAGCCGAGCGATAGATGGCGTCAACCAGTCTCGCAGCTTCGAATCCATCCCTGAACGTGCTCGCAGGCGGCCGTTGCTCCCGGACGGCGCGAACGAAGTCGCGCCATTGGGCGATATGTCCGCCGATCCCGATGGCCTTGGGATCGCTGGCGGCACTGCCAACCCCGGCCGCACTTGGCGGCTCCGCAATGCCGGGAAAATCCCAGCGCACGATGCTGTCGTTTGCGAGCTCGCAACTGCCGCGGTCCGTGAACAATCGAAGCATGGCCGGCCGTCCCGGAGGGAGCGCCGTACTCGTCACGATCACGCCGAGCGTGCCGGATGCGAAAGACAGCAGCGCCGCCGTCGTGTCCTCGACGGCGTGTGCGTGTCCGAGCGTCGTCGTCTTGCCTTGAACGCTATCGACGGCTCCGAACAGCCAGAGCATCAGGTCGAGATTGTGAACACCCTGATTGAACACCGAGCCGCCGCCATGCTCCGCTTC
>Ga0163162_10004732_pt1 | contig 13127 bp, 6 predicted proteins | sample S55metaG_FD_115310 | JGI IMG/M metagenome (GOLD analysis project Ga0163162, IMG submission 115310) | Switchgrass rhizosphere microbial communities from Kellogg Biological Station, Michigan, USA - S5-5 metaG | ecosystem: Host-associated > Plants > Roots > Rhizosphere > Soil | place: USA: Michigan...
CGCTTCGCGGTACAGTACTGGGCGCGTCTTACTTTCCGTGCAAAAGTTCAAGTGAACAATCTCGTAACCGAGTAAAAGTCCGGCTGTGTGCTAGAATCTTCGACCATCGAGCACTAGGAGTTGACGAGAAACCCGCAACCTACTAAATGCCAAAATCCACCCGAATTTCGTTTATTCATTGCCCCGATGCGTACCTCGCCGAAACGCAGCAGTATGGAGCAATGTTCATGCCCGTGTGGGCATACACGCTAGCCGCGTATGTCGAAAATCCCGAACAATACGACATGAATCTATTCGACATGCGATTTGATCGTGTCGAAGATATTCCGGAATCGGATCTGTTCATCTTTAGCGGTGTTAACCAGGATTACGAAACCATAGTCGATACGCACGCTCGGGTTCGCGAACGACACCCGAACTCGACGTTCGTTTTGGGTGGTCCCATCGCCTGGTCTCTGAATGAGGCTGGTGAAGTATGGAAGCTGGACATGTTTGATCATGTCTTCATCGGCGATGGAGAAGAAGCTTTCCCAAAATTCCTGCATCTCTTTCAGCAGCACGATGAATTACCAAAAGTGCTGACCACGAAACAACGCTTTGACGTTTCAAAAGCTCGCGGGTTCTACCGACCGTTTCTTGATTCAACCTACAAGCGCTACTACGGAGCGGTGCTCGAGGTGTCTCGTGGCTGTCCTTTTTTGTGCGAGTTCTGCGACATTCGAATCCTTCCTGACAACAACCGCCCCCACAATTTTCCGGCAAGCCATATAGTCTCTGAACTCGACTACCTGGCCAAACTTGGTATCCGGCAGGTACTTTGCGCAGCAGACAACTTCATCGGTGACCTTCGTTGGGCCGAAGACGTGCTCGACGAAATTATCGCCTGGCAAGAGCGAACAGGAGCTCGGATTGCACTGTACACATGGCTAACTATCAATCTCTCCAGGCATCCGCGACTGCTCGAAAAAATGCGACGTGCCAACTTCGACATGTTGTTCATCGGAGTCGAAAGCTTCAGCAACAACTCGCTGCTCGAGACAGCTAAAGTGCAAAACACAACCGGCGACATGATCCAGGCGATCCAGGAGATTCAGTCGTACGGGTTTGCGGTAGTTGCGGGTTTGATTTTTGGTTTTGATTCGGATACGCCGGACGCGTTCGGGCAAACACTCGAAGGCATGGCTAAATCGGGATTGATCTCGGGCGATCCATCGCTGTTGACCGCATTGCCGGGCACGCCACTTTTCCGACGAATGAAATTGTCTGGTCGCCTGCGCAACAATAAAAATAGTCTCGGCGGCTACAAGTACTGCACGAATATCCGCTACTTAATGCCCGCCAAAGAAATCATTGATGGCTATCGGTATTTTGTGAATCGCTTTTGCGAGGGACCTTATCAATACGAGCGGCTAAAGACCTTTCTCGAGAATCTCGATCGCGGAAATTATTTGCCGCTCAAATCAGCTGGTTATGGCAGTCTGGGTAAATATGTCTCGATGGTGTTCAAAAGCCCTCGAGCCATAAAGATGCTGGCCCAACGACTCTGGCAAATAATCGCGAGGCCAACCGTTGCCTGGTACACAACGCGAGCCTTGGGTCTGGTCATCGCCAAGTCGCGCAAACATCCAAACTTGTTTGGAGTTTTTCAATTCTGGCTTTTCAATTGGACCAACGCGATGCTCAAGTATGAAGGCTTGAGTGCTACTGACTTTGATATCGAGTCGGTCCCTGAAGATTTCGATCGATCTCTGATCTTGCCAGAACACTATGTCGACCTCGCTGATGAAGATATACCGCAGGCAAAGATCGCGGCACAGCAAAGGATTACCGTTAATCAACTGCGGCGTCTTACCGTCCTGCAATAGCTCCTCTCAACAGAATTTTTCGAGTAGCCTAGAACGTTGAAGCTCCAGCTCCAGCATCGCGCACGTGATCTCGCACTGCGCTTTGAGTTTTGGGACCTGCTTATCCTTGTTTTCCTGATCGCGATCGTGCGACAACCGTTTTGGTCCCTCGAGAATGAAACGGCCTGGTTCCTTACGGTTCCCGTGGCCGTCGTTTACTGGCTCGGTTACCTCTCTACCAAAGACCCGACGACAAAACGATTCAGTGTCAACTTCTGGTTGATTGTCGGAGTGCCGCTGCTGGTCGCTTACGCTTTGCGTGCACCTTTTCCCGACACCTCTTTCGACGTTTGGGGCCTTCGACTTTTCCATAGCGAACGCGCACTGCAGGGTTTTCTCTATAGACCCGAGGAGTTCTTTCCCACCGCAGCGCCCTTCAATCCCACGCCTGACATGATAACTGGCCTCTTTCGGCACGCCCTCGGTTATCGTCTGGGCACTGTCGTCAACTTGTTGGCGTTACTCTGGACCGCAAGTGTCATCAACAAGTTATCGTCACAATTCCTCACTTCCGATCGCCTCCGCGCTGTTGCTACCCTGCTTGTTTTGTTCACAGAACATTTTCTCTTTGAGATCAATAACTATATGCCGGACTTGCTTGCCTTACCGGTGTTGGCGGAGGCAACAAGACTCACGCTTGAGAATCCAACCCTCACAAAAAGGCGAGTGCTGCACGTTGTATTCTTGATCAGTCTGGCCGTTACTCTAAAACTCTCCAACGCTGCAGTAGCCATGCCAATCGTGCTGATCTGGATCTGGCGCTGCATGACCAAGCTGAAATTCAAAGAGTTTGCAATAACCTCAATTCTTTCACTGATAGTATTCATCGCGCCCCTGCTCTATTTCAGTATCTGGGTGTACCGGCTAACTGGTAGTCCAATCTTTCCGCTATACAACGGAGTCTTTCGCTCACCTCTCTATCCACCATTGATGGGCTGGGACGATCGTTGGGGTGGTTATGGTGTGTTTGAAATTCTCCTTTGGCCCATTTTGATCTTTTTTCATCCAGAACGAACAGCAGAGATCGTCGCTTATTCCGGAAGACTCTCAATCGGTTTTGTCGTTGCGATTATTTGCCTCTGTACAGCCAAACTCCGTTCTACCATTCGTCAGATCGCCTTCATTCTTGTCCTGGGCACGCTTCTTTGGAGCGTAACGATGGGCTACATACGTTACGGATTATTGTTGGAGTTGTTGTCGGGTGTCTTATTGGTATTGGTCGCCGTTTCACTTCTAGTCGAAACGAAGATCAGGAGCTGGCAGGCAGTCGCTGGAATACTGATCGCAGTTTTGCTGGTGGCACAGTCAGCAATGGCAGGACGTTTTCTCTTGAGACAGGAATGGAGTATGCGACCGACAGCCATCGACGACTTCGGCGCATACCGCCGGGAATGGACTCATGTCTGGCGCGATCGGTCACTCCCTGAGTTGCTCGGGCCAAAAGAGAGTCAACTGATCGACAATGTCGACGTGTGGGTCGTGAGTGGCACTAAAACTCCGGGGCTGATGATCCTGCTAAATGACCGACCACCTTTCGTCGGCGTGCGCTCGGCCGGATTATTTCTTTCGGACGCAAATCAGCGAGTATTCTCAGCCAAGCTCGAGGCGTTGCATGACAGACGATTGTCGTCACTTGTACTTCCAGTAGATTATCCAGGGTCACTCTTCGCCCTGCGCAGCGCGGGATTAGGAATCAACAAAATTACGCCGATTGTAATCCCATTTTATTCGGCGACTGATGATCAAGTTGACGCTTACTTTCTCGATGTCAACCGAGCTTATTGGGGTCAGCCGGTGCCAATGAAAACGGTCGGCACAGGACCGCTCCCAGATTCCGGGTATCGAGCTGACATCTCGATTTCTGATCTACCGTCAACCCTGCGCCCGGGACAAAGATTCACACTTTTCGCACGGATCCAAAACAATAGTGGTGCAGTTTGGCCATCGCAAGCTGGTCCTGATGAGAAGTTTCGCGTAGTACTCAATGCTGGATTCACTGACTCAACCGAGAAGCAGACCATTACGCTTCCATACGATCTACCTCCAGGCGAATCGGCGTTATTGCCGGTTATTATGCACGCAGGTGGGCCAGGAAAGCATTTGCTCGAGCTCGATATGGAGCAGAAGGGCGTAGCGAGGTTTGCGGCAAAGGGCTCGACGCCATTGACCATAAATCTTAATGTCGAGCGTCAATGACTTCGCTTGTCTCGCTCTTGATATTCTTGCGAGCCGACGAAGGATCGCGCCAGATCTTCACCTCCATGCTTTTTTACTTCTCCAACCCAATAGTTGAACCCATCCATATTCGAGTCCGGCGGGTCTCCCGGATTCCTTCGCAAGTATGCAAAAAAATGCAGCAATACAATTGCTCGCGCATGCTGCTGATCCACGACGCGTTGGTCGGATGCAATTTTCAGTAACATGTACGCGCGTGACTCGTTCCTAAACTTGAGAAGATCTGCCAGTTGCGCAACCTCTTCGGCACTTATGTCGACCCCGGCATTGCTGAATAGCTTGCGAACGTACTGCTGATCGTCCAATCCGTCGTAACTCTGTTGGAATTCCTTACCGCTCGCGATACTCTTTGTGTACTCTAAAAGATGCTTATTGAATTCGTCTTCCTGGCCCAGATAGAGCCCTTGGCCCACAGTCTTGATATCTCGCAGAAATCCGTCGTAGTCGGGCAACGCGCCGGAGCTCACAACATTCAATCGCAGAATTGCTTCGCTCCAGAGATTATAAGGAATAAGCAACTTAACAGGATCACGACTTACCAGTTGTGACCACTCTGAGGGGACATATTTCTCGGGATTCTCCGTCCGCGCTTCCGGCTCATTCCTGACGACCGCATAAAGCTCTGAGCCACCGTCAAAACTGTTGATATACCGCAACCGTCCGGAGGATAGCGCGGCACTCAAAAAAGCCTCATAGACACTTCGCCGCTCAGGCCGCAGCAGCTGTGTATGGACCACGAGATATGAAGTTGGTACTCGCTCGATTAGCTCAACCAACTTCATAGGAATAGGAGTCTCTCGAGCTAAAGAATCGATCTCATAAGAGTGCGGTGGCACAAAGGTCATGATCGCGTTTACCAGTGGCTTCCCATGATCGGCAGCGCGCAACATGTACAGATGTGGCAGCTCACCGCCGCCCGTGGGTAACTCCACCAGGCCACCTCGCATTGGTGTTTCCTTCAAGCGCAGAGCCAACTCCGAAGGAAACACTGCGCCGCGCAAAAAATTGAGTGGGGCTGCGTTCAATTCAACCAGCAGCAATCCTGCAATCGGAATTAAAAGTAAAACTCGCGGCGTACGCCAACGCCTCTGCACTGCAGCTACGCAGTTGATAGCGCCGCAACCGGAGATCACAGCGAGCCCTAAATAAGCGATCATCGCCGCGTGAGAGGGTTCGCGAATCGCTCGAAAGAGAAAGACAAAATCGAATAGAACTCGATATAACCACGAGTTTGTTCCGAGCGACATTAGTAGGCCAACAATTAACCAGACGGTTCCGATCCAATAGCTATCGCGACCTGACCTGATACTTTCGATCAGATTTTTTCTGCCAAGGGCATCGCGTAGAAGTTGTGGGTAGCTCAGGCAAAGACGAAGCGTGTAGCCCGCGACTAAAAGTAGTAAAACTCGGTCCACCGTTACTACGTTAAAGGGATCCCCAAACAGTGAACCGGAAGAGCCCGACCATCCCGTTAAAACGACGAGAAGTATTAGACAGGCGACACAAAGAACATCGAGAACGAGAACAGCGTGATTTCCGGCTGGTCCACTTTCTGTATCACTATCGATATCGCTCCGCTTTTTAACGAGACCAAATATCAGAGCAAAGAAAGCAAGTAACAGCGGTAACAATCCTGGAAACAGGCGATAACCTAGCGGAGAAAGGTTCTCTCCAAAACCAGACCACAATTTGTTTCGATGCTCCACAATCAACCAGTTGGCGAGCGTCGGAGACCTTGAATCCACAACTTCTCGGTTCCATTTGAAACCGTAGGTCTGACTGACTTGGTGGTATGGCAGCATGAAAGGCAATAGAACCAGCGAGCACGCAAGAGTAACGATTGCTCCGCGGAGCCAAAACTTACGATCTCTCACAAGGTCGTAATGAAAAATCAGGTAGCCTGCGGTCAGAGCCAGAGGTAAGAGTGAGAATATGAACCAGCTCAAACATGTAAGCGCGTTCATAATGAAAGAGAGCGTAAACCAGATGGCCCTTTTCCAACTCCTCTCACGCGCGAATAAAACAAGGGACTCCAAGAGCAACGGTAACCAGCCTGCCCAGAGATAGTGCAAATGAGACAATAGATGAAACCGGTAAGGAATAAATGCGAAAACAATTCCCGCGATCCATCCAGCTGACGTGGAGTTTGTCAGGGTTCTGGTTAACCTGAACGCGGCGTACCCACAGAAGGCAAAGCCCAGAAAGGTCGCAACGCTGTTAACGGTCAAGGGCCGAAAACCTAAAGCGAAGAGTGGGAAAAATAGAAGTGCAATCCCGTAATCATTTTCGGAGAATGCGAGAGTGTTCTTTAAAGGATAAAAGATATTGGCATTAAAGAGATGTAGCGGATCATGAAACGTCTGATGGTAATCCCACCAAAGCAGCCATGATATCGAGTAAGGATCTCCCGGATCTGCGATCGCATCTCGAAGGCGAGTAACCCATGGCCACGTCATTGCTGCGGTAAGAATCGCAAAGCCCAGCAATATGCAGAACTCGCGCGCTACCGGCCGCGTGGTTACGAGGGCAAGAAGAGTACGGAGTTTTCCGATGCGAGGTGAAGCTTTAACCGCCTCTGGCATGGGTACCGTTGCCATTTTCTCGCGCTAGATGTTAGGTTCTACCCTCTGAAAAATGGAGTGCTCAATCGTAGTTGAATAGATGTCGTGACGAGGGTGCAATTTAAACGGCGTCGTAAATGTTGTCAAGAAACATTCTTACGGCAATCGTTCATTTCACACTTGCGATTTGATCTCACTGGTCCGTATCTGTGTTTTGAGCGTCCCAATACCCACAGTCTTGTTTTTTGCGATCGTCATCTCCACGTGAAGTCTTCGACCGCTTAGCCAATGTACAAGAACAAGAAAGTTGCCGTGGTCGTACCGGCACATAACGAGTCGCTGCACATCGCAGATGTACTCAAATCAATTCCTGAGTTTGTTGATTACATCGTAGCGGTAGACGATTGCAGTCACGACGAAACACTGTCAGTAATACAAGCTCTACAGAACGAGCGAGTAATTGCCCTGCAGACACCATCAAATCTGGGAGTCGGCGGCGCAACAATGCATGGTTACTCTCGCGCACTCGAATTAGAGTGTGATATCGCTGTAAAAATGGATGGAGACGGTCAGATGTCGCCAGCCCATCTGTACTTGTTGTTGGATGCAATTATCGACGATGCTTGCTCATACGCTAAAGGCAATCGCTTTCTAGCGGGTGAGTCTCTTAATATGATGCCGCGCCATCGGCTCTTCGGGAACATAGTACTGACCTTCCTGAATAAGCTGGCCTCAGGTTACTGGCATATTTTTGATCCTCAGAACGGCTACACCGCTATCGACGCTGAAGCGTTAAGGAGGCTCGACTTAAGCACCATTCATCAACGTTACTTCTTCGAAAACGATATGCTGATAGCATTGAATTTTCAGAACGCTCGTGTTCGCGACGTACCTATCCCGGCCCATTACGGCAACGAAAAATCCGAACTCAATCCTTTCAGCGCAGGCATCACCTTCCCGCTTCTTTTTGTTCCGAGATTCTGGCGTCGCATCTACCAGAAATATGTTCTGCGCGATTTTTCCCCGATAGCTCTTTTCTTGTTTCTGGGAATTATCTTGTTCGCATGGGGCGTGATCTTCGGCGCTTACCACTGGATTCTAAGCATTTCAAGCGGACATGTTGCTCCCACCGGTACTGTAATGGTGGCCGTACTCCCTTTGATTCTCGGCTTTCAACTGATCCTCCAGGCGATCGTGCTGGACATTCAGGAGACTCCTAAGTGACCTGGTCAACGTTGCGTCGTACGATTGGACTGACCGAGTTACTAGTTCCCTTCTACGCAGCAGTTATCATCCGTCAGTTCTTTTGGCTGCTGGATAGCAACGGTGCAGCCTGGATCTTAACGATTCTCGTTACACTGTTGCTGTGGGTTTTTTGGCTTAAGGCCAAAGGGCCGAACGAAAAACCAGCCCCTGGTTTTTGGTTGTTCTTCGCTGTTCCGCTGCTGCTTGTCTATCTCCTGCGACTGCCGTTTCCCGACATATCATTTGACGTACTTAACTACCGGCTGGTCCAGTCTGAGAGATCGCTCATTGGTCCACTATTTATTAAAGGCGACTTTTTCCCAACCATATTCCCTCTTAACCCTGCAGTCGACACGTTGACCGGCATTTTTCGCCACGCTTTAGGCTATCGGCTGGGAACGATAATAAATTATCTCGCGCTCGTTTGGACTGGCCTTGTCATTGATCGAATGATGGCTCGGCAACTGTCAAATACAGTTGCTCGCGCTCTATTAATCCTGCTCGTTCTTTCAACTGAACACATCCTATTTCAGATCACCGGCTACATGGTCGACCTGCTTGCGATACCTTTATTACTTGAGGCGACATATCTCGCGATCAAATATCGCGACTCAAAGAGACCTTCATTTGACCTGATACTCATATCGGTACTGCTGGGCACCTCGTTAGCCATCAAGCTTTCTAACGCGCCGGCAGTGATTCCAATCGGTCTGCTAGCTGCTTTTCAATTTCTCAAAAACGCAAAGCCGGCGAGAAAAACTTTTCTGATTGGAGGAATCGCGCTTGTCCTCTTCCTAATACCTGCTCTCCCGCACGCAGTTTATATCTACAGTCAAACAGGCAGTCCTTTCTTTCCGCTCTATAACAAGTTCCTCAGGTCTCCTTTCTGGTCTGAAATCAACCTCGGAGATGGACGTTGGGGTCCGCGGGGATGGGGGGAAACTATTATTTGGCCCCTTGTCTCCATTGCGAATCCTACGAGACTGTCGGAGTTAGCAGTTTACTCCGGTCGCTTGAGTTTTGGTTTTGTGGCAGCAATCGTCTGCCTGATCTGGCCCAGAACATCAATAACACGATGCTTAGCGATCATCTTCTTAATAAGCTCAGTGCTCTGGAGTTTGACGAGCGGTTACATTCGCTATGCACTCTACATCGAGGTCATCGGTGGAATTCTAATCATTGAAGTTATCATTGCCGTCTTTCGAGAAAGAGCCTGGTCGCAAATACTGCGGTGGGCCGCAATCTTACCAGCGGCATTGGCCCTTGCGACGCAGTGCCTGCTCAGCGCGGCTTACGTGCAACGCACCGAGTGGGGAGGACGCCCGACTTTTTTTACTGAACCAAACGCTTATTTTAGTGAGCTAAAGTTTCTGCTTCACGATCGTGACCTACCTAACTTTATTCCTGAAGGTCAAAAAGGGATTTTTGATCAAGTAGAAACATGGATTGTGAGTAACGTAAAGACTAGTGGCGTTGAGGTATTACTGCGCAACCGGATCCCCATGATCGGAATTCACAATCAAGAGTATTTTGACGTGAAGAGGTCGAGGGAACGATTCCGTCAAGCGGTGCAGGAAAACAGTGGAAGAAATCTCTATAGCTTAAGTCTCGTGGACGATCTGGACGCCTCCCTGGCGATCATCAAACAACGAGGGTTCCAGCCTGGCAGTATTACTCGCTTACGAATTCCCTACTATTCGGAGCGCATTCAACTGCCGATGGCGATGATTCAAGTAGTCGACACTACTACGCCGCCAAAGCCGGCTGGCGAAATTCAGATCACGGCGACTACTGCTCCGTTGCCTGACGATGCCTGTAGTGCCGAGATCACTGCTCAGGCTCCCGAAGGCTTATCGCCAGGTCAGAAACTGTCACTCAGTGCTTCGGTCAAAAACTCGAGTACATATGTCTGGCCGTCGCGAGGCGATAAAAACGGAATGTACTTCATTAATATCGGTGACGCATGGTTGGATGAAAACGGTAATCTGGTGAACAATCTTGATGGACGAACTAATCTGCCACACGATCTCTGGCCCGGTGAGATGGTCTCGCTAACAATTAACGTGACCGCACCAGCAAAGCCTGGCAATTACGTTTTGGAACTCGATCTCGTTCAGGAGGGCGTTACCTGGTTCAAGGCAAAAGGGTCTCAGACTCTGCGCTTGCCTGTGCGGGTTCGATGATTTTCTGGTAACAAAGATAACTACCATTTTTCTACGCCGGACTTAGATGATATCTTTCAAACATTCCTAAGAAATAAATAGCTCAAACAAGGAGAGATTCTTTGTGTCACGTAAATACGCCGTTCTGTTTCTCACACTGACTCTTACAGTCGCAGCCTGTCGTCGCGAGCAGCACGAAGCGCCGGTACCAACTCAACCTAAGGGGCCAAAAGTTGCTTCAGCATTGCCCGAGAACGGATTCAAAGCTCAAATCTCGTTGAATGGCGCGCCCACAAAACTACGAGCTGGTGAACGGTCTACGGTCGAAGTTCATCTCAAGAATCTCAGCGATGTAATCTGGTACGCTCGAGGCGGCGAAATAAATTCGTTGCCCGACAATCGCTTCTATCTGGCCGTAGGCGATCGCTGGCTCCAGTCTGACGGGAAACTTTTAACGAATATGGATGGACGATACGGACTTGACCGGGACTTGAAGCCGAGTGAGGAAACTACCCTGCCACTTCAAGTGACCGCGCCGGGTACTCCCGGTGAGTACCAACTCGAGGTCGATTTGGTCCAGGAGCAAGTTAGTTGGTTTAGCGACAAAGGATCGCAAACCGCAAAGACCAAAGTAACGGTAGTTCGCTAGCGCGGTTTTACTTTAATGAATTTAGCGTTCTTCAGCCCACTGAACCCGCAACGCTCCGGCATCTCTGACTATAGCGAGGAACTTCTCTCGGAGTTGTCCAAACTGGTCGAGGTCTCGCTGTTTGTTGATGGCTTTCGGCCGACGAGTGTTGAGCTGCTTGAAAATTTTCCTGTCGTGGATTATGCGCGAGACGCTTCAAAGCTGAGCACTCTGAAGGACTATGATGCCGTGCTGTATCACATGGGAAACGATCATCGTTACCATGCTGGCATTTACGATGCAATCAAACTTCAACGAGGCATCATAGTCTTTCATGATTTCGCTCTTCAGGATTTTTTCCTGGGCTTAGCACGAGAGCGAAAAGACATGAACATCTACTTCGATGAGATGGGCGCCTGCCATGGGCTGGCTGCCAGTCGTAACGCAGAAAAGGCATTGGCCCAGGGAGGGCTACCACCTGCGCTCGATCGGCCGACCGATTTTCCTCTCAATTGCCGGCTCGCCAACAGCGCAGAAGGCATTATTGTTCATTCTGACTGGAGTCGAATACGGTTCGAGAAGATTGCGCCTGGAACTCCGGTTAAACGTATCTCCATGCCAATCAAGTCGTCACCAACCTTCGACAATGAGAGTCGCTCTTCAAAGAAGCTAAAACTTGCCAGCTTTGGACTGATCATTCCGGGTAAGGGTATAGATCAAATTCTTCGGGTTCTTTCGACGCTGCGAGATGAGTACGAGTTTGAGTACACACTTGTTGGAGCCGACAACCCTTATTTCGAAGTGCGGTCATTGATTGAGACCTATGGTCTGCAGGAGCGTGTACGAATCACAGGTCACGTTCCTTTGGAAGAATTTGAACGGCATATCGCGTCGACCGATATAGCACTCAATCTTCGCGAGAGAACTGTCGGCGAGACATCCGCGAGCCTTTGTCGAATCATGGCAGCGGGAGTACCCGTAATCGTCTCGAACGTCGGCTCGTTTGCTGAATTGCCCAACGACGCAGTTGTTAAAATCGAGCAGGATCACCTATCAGACAGGTTGCTGCAAGCCTATCTTCGCAAATTGATGGATGATCCCAATTTGCGCAAGCGCATCGGAGCGAATGCTCACAACTACGTACTAGCTGAACATGACGTAAGGGAAAATGCCAAACATTACGCAGCGTTTATCGATGAAATTGTAAGAGGACGAGCTCGCAGAAAGTTTGTCAGCAACCTGGCAGCTGACGTGTCGCTACTCGGCATAACTGAGAGTGAAAGCCTGATAACGACACTGGCAAGAGAAATTGCGCAGCTCACCACCATTTCGGAAGGTCCAGCGGTGAACGGGCACTACCGCCCCGTTGTTTTGCCTCCGGGTAACGAATCGGCAGGAGCTGGAACCCAGTCGTCCCGCCACCGCCTACCTAAAATCTCCGGTATTGACTACAAGAGCGCGGCCGTCAATTATCCGCGAAAACTCGATCCCGAGCGCCATTACTATCTGTTCACCAAACCTTTTTACAATCTCGCCAACAAGCCTTCCAAGCACCTCGGTGAAGGAATGGATGCCGAAACGTTCCGGCATTTCTGTGACTTCGCCAATATGGCAGTCGCTATGGCATTACCCGCCGGCCAAAAGATTCTCGACGTCGGTTGTGGTTCGGGATGGTTGAGCGAGTATTTCGCGCGACTTGGCTATGATGTCACCGGGATTGATATCAGTCCGGAATTGATCGAAATCGCGCAGAAACGGATCGACGCGCAAACTTATGACGCCGACCACGAAACTCCACTTCGTAGTAAGTTCATGGTCCATGACATCGAAACTTCCGCCCTATCAGACACGTTTGATGCGGTGATTTGCTACGACTCGCTGCACCATTTTGAAGAGGAACAAGAGGTGATTAGAAACCTGGCCTCGATGACCAGATATGGTGGCGTGGTGTTCATTCTCGAAGGAGATCGTCCGCAGAAAGGATCGGCCACTGAGGAAGAATTAATCGACGTAATGCGGCACTATGAGACACTCGAATCACCTTTCACCCGATCATACCTGCGTGATTTACTCGAACAGAATGGCCTGGCGGTGATCGGCGACTATGTGAGCGTGAATGGATTATTTGAACGCGGCGATCTCGACTTCACATCTCCCGAAGTCAATTATCTGCTCTGCAAGAAGGTGGTTCGATCGGTCGGTCAATCAGCTCTCTCCATCGGCACGAGTTGCCATCAAGACGGATTATCAGCGTCTATAGATTACGACTCATTGCCCACCACAGTTTTGCCGGGCGGAACTGTCGCGACAAGAATCCGAGTGGAGAATACCGGGTCTGCGCTTTGGCTGGTTGGTCCTGCAAACCGGCGTGGTTCGGTGATGTTAGCGCTGA
>Ga0163162_10004734_pt1 | contig 13125 bp, 10 predicted proteins | sample S55metaG_FD_115310 | JGI IMG/M metagenome (GOLD analysis project Ga0163162, IMG submission 115310) | Switchgrass rhizosphere microbial communities from Kellogg Biological Station, Michigan, USA - S5-5 metaG | ecosystem: Host-associated > Plants > Roots > Rhizosphere > Soil | place: USA...
CACGCCTGGGCGGCGCCAGTGTCGAGCTCTCGCATTCCTGCACCCTAAGCGAGAGTTCCAACTCGGACCAACTTCGCAGGTAAATCAGCGGATGGATCTGGTTGAATCCATCCGCTGCATTCTGGCTGGTAATTCCCCAAAGAACTAACGAGCCAGGATTTTTCTCAGCAGGCCGCAGTCACCACCGTTTCGCGCTGTTACGGAACAAACGCCTCAGCCGTCTGCCTTGATCAGTTCCTCTTCTGCCTGCCAGTCCTGCGCCTCGGCCAGTTGCACATCTTCAAGCAACTCCACGGCGCAATCGCTGCAGCAGAAGCCCGTCTCCGGGGAGCGCCTTGCGCTCTCATCTGCACAGTGTTCGTAGCGGAAGACTGGAGGGTCGGACGCGCACAGATCGCAATAGCGCGGCGCATCGAAGTGCATGGGATCAAATGTCGCGAACGTTACTTTTTCACTCATGGCACACCTCGCCTCTCACCACGTGCCGCTGGTGAGGTATTCGTCGATCGATTTCGCCGCGCGTCGTCCGGCACCCATCGCAAGAATTACTGTCGCGCTGCCCGTGACAATGTCGCCGCCGGCGAATACGCCCTTGCGGGATGTCCTCTGCGTGGTTTCATCGGCACTGATGTATCCACGCTTGTTGGTTGCGAGACCCGGTGTGGTGCTTTGCACGATCGGATTCGCACTCGTCCCAATCGCAATCACCGCCACCGAGAGCGGCAGGTCGAACTCCGAACCTGCGATCGGCACGGGGCGCCTGCGGCCTGATGCGTCGGGCTCGCCCAGTTCCATGCGCATGCAACGCGCACCAGTCAACCAGCCGTTTCCGTCGGAGAGAAATTCCACGGGCGCCGTCAGCACCTGAAAGTCGATGCCTTCCTGCCGCGCGTGCTTCACCTCTTCAGCGCGCGCAGGCATCTCAGTCTCGCTGCGTCGATAGAGCACATACGCTTTGCCCGCGCCCAGGCGCAACGCTGACCGGATCGCATCAAGCGCCGTGTTGCCGCCGCCGATGACCGCGACGTTCTTGCCCGCGAAGTCCAGCATCGGTTCGTCATAACGTGGAAATTCGTAGGCGTGCATTAGGTTGATTCGCGTCAGGAACTCATTTGCGGAATAGACGCCGTTCAGATGCTCTCCGGGAATGCCCATGAACTGCGGCAGCCCAGCCCCGGTTGCGATGAAGACCGCGTCATAGCCTTCTTCTTCCATCAGTTCATCGATCGTGACCGTTCGCCCGACCACCACATCCGTCTCGAACTCCACTCCCATGGCGCGCATGTAGTCGACTTGCTCGCGGATGATCTGTTTCGGCAGGCGAAACTCAGGGATGCCGTACACCAGCACTCCTCCGACTTCATGGAGCGCCTCGAACACGTGCACGCGATGACCCCGCTGCACCAGGTCTCCCGCGGCGGTCAGGCCCGAAGGCCCGCTGCCGACAATTGCGATCTTTTTCCCGGTCGGCGGCGCTTTCGGAACCTTGTTCAGGTCCATGTGCCGTTGCTCGTAGTCTGCGACAAATCGTTCCAGATAGCCGATGCCGAGCGACTGCACTTTTTTCCCCATCAGGCAGCCGCCTTCGCAGTGGTCTTCCTGCGGGCAAACTCTGCCTGTAATGGCGGGCAGCACGTTGTCTTCGCGAATTTTTGCGGCTGCTCCCAGAAAGTCCCCGGCCATAATCAGCTGCACGAAGTCTTTCACCTTCACGCCCACCGGACAGTCCTGTGTACATGCCGGCTTGGCACACTCCAGGCAACGCGCCGCTTCCTGTCGCGCGAGTTCGGTCGAATAGCCCAGATTCACTTCCGTGAAATTTGTCGCGCGCAATTGTGCCGCCTGTTCCGGCATGTGCTGCCGCGGAACTTTCATGCGCTCTTTGAGCGGCAGCGGGTTCAGTGATTTCGTCGTCATCGCTTTTCTCCCATCGCGCAAAGTTGCTCGTTTTCTTCGCGCAAACGTGCGAGCTGCGATGCCTGTTCGTTCTTGAACTCTTCCATCGATTTACGCTCCGCCTCCCGGTACATGCGGTTCCTCTGAACGAGTACCTCGAAGTCCACGCGGTGCGCCTCAAACTCGGGTCCATCCACACAGGCGAACTCACTCTTGCCGTCGATCAGGACACGGCAGCCTCCGCACATTCCCGTGCCGTCAATCATGATCGGGTTCAAGCTGACGATCGTTCGAATGCGTTCCTTCCGCGTGACGTCCGCAACCGCTTTCATCATCGGGATAGGTCCGACAGCCAGCACCAGGTCGATGCCGGTTCCGTTGTCGATTAACTGACGCAGCTTGTCGGTGACGAAGCCTTTGTCGGCGTAACTCCCGTCGTCGGTCGTGACCATGAGCGTGTCGCTGACTTCACCCATCTCACGCTCCAGGATCACCAGTTCTTTATTCCGCGCTCCGACAATCGAAATCACGCGGTTGCCCGCCTGCTTGAGAGCCGCCGCCGTCGGATAGGCCATCGCGGTACCCACCCCGCCGCCGATGACGACCACCGTTCCGAACTTCTCGATCTCGCTTGGTTTGCCCAGCGGGCCAACCAGATCGAGGATGCTGTCGCCGGTTTCCAGCAGATTGAGAAGGTGAGTAGTTTTCCCGGCCGATTGCACCACCAGATTGACCGTGCCCGCCGTGCGATCCGCCCGTTCGACCGTGAGAGGAATGCGCTCACCGTGCTCACACAGCCGCAAGATAACGAACTGTCCTGGCTGGTGTTTACGGGCGATGCGGGGAGCATCAATGACAAATCGCTTGATTCCGGGCGCTATGAATTCCGCATGAACGATTTTGAACACGTTTACCCCGTTGTGAAGTACTCATCATTGTGACGAACGCCGCCTACAGGCGGCTGTGACGGGGGTCACGCGCGAGGGCGAGGAGTATCACGCCTGACTTCAGTTGCTAACACTCCCTGCTGGTGTCTCGGGCTTGAAGATCAATCCCTGGCTGGTCTTACCGTTCATTACCACCGTAATCGGGTCGTCGAAGCGCAGGTGCCGGACGCCTCCGTCTTCCTCAAGCGGAGGGCTTGCGGCCAGCCATTCCCAATCGACGAAACCTTCGCCCACATCCGGGTTCACCGTGAAATAGCCGACCTGGAATGCGGTGAGATTCTGGAAAAAGTGAGAGCCTTGGGATGGCGTCACTCGCAGGTCGCGGAAACCAGCTTCGACAATCACGCGCGCTCCCGAAATTTCATCCCATTCCACTGGAATTCCAAGCCACGGTTCCGTGGATCCCCACCGACCCACCCCAATCAGCAGATAGGGGCGTCCTTCCTCGGTGAGCTTTGCGTTAAACAGCGCCACCCGCCTCGCGACTTCCTGACTGCGTGCGCGCTCGAACCGGTGGAAGTCAACAACCACCACGTCTCGCAGTTCACCGATCCGGCCATTTCCCAGCACTTTGGAGCTTTGACAGATCAAGGCTGCCGGATCAGCGGCGCCGATCCGCAGCTCTTCGCCTTCTCGCGACAATACAAGCGGACGGATCTGAAGAAATCCAAACTCAGCAACGCCCCCAGCTTGATCGGACAAGCGCACCGCAAATTCGATTTCCACCGGGCGGCCGAACGCGTCTTCTCCGATATGCGCAAGCTGGTCGAGCAGGGAAGCGAGAGGAAATACGCCGTATTTCAGGACGGGAGCGAAACTCACCACGCGAACCCCAGCGCGGCTGAGGCCATCGTAAACCGCGTGATTGTCGGCGGAGTAAGTCGATCCCACCGCATGCAGGGTCCCGTCACTCTCCGCTGCATAAAGACCAAAGCGTGCTTCGCGCAACGCGGCCACTGGATCCATGGCGTGGTCCTGGCGCAGGTCGAGCGCAAGAAAGTCGGCTTGCGTGTTCGCGAGAATGTCTTCGACTGATGAGAATTGCACGAGGTGCCGCGGATACCTCGGACAGAACGACAGGCATTTCCCGCCGTCAACCACCGCACGCCCCAACCCCAGTGCTACCGCGGCGATTCCGTCGCCGTAATTCATTGGCGGGACCGGATAGAAGTTGTAAGACCTCGCTACTCCCGAGAAGTCAGGATAGAACCGGCGATCATGCCTCTTGCCCACGACCTGCTGAAGGATGACGGCCATCTTTTCTTCTTCGAGCCGGTATGACGTCGCACGCACGTATGCCTTCGCATGCTGGCTGAAAGTGGACGCGTACACGCGCTTGATCGCCTCCATCAATTGCGCGAGCCGCTCCGAAAGGGCCGCATCCTGATTGGCCAGCATGAAGGTTTCGTAGACCCCTGTGAACGGCTGGTACTGTGAGTCTTCAAGCAGACTGGAGGAGCGCACGGCAATGGGATAGCGGACCTCCGACAGGAATTCGATCAGGCTGTCGCGCACCGAAGCAGGGAAGGACGCCTCCAGAAAACGGCGCTGAATCTCGTTGTCGTCCCCGCATTGCAGCGCAAAGTCTCCCAGGTCGTTCTCGGCCATGAAGCGGTCGAAAACGTCGGTGGCCAGTACCACCGCGGGCGGCACGCTCACGCGAACACCCGCAAACTGTCTCTGGATCCCGTGCTTGCACAAAAGATGGCGTATGAACGCCAGCCCGCGCGCTTTGCCGCCCAGCGATCCGCCACCGATCCGCAGGAAAAAACTTCCGGTGGAAGCCAGCGCCGCCGCGTGGAAGTCTCCGATCAGCAATTCGTTTTGCTCGGCGCGATACCCGGCAATCGAAGAAACCAGATTCCGCCGCAGGTGTTCGACGCTCGCGTAATGCGACACCTTCCGAGGCCGCAACCTCTGCGCCAGAACAAACTCTGTCCGAGCCGTCAGCCAACGAGAAAAATGGTTGCGCTCTGCGTGGTACGCAATGCTTTCCGCGGGAACTTCCTGGAGCAAGCTTTCGAGCGAGCCGAGGTCAGTCGCGCGCCCAACTTCCGACAGGTTCGGCGTGCGGAAAACGAAGTCTCCAAACCCGAACTGTTCGCTCAAAAACCTTCCCAACTCGGCCAGCAAGGTCGGCGAGCGTTTGCGCAGGAACGAGAGACCTTCGTCGTGAGCGCGCTCGCGGAATTGCTCGCGGCTCGATTGCAGCACGATCGGAATGTCCGGTACGGCTTTGCGAATCAGGCGAGCCAGTTCAAATCCTGCCTCGCTGCTCAATTCACCCTCGCGCGGAAATTCAACATCGGAGACCACACCCATCAGGTGCGAAAGGTACTTTTTTACCAGTTCTTCCGCCGCCTCGTAACTGGTCGCCAGCAGGATCTTCGGACGCGCGCGCATCCGAAGCAGTTTGTGCCCGGCATTGATGCCTTCACGAATCACCCTTCGCGATTGCGTGATGACCTCCGTATAAATAGTGGGCAAAAACGAAGAGTAATAACGGATGTTGTCCTCGACCACTAGGATTACGGGTGTTCCGATCGCTGCCGTGTCGTGCTCTACGTTGCGCTTGTCCTCCACATACTTGACGATCGCAATCAACATCCGAACGTTGCCCTGCCACAGGAACACCGGCTCGATCTCGCTGACCGGATTGCGGGCAACAAAATTCTTAAGCTCGCGGTAGTCATAGGCGAGGACGACCACGGGAATCTCCAGTCCAGCCGCCCGCACTTGTCGCGCAAGTTCGGCCGCATCCATATCGCCGACTTCCAGGTTTGTGACAATCAGGTTGAAACGAGGATTCTCCCGCGCCATCGCCACCGCTTCCGCGCCACTGGAGACCTGCCTGATCCCCGGAATCTCCTGGTGCAGTTCGAGCGATTCGTCAATCAGCAGTTCGTTAAGACGTCCGTCCTCGCGCAGAATGAAGGAATCGTACAGGCTCGACACCAGCAGGATGTCGCGCACGCGGAAGGGCATCAGTTCGTCGAATCCTTCGAACACGTTCTGTGCTTCGTCCGCTGCCTCTGGCGCGTATTTCACGCTCATCGTCATTTCTGCCTGCTGCCCAAATAGAAACAGGCGGGGATGAATCGTTCACCCCGCCTGCAACGTGTAACATTAATGGGTCTAGACAAGCCCCTGATCCAGCATCGAATTGGCGACTTTCAGGAAACCGCCAATATTCGCGCCGTTCACAAGATTGCCGGGCGTGCCGTACTTGTCGGCCGTTTCGAAGCAGTTCTTGTGGATTGCGATCATGATCTTGTGCAGACGATCGTCCACTTCCTCGCGGGTCCATGCCAGACGCGCGCTGTTCTGCGCCATCTCGAGACCTGAGGTAGCAACTCCACCTGCATTCGCTGCCTTCGCCGGACCATACAGAATTCTCGCTTCCAGGAACAGCTTGGTGGCTTCGAGCGTGCTCGGCATGTTTGCGCCTTCGGCAACGACCTTTACGCCATTCTTGATCAGATTGGCCGCGTCCTTGGCATTGATTTCGTTCTGTGTGGCGCTCGGGAACGCGCAGTCTGCCTTGATGTTCCAGAGCGGGTTGTAATCCGTTCGTACGTCCGCCGGCATGAAGATGGCTTTCTTGAATTTGTCGGCGTACTCGCGAATGCGCCCTCGACGCACGTTCTTAAGATCCATGACATAAGCCAGCTTCTCGCGGTCGATGCCGTCGGGGTCGCAGATCACGCCGTTCGAATCCGATAGTGTCAACGGCTTCGCACCCAGATCCAGCAGCTTCTCAACCGTATATTGCGAAACGTTGCCGCTGCCCGAGACCAGGCACAGCTTGCCTTCCAACGTTTCTTTCCGCGTCTTCAGCATTTCCTGGGCAAAGTACACGCAGCCATAGCCGGTCGCTTCTGGACGAATCAACGAACCGCCCCAGCTCAGGCCTTTGCCCGTCAGCACGCCTGTGAACTCATTGGCGAGCCGCTTGTATTGCCCGAACAGGAACCCGATTTCACGTCCGCCCACGCCGATGTCACCCGCCGGTACGTCTGTGTCCGGCCCGATGTGGCGATAAAGTTCCGTCATGAAGCTCTGGCAGAACCGCATCACTTCGTTGTCGCTCTTGCCTTTCGGATCGAAATCGGAACCGCCCTTGCCGCCGCCGATCGGCAGCGTGGTCAGCGAGTTCTTGAAAACCTGTTCAAATGCCAGGAACTTCAGGATGCCAAGCGTCACCGAAGGATGGAATCGCAGGCCGCCCTTATACGGGCCGAGAGCGCTGTTCATCTGAATGCGGAATCCGCGGTTTACTTGGATTTTCCCGTGATCGTCAAACCATGGAACGCGAAACATCAATACGCGCTCGGGTTCAACCACGCGCTCCAGAATGCGCGCGTCCCGGTATTCCGGATGCCGCTGCAATACCAGTCGCAGGGATTCGAACACTTCCTCGACGGCCTGGTGAAATTCAGGCTCGGCGGGATTCTTCGCCTTCACCTGCGACATGACTTGCTCAATGTAGTCGCCCGAAATCCTTGTTTCGGACGGCGTCAACGTGCCTGCGCTCATAACGATAGCCTCCTCATATTTTTTTGTATTATGGCTTCCATCATCTTCTGCGTCGTGCAACTTCGTGTGTTCGGAATGCTTCCTCTTGCCTTGTTCACTCCTTCGGACTGCGACGCCACATAGGTAGCGCCGGATTCCAGTCGTGTACCTCTTTTTGAAAATTGCGCGGAGTGTTCAGAGTCGAAACGCCTGCCAGCCCCTGGCCGTCTTCTGGACGGACAATCTCGGCCACATAAGCGTCAATCCGCGATTTCAACGCATGGTCCGTTAGGCTCTCGATAAGCTTCGAGCGGCGGACTTGGCCGTGTCCCTCGCACAAAGGGCATTTCAACTGATCTTGATTTTCAGGCATGATTTGCGTTCCTCATCGGAGATTGGGAACCCGAGGGCAGCCGGACAAACGGCAGCCCACTCGCCATTAAACGATGTAGAAAAGGGTCCAGCCGTGATTCGAGTCACCGGTGGAAGTGAGGTGCCTCACACAAATATCCAAAGCGCAGCTCATGTGGGCCAGAGCCCAGAGCCCAAAGCCCAGAGCCTGATTCATTTGACAACGCCGTCAATTGAATAGAAAATTTGTCAGCAGTGGGGTTTTACACCATGCAACGCTGGCGTTGGGCGCTTCTCATTTTCGAGTTGTTTCTGTTCGCCCTCATCCTGATCTTGCCTCAGGTTGAATTGCCGGAGACTGCATTCCAGGGTGGAACCGCTCCCGTCGTAATCAAGGCCAGAATTTCTTCACCGGTGCCGGCAACGGTCCTGTTGCCGCTCGGCCTACTCTTGTTCGCTCAGTCGTGGGAATCGAACTCCGAGCGAACCGAGGCCCCTGCTGGCCCGGATTCTCATTCCCGTCTCGCTCTTCTGTGCACGCTTCTCTGCTAACGCGGTCAGCCGACTGATTTATTTTGTTCAGGTTTGGCTCCGCGAGGGGCGTGCCTCATGAAACTGGGGTCCGCGGGGCCCGGAGCAGCCGGCCGGTTGATGCGCATCCTGTGGACACACTGCGCGACTGAATCCGGCTGCTCCGTTCTAAAAAATGACACAAATGGGAAGTCCCGCAAACCCTCGCGAAAACACGTTAGCGATGCGCCAGGATTGACGCTCCCTCGGACAGTACTTTCTCCGGCCTAGCGAGCCCTTGCCAGCACCAGCGTTACATCATCCGGCTGCTCGTTATCGCCGATCCAGTCCTCCACCGCACTCGTCACAATCTCGGTGATGCGCGCCAGCGGCAGATGCCGGTTGTCGTTCACGATTTCGATCAGCCGCTCTTCTCCAAACTCACCGTAATCGTTTTCCGGTTCCGTCACACCATCGCTGTACGCGATGAAAATTTCTCCCGGCTTCAGTTTGATGGACGACTCGTCAAACGTGAGATTGTCGAACAGGCCTACTACTGTTCCGCCCTGCTCCAACCGTCGCACCGATCCACCCTCTCCCAGAATCAGCGGAGGCAGATGCCCGCCATTGCTGTACGTAAGCTGGCGCGACGAACCTTCATACACTGCCAGAAACAACGTCGCGTACTTCTCTGTCGGAGTGCTCGCATACAACTGGTGATTCAGCAGTGACAGCAATGCGCCAGGGGATGCTTCCGCGCCATTCAACGTCGCCGCCGCCAGCATCACATCGGAACCCGTCGCGGCCCCCACCGTCACGCTCTCCCGCAACATCGGCATGCCTTCCAGGCTATACGCACGCACTGCAGAGTGGATGGTTGCCATCAGCAGCGCCGCGGAAATACCCTTCCCGCTCACGTCGCCCACCGCCAAAATCATTTTCTCCGAATTCACCGCCAGGAAATCGTAGTAGTCTCCGCTCACCGTTCGCGCCGGACGGCAGAACCCGTGCACCTCTAGCGATTCCAGTTGCGTGATTTCCCTGGGATAAAGCTGCGCCTGCACTTCCTGCGCGATCACCAGTTCATTTTCCAGTCGCTGTTTTTCTTTCTGCTCAAGGATCAGCCGCTCCAGCGAGGAAGTCATCGAGTTGAACGAGTTCGCGAGCGTCGCCAGTTGGTCGTCGGACTTCACCGCAATCCGATGACTGAAATCTCCGCGATTGATATGAGTGGTCGCGTTGTAGAGCTGCGCGACCGCCCCGGTGATCGAGCGTGTCAGCCGCGTTCCCACAATCAGCGCGATTGCCTCGATAATGGCCAGTACGATCGCTACCACAATCAGAACGTACTCTACGGCCTGCGCAAATTTTCCGAGTGCCGCAAAAAGCCGCTCATACAACACGGACGGCCGCGTCTGTACGCGCACCAACGCTCCCGCCGGTTCCCGTTCTCCGCTGTTCCAGTCCAGCACCGGGAGGGGCGCCGGGAAAGTGATTTCCTGATCAAGAAACGTACTGGCTGCCGGTACGGTGCCGGCCGTGAATGCGGGTTTCAGCGGCGCCGATTCCTGCTCGATGACCATCCCTTTTCCATCCGCCCCGCGGTGCATGGTCAGCGTCTGCGGCTTTTTGTCGGGAGCATCGGCTGTCCCTGAACTGGGCGAGGACGTCGTTGAAGGACTCTGTTCAGGCACCGGGCGTCGCGGGTCGATTCCTGTGCTGTACAGCGTCAGCTCACCCAGGTTTTGCGAAATTTTATCGACCATCGTTTGGTCAATGGCTTCGCTCGACACCACGTGGATCGCTTGCGAACCCACCGGCAGCACTGTACTCGCGCGCATATATAGCTTGTCGCCATCGCGCACGATTCCCCTCATCTTGTCGGCCGCTTGCGGAGTGAGTTCGAACAAAACGCCTCCGGCGGCGCCCGAACACAATCCAAGAGACTTTCCCTGGTACCACGCACACACTTCGCGATGTCCCCACTCGGGTCGCTGCGTTCGCAGAACCGCGAGCGATTCGGCCTTCGGCGCTTTCCCGGCCTGGATTTCCGCCGCCAGTTCTCCTGCCAGCGCTTCATTCACGGACGCCATGCTGCGCAGGTGTGCATCAATTTCTGAGGTCACCACGAAACTGGCAAATTGTCCCGCGAAGAGGTAGATCGTGATGAACGCCATTGCCACCAGCAGGACGACTGGGATGACCCCGATAAACATGTAGGTGACAATCAGCCGGTTTCGCAGCCGCCACAACATGTGCTGCCGGATCCAGCGAATGGCCAGCAGCAGAAAAAAAACAATTGCCAGCAGACTAAGAAACGACACCCAGCCCGACAGACTATCGGCAAGCCAGGCGACCTTCACCAGCGGCAGGATCTTCTGAAGGATGAGGAGAAGAATGGCAAGTCCGAGCACGAACCACGCCCCGCGCGCCAGACGAGACGCAGGCCACAGTCCCTTCATGTACAACTCATGCCGCAGCTTGACGAGCCAGAACTTCATCGAATTCGCCGATTATAGGACACCACAAAGAAAGCTTTACTTCGCGAGCTCAGCGCGCCTCCGCGACCTTTGCGGTTACCGAACTTTCTTCGTTCTGTCCCTGCCCTGTGTAGTTGCAAGTCTTTCGCTAAATCTCCGGATACAAATCGAAGAACGCCTCCAGACTCGTCTTCAATTGCTTTTCGATATCTTCCTTGCTGCCCTCGAGCACATGCATCGTCACCCGAGCGTCGCGTCCACTCTTCAGTTTGACCTCGGCTTCTCCCACTTCCGCCAGGTCATCCGACGGGAACAAGCGCATTCCATAGACTAACGTGAGGTTTGCCATCAGCCCATTCTACTTGCACTTGAACGACTTGATGCACCGCAGTCTCCGCCGCCCGCGCAGATGTTAAAATCCTCGGCGTGTTCTCAGCAAAAACTCTGTTCCTCGTGTCCCTTGCCCTGACGGCCGGAGTGTTCGCGCAAGAGCCCCAGGTGAAGGTGAACATGCTCAACGTCTGCTCCCCCTCGGCTGACGATCAAAAAGAAATCGCCGCCGCCCTCGCCAAAATTCCACGCCAGCCGCAGTTCGCTTCCGATTTCGAAGTGTCTCGCGGCCGTTCGACTCTTTCGGACACGCCAGACTTTCTGAAGATGGGCGCCGCCGCCCAGGTGTCCCCCGAGGTTGCAACTTCGAGCTATGTCCGCGTCCGCCGCGAATTTGCTGCCAAATCGCCCTTCGCCACCGTCCAATATTCCTTCAGCCAGGACGCCAAAAATCTGGTGGAGACCCTGGTCCTGCGCCTGCGCGATCCCAAAGACCTGATGCAAGTCTCGATCGAAGACAACGCATCCGCCGTCACCACCCCGGCCGCCATGCTCTCGACCAATACCCCGGTCTCGCGCGTGAAACTCGAGCGCTTCGGGAAGTCATCGGTCGTCCTCGCGAGATGCCAGGGTTCTGAAGGCGCCCCTCCGCCCGACCAGAGCGCGTACGAACCTCTTTTCAGGAGCGCAACCTCGATCATGTCCGACTATCGCGGCCTCTTGAACGCTCGCACCATGGTGCCGGACGAATTGACCCGCGTCAGAGCTGCTCACGCGACACGGAACAAGTCGGTTGCAACACCGAACAAAGCGCCCGGAACTACTAAAAAAGACGGCAGTCAACCATGACGTACGCAGCCAGCGACTGCTTCCGGCGACCGCCGTCTGATTACCAGCTGAATCTAAATCGAACTTCATCAATCTAATAAAACGTATCCTATGGACACTCGCAACGTCGTCATCATCGGTTCCGGATGTGCCGGACATACCGCCGCCCTTTATTCAGCGCGCGCCAACCTGAAGCCGCTTGTCGTCGAAGGTCACGAGCCCGGCGGGCAGCTTTCCCTCACCACGCTCGTCGAAAATTTTCCGGGATTCCCCGATGGCGTCCAGGGCCCCGAGCTGATCGAGAACATGCGCAAGCAGGCGTCCCGCTTCGGCGCCGAGTACCGTACCGGACACATCGTGAAAGCCGATCTCAGCCAGCACCCCTTTGCCCTCACCATGGGCAAGGAAACAATTCACACAAAATCCCTCATCATCGCGAGCGGCGCTTCCGCGCGCTGGCTCGGCCTTCCCAACGAACAGGCGCTCATCGGCCACGGCGTCTCCTCCTGCGCCACCTGCGACGGGTTCTTCTTCAGCGGCAAGGAAATCGTCGTCATCGGCGGCGGCGACTCCGCCATGGAAGAAGCAACTTTCCTTACCCGCTTCGCCAGTAAAGTCACGCTCATCCATCGCCGCGACGAATTCCGCGCGTCGAAAATCATGCTCGATCGCGCCCAGGCCAATCCGAAAATCGCGTTCCTTACCAACACCGTTGTCGACGATGTCCTCGACGTCAGCAAGCAGGAAGTCACCGCACTTCGCCTCCGCAACACGAAGACCGGAGAAAGCTGGGAATTCCCGACCAGCGCCATGTTCCTCGGCATCGGTCACATCCCGAACGCAAAGATCTTTGAGGGCCAGCTCGACACCGACGCCGACGGATACCTCGTCACCCAGAAAAACGTCTTCACCAAAGTCCCGGGTGTTTATGCCTGCGGCGACGTGCAGGACCGCCGTTATCGCCAGGCCATCACCGCCGCCGGATCAGGCTGCATGGCCGCTCTCGAAGCCGAAAAATTTCTGGAAGAGAACGAGCATTAAACGAACCCGGCAACGAACCCAATCTCTGAATCCGTGCTCTAACCATTCGCGTCTAAGACCGTGTCGTGTTCCGCACGAGGATGTCTCCTATAGCACGGTAACGACAGGAGAAAGTCATGGCACAGCAATGCTCGCACCTCGATCAGATTCACAAAGTCAAACCCAGCGGCACTGGCTGCAAAGAATGTCTTGAAATGGGAGACACCTGGGTCCACCTGCGCCTCTGC
>Ga0163162_10004736_pt1 | contig 13123 bp, 12 predicted proteins | sample S55metaG_FD_115310 | JGI IMG/M metagenome (GOLD analysis project Ga0163162, IMG submission 115310) | Switchgrass rhizosphere microbial communities from Kellogg Biological Station, Michigan, USA - S5-5 metaG | ecosystem: Host-associated > Plants > Roots > Rhizosphere > Soil | place: USA...
AGAGTCCCTGTCCCCTGCTGAAGTGCGCGTGCTGAGTCTAATCGCTGAAGGCAATACGAATAAAGAGATTGCGAACGTGCTCTCAGTCACGGAAGACGCCGTGAAAGGTCAAGTCAAAAACATCCTTTCCAAATTGGGGGCTGACGATCGCACTGAGGCCGCAATGATCGGAGTTAAACGCGGGATCATTGAACTGTAATTCGCGGCTTAGCCAGCAGGTCTTGGCATCCTTGCGAGCGCGGTTAATGGCCTTCTCGGGCATAGCGCACAAACCTCCTGGGAGGACGGGGAAAGATGCAAAGGCTCCTAATCTTCGGAATTCTTTCGTATCTCGCCATGACGTCGTTTGTGCTCGCGCAGACCGCCACCGGCGTGATTCGGGGGACCGTTCAAGACCCCACTGGCGCCGTCCTTATTGACGTTCATGTGATATTGGTCGACCAGGCTAGAAATCAAAGCTGGGAACAAACCACGAATGCGGAAGGTTTTTTTGAGTTCCGGGCGTTGCCGTTTGGCAATTACAGGGTCGAACTTGGACATCAGGGCTTCACGAGAGCTGTAATTGAGGATGTCGCGCTGCAAGTGGTGCAAACGAAAAGTTTGAATGTAACGCTGCAGGTTGGATCGGTAAATGAGTCAATTGTCGTTCAAGCCGACCGTGGTTTGCTCGAGTCTTCGGACGCAAGCCTATCTCAAGTCATCGATGACAAGCGGCTCCTGGGGTTGCCGATTAACGGGCGTAATGTAATGCAGCTGGTTTCTCTATCCGCGGGCGTCATCAATGGCGGGCGTGCCAGTGCCACTCAACGCCAGGCCAATTACGGCCCCGGATTCTCCGTGGGTGGGCAAAGAGACAACACGTCCGTGGTCCTGATCGACGGCATGGAAATCAGCGGCCAGGAACTCAACAATTATCCACTAGCGATACCGCCATTGGACTCCGTGGCCGAATTCCGTGTTCAGACCTCCAACTACTCGGCGGAGTTTGGCGGTAATTCTGGAGCTGTGATCAATGTAGCTTCGAAGCGCGGCTCAAATGAATTTCACGCCACGTTATTTGAGTTTCTTCGCAACGACGCTCTGGACGCGCGAAACTTTTTCAGCGCGACCGTGGATCCACTGAAACGGAATCAGTTCGGTTTCGTTGCCAGCGGGCCGGTGCTCTTACCCAAACTTTACAATGGCAAGAACAGGTTTTTTTGGATGTTTGCCTATGAAGGGACGCGGCGGCGGCAGGCGATCACCAGCACAACGCTGGTGCCGACTCTGAAGGAGCGCGCCGGAGACTTCAGTGGCATGCCTGTGACCATCGTCGATCCTATAACTAAAATTCCCTTTCCGGGAAACATGATTCCCGAGAATAGGATTAACCCCGTTGGCGCGGCACTGGCGAACTTGTATCCCGTCCCCAACAACAGCGATCCGTCCCGGAACTACATTGGCCATCCACGCGGTGTTTCCGATAACGACGCCACAGCTGCGCGAATCGACTACCAGCTTGGAGTGCGAGACGCGATCTCGGGCCGATTCACTAAGAATGCTCCATACGATCGCGGCGTGGGGCAGGCTCTTTCTCCTGCATTCCCCGGATTCGAGCAGGAACAGTCGGACAACAACCTGCAGTTTGCCGTCGGAGACGTTCACACCTACAGTCCGACGATCGTCAATGAACTCAATATTGGCTTCGTGAGCTTTCGGCGCGAGCGTCATTCGCTTGACGCTTTCAAACGAAATTGGATCGAGGAGTTGGGTATTAAAGGGCTCTCGCCGATCCCGCTTACTTGGGCGGCGCCGTCCATGACGCCGACCGGATATCCTGAGATCGGCTATTCCTCTAATAACGCCGTCTTCAGATGGGTGACGAACGCTGCCCAGATTGTCGATAACTTCGCCTTTGTTCGCGGCCCACACACGGTGAAAGCCGGCCTGACGATTCAATTCAAGCGAATGACCAGCATACAGTGGGGCCAGCCCGACGGAACGTATACGTTCTCCGGCCAATTCAGTGCTCCTGTGCCGGTCGTGACCACATCTCGTTTTCATGCGCTGGCCGACCTGCTGCTCGGATATCCTTCGAGCTATACAGTCCAGATCGCTCCGTTTTCGCCACACCTGTCGTATACGGACATGGGCTATTACTTACAGGACGACTGGAAGCTGACACACAGTCTCACGGCCAATATGGGTCTGCGCTGGGAATATTTCGGTCGGCCAGTTGAGCGTGATGACCGGATTGCCAGTTTTGATCTCGCAACTGGCCAGCAGGTGTTCCCCGGGCAAAAGGGGTACCCGCGTAGTCTGGTCGATCCTTATTACAAAAACTTCGCGCCCAGGATTGGCCTTGCCTGGCACGCCACAGATCGCATAGTTATGCGTGCTGGATATGGGATCTTCTACACCCCTGATGTGATCAACTCGTATCGGCAACTCGCATTTCAGAGTCCGTTTGGAGCAGTTAGCAACTTGGTCGCTCGCCCTGCCGATCCGCAAAATCCGCTGCCGGTTTTCACGGTGGACGACCCTCTGGCGCAAGCCACTCGGTTAATCACTAACAACCGCAATGGCATGCAGCGCAACCTCCGCGATGGTCAGGTGCAGCAATGGAACCTGACCCTCCAATATCTCATTACCAAAGACACGTTATTCGAGGCGGCTTATCACGGCTCGAAGAGCACGCACTTGATGGGTGCTCTCAATTACAACGAGACGAATCCCTTCCCAGCTCAGCCTCCCAATTTTGCACTCACGTTTCCTTATCCAGATCTGGGTAACGTCGTTATCTACGAGTCGCGCGCGAGGGCGAACTACCAAGCGCTGCAGGCGCGGCTTGAGCGCCGCTTCGTCAACGGTCTCACCTTCCTTGTCTCATACACATTCCAGAAGACGTTGACTGATTTGGACTCCAGCAGCGTCGGCGTTGCATTTGGTGCTGGAGCTGGACTGCAAACGATCAAAAATATTCGCGCGAACTATGGCCCTGCGATTTTTGATCGGCCGCACCGCTTAGTCGCGAGCTGGCTTTATGAACTTCCGTTTTTCAAAGGAAGAGAAGATTTGTTGGGACAAGTCGCCGGCGGCTGGCAGATCGGCGCAATTGCTATCTTCCAGGGCGGCCCATCTCTGACGCCCTCCTCGTTTGGCGTCCCGTTCGTCGGATCCCACGCCAATCTTCGGGGCGACCCAAACTTACCGCGCGGTGAGCGGACCATTGACCGATGGTTCGACGTGAGCAAGCTTGCCAATCCAGCTCCCGGTCAGCTCGGTAATGCAGGAAAAGGAGTGATCCGCGGCAGCGGAAACAACAAATGGGATATGGTTATTTCAAAATTCTTACACATCACGGAACGGCATCGAGTGGAGTTGAGGGCGGAATTCTTCAATGCGTTCAATCATCCGCAATTTGACGACCCCGTGGTGACGCCCAGTAACAACGCGCTGGCTGGAAAGATCACTTCGGCCAGCGACTTCGGATTCACTCAGACCGAACGCGTGATCCAATTAGGATTGAAATATAGTTTCTAGTGGCATCCGTGTTTGTGCTTGCGCATAAAATGGTGCTGATCAGCAACGTCCGGATCTTGCTTCGCAAAATAAAACCGGTCGGGCGACGCTGCCCTCTTATCGCTCTGGGTATTCTCCTGGCGTGGTGGCATTGCGCCTACGCCCTAGATCCGTCTCTCGACGTCAATCAATACGCGCACACCTCATGGAAAGTCAGCGAAGGGTTTTCTAAAGGCTTCATTCGGTCAATTACACAGACGGCCGACGGGTATCTGTGGCTGGGCACCGAATTTGGCTTGCTTCGGTTCGATGGCGTAAGGGCCGTCCCGTGGGAGCCACCGGGCTGGCAGCATCTCCCCAGCAGCGATATCAGAAGCGTGCAGGGCGCGCGCGACGGACGTCTTTGGATTGGCACCTATGGCGGGCTTGCAAGCTGGAAGGACGGCAAGCTAACTCACTACCCGGAACTGGATGGGCAGATTATTGAAGGGCTGCTTGAGGATCGTGAAGGAACGATATGGGTCGCCGGGTGGTCGCTTCCCGCGGGAAGACTCTGTCGGATTCAGAGCGGCAACACCCAATGCTATGGAGAGGACGGCCGTTTCGGCGCTGGAGTGACGCCCTTATATGAGGATAGCGGAGGCAATATCTGGGCGGGAGCGATGAATGGTCTGTGGCGATGGAAGCCTGGTCCACCCCAGCTCTATCCGATGCCAGATCCAGCGCAGCGAATCTACGCGCTGATCGAAAGCGACGACGGCGGAATTTTGATTGCCAAGCATAGCGGAATCACAAAGCTGAGAAATGGAAAAGCCGAGGCGTATCCGCTTGACGGGTTGCCGTTCTCACCCCACAGGCTGCTTCGGGATCGCAATGGTGGCCTTTGGATCGGCGCCCTACGGGACGGGCTGTTGCACATTCACGAGGGGAGAACGGATCGGTTTACCCAGGCGAAGGGCCTGTCAAGCGAATCCGTTAATTCTCTCTTTGAGGATCGGGAAGGCAATATTTGGGTGGCGACCACAGAAGGCCTGGACCGCTTTCGCGACTTCGCTATCCCAACGTTTTCTTACGAGCAAGGTTTCTCGAGCCGGGGGCTTTTTTCCATTCTGGCCGCGCGGGATGGCAGTCTCTGGCTGGGCGCCTCTAATGGGCTGAATAAATGGAATAAGGGCCAAATCACGATTTATCGTAATCCGGGTAACGTGCGCCCTGTGTCCCCGGTCAGCGGACTCACGGCCGGAAGGGGCACGAACTCGCGGGGCACGGTCCGGCAGATTACTGACGGTGGGTTGCCGCAGGATTCGCTGTATTCCATCTTTGAGGACCACCGTGGGCAAATTTGGGTCGGAACGCAGATAGGGGTTGGCCTTCTTAAGGCTGACCGGTTTGTTCCCACAGGCTCCGTACCGTACGGAATCGTCTATGCCTTCACTGAGGACACTGCAGGGAACGTCTGGATGAGTCATCAGGAAGGGCTTTTTCATTTGTTCCGAGAGCGCGTGGTCGAACGCATCCCCTGGACCAAGCTCGGGCGCGGAGACCCGGCTACCGCTCTACTGCATGATGCTGTGCACGGCGGTTTATGGCTTGGATTTCGAGACGGTGGCGTCGCTTATTTTCAGGACGGTCAACTCCGCGCCTCGTACGCAGCCGTCGAAGGGCTGGGAGAGGGAATGGTCCGCGGCTTCTACATCGATAAGAACGGTAAACTCTGGGTCCCAACTGAGGGTGGGCTGAGCCGTATCAAAGACGGCCACATTCTCACGCTAACAACGCAGAACGGACTGCCTTGCAATACCGTTCACTGGATGATGGAGGATGACGCCCAATCGGTCTGGCTGTATCTGTCCTGTGGCTTGGTGCGTATTGGCCAGTCTGAGCTGGACGCCTGGGCCTCCCATCCAACGCAGACGATCCAAGTGGCGGTTTTCGACAGTTCCGACGGAGTCAGCAACCATCGGTTCACGGGCGGCTATAGCCCGTTAGTCGCAAAATCCGCGGATGGCAAGTTGTGGTTTGTGCAATCCGGCGGCGTCAGCGTCATCGATCCGCATCATCTTCCGTTCAATAAGCTTCCGCCCCCGGTGCACATCGAGCAAATCACTGCCGATGACAAGACCTACGATCCGAAGAACGGGATGCGGCTGCCTGCGCGAGTCCGAAATCTAGCGATCGATTACACGGCACTGAGCCTCGTTGTGCCGGAAAAGGTGCGCTTCCGCTATAAGCTGGAGGGGCAGAATCGCAAGTGGCACGAGGTCGTCAACGACCGCGAGGTGCAATACACAAATCTCGGACCGGGCACTTACGACTTCCGCGTAATGGCACGCAACAATAGTGGCGTGTGGAACGAGGAAGGCGCGGCGCTGGAGTTCGTGATTCCGCCGGCGTGGTACCAGACGAACTGGTTCCACGCCCTCTGTGCGGCCACTTTCCTGGCATTGCTATGGGCTGCCTACCAGTTCCGTGTCCGGCAACTGGCGTACCAGTTCAACATGCGTCTGGAGGAGCGCGTAAGCGAGCGGACCCGCATCGCCCGCGACCTGCACGACACTCTGCTGCAGAGTTTTCAAGCACTCTTGCTCCGGTTCCAGGCTGGGATCAACATGCTAGCGCAACGCCCGCCTGACGCTCGTAAAGTGCTTGAAGATGCGGTCGATCGCGCGTCTCAAGCAATCGCTGAGGGCAGGGATGCGATTGGTGGCCTGCGCATGTCCGCTGTCGAGAAGAACGATCTCGCCGTCGCTATAAAAACTGTGGCAGAAGAACTTGCAAGAACGCAAAACAACCAGGCCTCCACTCCATTTCAGGTGCTTGTGGAAGGTACGCCACGAGAACTGCATCCAATTTTGCGGGATGAAGTCTACCGGCTTGTGACGGAGGCGCTACGCAATTCCTTCCGGCACGCAGCGGCGGAAAACATTGAAGTTGAAATGCGCTACGACGAAAAGTACTTCCGGGTTCGCGTTCGCGATGATGGAAAAGGAATCCCCTCCGACGTGCTTCACGGAGATGGACGCGAAGGTCACTACGGCTTGCATGGCATGAGGGAACGCGCCAAACTTGCAGGCGGTAAGCTAACCATCTGGACTGAACTGGACAGCGGTACGGAGATTGAGCTGATAATCCCAGGAGCGAGAGCGTACGTCAAATCCACGCGGCATTTCTGGTACTTTGGGAAGCGCTCCGCGACAGAAACGGATAAGAAGGAGACCGTAGAGCGTGAGTGATAGATCAGCTCAAATCCGGATTCTCGCAGTTGACGATCACGTTCTCGTAAGGGAGGGCATAGCCGTACTTCTCAACCCTGAGCCCGATATGGCTCTGGTCGCCGAAGCATCTAATGGCCGCGAGGCTATCCAACAATTCCGCGCGCATCGGCCGGACATCACCCTCATGGACCTGCAAATGCCGGAGATGAACGGCCTGGATGCCATCCTCTCAATTCGGGGAGAATTTCCGGAAGCGAAAATCATTGTGCTGACGACTTACCAAGGCGATGTACAGATTCTTCGCGCACTCAAAGCGGGAGCACGAGGTTACCTGCTCAAAAACACGCTTCACAAGGAACTCCTGGAAACGATCCGAGCGGTTCATGCCGGAAAAAAGGCTCTTTCTCCGGAAGCGTCATACGAAATCGCCGAGCATTCGAGCGATGACGCCCTGACGCCGGCAGAAATCAACGTGCTTCGCTTGATCGCCGCCGGAAACGCCAACAAGCAGATCGCCGATCAGCTCTCGATCACCGAGGAGACTGTCAAGGGGCGAGTCAAGAACATCCTCTCCAAATTGGGCGCTAACGACCGAACACAGGCGGCAATGATCGGCTTGAAAAGAGGCATCATCGAGCTGTAATTCCCACCAGCTCGGCCGCTCGCCCCTCGAATCCTAAAACTCTAAATAGTCACAATTTCACTCTTTCTGGGCTTTCGACAGGCCTGCGAAACCAGAGATTCTAGTTATGTTTTAGAAAGGTGCGTCCTTGCGACGCCTATATTCAACATTCGCTGGTGGTTGGCCCGGCGCTGGACTGCTTCTCATGCGCCTGGCTGTGGGCTCCGCAGCAATTGGGAGCGCGAGATTGACGCTCTGGAGCGATCCACCACCAATGAATGTGACAATTCCCGCCGTACTCTTGATTGCAACAGGAATCCTGCTCATCGCAGGTCTCTGGACACCCATCGTAGGAGCCTCGGTAGCCCTGACTGAAATCTGGAAGATGCTCATGCTACACGGCGACAAATCGGGTTGGCTGCTGTTGGGGACCGTTGGTGCCGCCCTCGCAATGTTGGGGCCGGGTCTATGGTCGATCGATGCTCGCCTTTATGGCTGGAAGCGCCTCGAAGCTACACCCCGCAAGCGTAGTTTTAACTCTCCTTCATAGCTCCCAAATAACAAATTTCTTGCCTCAAAAGAAGGTGGCTGTTTGCTCTCAAGAGTTGGTATTCGCCCCGATCTGGGGCTGCGCGCAAATGATACTGGGTTCACAATGGCTCGTATCTAGAACAAGGGTATTAGGGTTGCAAGTGCAGTTGCGACGCGTATCCAAGAAAGGAATTGAAATGGCGGCACAGATAACCACAATTGATCGGCGTCAGCACCCAAGGGACGGCATTATCGGGAAACTGGAAGATATCGTGTATGCTGCGTTGCGGAAATGCCCCGCTAATGTTGCAGAACCGAATCGGGAAGCAAAATCGGCGTAGCTACTAGGATTTAGGAGATTGTCATGGCAAAAGTAATTGAGTTCTACATACCGAAGAGCTTTCGGAAACAGTCAAGGACGGTGGCTCAGCCGCAACTCGGAAAAATCGTCGAGTTCTGCCCACCGACGAAGAGATCAGCTTAGTTGCGATCCACTTACCTATAAGAGTTCGCAAAGCACTGCAAGTGTAAAGGTTCGGGAGGAGATTATGGCGTGCGCGACCGTTGAGTTCACAGAACCGGGAAGGCTCGCTGGAACAGGTTTTCCCAAGGTGATCGAGCTCCAAGACCAGCAGGTCTATCTAGAACCAGAGATCAACTCCGAGTACTGCTTCGAAGACATTGTCGGCAAGAGCGCAGCTCTGCAGAAGGTACTGCAACAGGTTGCCATCGTTGCTCCCACCGACTCGACCGTCCTGCTTCATGGGGAGACTGGAACCGGCAAGGAGTTGATTGCACGCGCCATTCACAACCTCAGTTCCCGGCGCGCGCGCGCCTATGTGCGCATGAACTGCGCGGCCATCCCATCGGGCCTATTGGAAAGCGAACTATTCGGGCACGAGAGGGGAGCCTTCACGGGAGCTCTGATGCAAAGAAAGGGCCGATTCGAACTGGCAGACGGAGGCTCGCTGTTTTTGGATGAGATCGGCGACATCAGCCTGGAGCTGCAGCCGAAACTATTGCGGGCCATCCAGGAGCAGGAGTTCGAGCGGCTGGGAAGCTCCAAGACGATCCAAGTCAACGTGCGACTCATCGCCGCGACCCATCGCGACCTTGGGGCCATGATTCGGGACGAGAAGTTCCGCGAGGATCTTTTCTATCGATTCAACGTCTTCCCGATTGAGATCCCGCCGCTGCGCGAGCGGCGCGAGGATATTCCGTTGCTCGTAAGTTTCTTCGTATCGAAATTCTCGGCACGGATGCGAAAGCAGATTAAGTCGATACCAACGCAAGCACTGGAGATGCTGACGAACTATCCGTGGAACGGAAACGTTCGTGAATTGGCAAATTTCATCGAACGCGCCGTGATAATGACACGAGGTCAACAGCTAAAGGTGCCGATGGCATCCCTCCCCACTTCTTCCGACACGGTTGTTGCTGTTGGCTCAAACTCGACGTTCAAACAAGCGGAATCGAGTGTAATCATCGAAGCATTACGAGCCGCGGCCGGACGAATTGCAGGCAAGGGGGGAGCCGCCGAACGGCTCGGATTGAAGCGCACGACTCTGCAAAACAAGATTCGCCGGCTCGGCATCATGAAAGTTCAATATCAGAACTAGCCAATCTCCATCATTTGTATCTATTCAACGGGGTGAAAAGGAGTTCAATATGTCGTTTGAGGCGGTGTGGGGATTCGACCCCGAAAGGGTGATTCAAGCTGTGGGTTTGCCACCGTCCGAGATAGAAACGGAATTCACCTATAGCGCAGAGGAGCAGCGAGCTTCGCGTATTGACCCTATAAATCTATAGCAAACCATGCACTTCCGAGTGTGCGCCCACGTCGTATCTCCTAGGGTGTGCGGCGTAAGATTCGTAGAGCTCCTTCAAGTTATTCCCATGTAAAAAGCAAGTCAGAAATCAATTAATGGAGTTGTTAATTAATGGAGTTATTCGTACGGAAGTTTTTCTTCCTGTTGTTTACCGGTCTTTGTTTTGTTTCCGTCTCATCAACCTCTGCATTTGCCGGCATAACGATCACCAGTCCTGGCAGTGGTTCAACGGTCCAATCCCCCGTCCACTTCGTAGCTTCCTCAACCAGTGGCTGTTCCAAAGGCATATACGCCATGGGAGTTTATGACGGCAGCGTTCTGATGGCGACCACCGATGGTGCCAAGATGGACACCAACGTTTCACTCAGCCAGGGTACGCATAGGAATATCATCGTTCAAAACTGGGACAAATGCGGAGGCTACACCAAGGTACAGATTAGTTTAAACGTGGGAACTTCTACGTCCCCAGATACAACTTCCAGCACTGCGAAAACTTTCGCCGCAGTGGAAAACTTCAAAGGCTGGCATGGATTTGGAGAATTAGCACCGGCTTACGAAATCTGCACAACTTGCAGCTCCAAGGTGACTTGGGGCTTCCGCCAAGGAGTCACTGCACCGGCAGGGGGCGTTTCCAGCACGGCTACGCGTTACAGTCTCGGTGGAAGCGTTCGGTACTCTGACGCGCTCTTTTCCAATCACGTGATCGGCGAAGGCACGACGCAAAATATCCCGGATTCGAGTGGAAAGATCATGAATTCCATCCGCCATATGGTTTATGACGTGTATTTCTATGGCTCTAACCTGGGCCTCGCTCATGCCGTGGAGTTCGATATCGGCTTAAATGTTTCTGGACGGGCTATGATGTTTGGCACGGAGTGCCGGATGGAAGGGAATCGCTTATGGGCCGTGTGGGACAATCCACATCAGAAATGGGTCGATACCGCAGTACCATGCAAGGCAGTCTCCGGCAAGTGGAACCATCTCGTCATCAATTTCAGCACCACCAGCGACCACAAAGTGATCTACAACTCGATTAAGCTGAATGGAGTAACCACTGCCGTAAACATGAGCAACAGTTCCATTCCCAGCAATTGGCATGGAATGGTGGTCAACTTCCAGTTGGATGGAAACAAATATCAGAATGATGTTTCCGTTTACCTGGACCATTTAAACATCACGTACTACTAAACACGCTTGCGCCCTTCGTCCACTTAGCTAAGCCTCGCGGTCTACGACTTCGTGCATCTCAGCGTGTTGCGTTGAATTGAGGGCCAGAGCATTAATACGATCTTTGAGGCGGTTTGTAATCGTAGTCAGAGCAATTTGCTGCTGCTTCTCCAGCTGTAATGAACCTACGGTCAGAACCTATGGATAGACCCGTCTCACTGGACGCGCTCGCCACAATGTGTGCCTGACCGGCGACTGGAGCACAAGTAGAGCACAGCAAGGATTCAGAAAATTGTCTCATTGCTACAATCGCATCGGGCGATGCGGTTTTGATGTAGTGGTTCTGTAGGTCGCCACATTGCTGCGCCCTAGAACCCGCTGGACCATAGAATCATCCACACCGAAGCGATTTAAGTTGGGAGCCAAACCTCTACGGAACCCGTGCCACGCCACTCCCGCCCGCTTCAATACACCGTTCATCTGGCGTTGATTGCAAGCATTTGAGGTCCAATGGGTCCTAGAGAGCCAACCCGCTCGCGCGATGAATTCGGCAGTGATGTCGCCGGTCTCATACTCGGCAGCAGCGGGCAATGTGATGCGTCCGCCTTAGACCACTTTCTGCTGTACCGTTTTCAAATATGTATCTTGAATCGGATAGGTAGCGAAAAATTCCCAGTTCACTCATTCACCGAGCAATTCAGGTTGACAATCCTCCGGCAGGTTTCCAAGAAGTCAGCCCTATACAGTTCCTCGGCACGCGCAATCTCCACGTCTTTCTCCTTCAGGGCGTCGGGAGCCCGTAGTCTACGAACTTCTCCAACGGGTAGATGATCGGTTTGGATCGGCACATCTTCAATGAGAGCGAAATGGCGCGCTCTTCCTTGAGCGCATGGAGAAGTGTTGTCGAAATGTAACTGACACCGCCGGCATTGTCAGAGACGCCTGGCACAGGAACCGTCCACGAGTTCTTTGACGTAAACAGCGATAGCGCTCAAAACCCCTCAATGAGCGCTATGGCGACGAAAGGTGGATCGCCTTTCGGCTATGCCTGTGTTGAAAATTCTGCAGTCTTGATTTCTGTGGCTAAACCAAGGGTTTTGAGCGTCCAGATGCCATACCAGTTCATGTCAACTTCGTACCACTTCATTCCATGGCGAGACGACGTAGGATGAGCATGATGGTTGTTATGCCAGCCCTCGCCGAACGTCAACAATGCAACCAGCCAGTTATTTGTAGATGTATCACGGGTAGAGAAACGCCGCGAACCCCAGATATGAGTGACGGAGTTCACCAAAAATGTGGCATGCAAGCCGATTACTGTGCGTGCAAAAATACCCCACAGCAAAAGCGGGATGCCGCCTATCGCCAACAGTGCGAGTCCGAGCACGATCATGGGCACATAGTGGCGCTTCGTGATCCACACGTGAAATTTATCTTTGACCAGGTCGGGAACATAGCGGGACAATGTCGTGGTGTCGTGGTGGAGCGACTTTCCGACAAGAATCCAACCCATGTGAGACCACCATTTGCCGTCACGAGGTGAATGTGGATCGCCCTCCCGGTCCGTGAACTGATGGTGAATACGGTGCGTCGCCACCCAGTAAATCGGGCCACCTTCAAGCGTGAGCGTAGCGCAGATCGTCAGTAAATATTCGACCCATTTCGGAGTCTTGTATCCGCGATGCGTAAGCAACCGGTGATAGCCCATGCCGATGCCCAGACTCCCTGAAACCCACCATAAGAAACAGGCCACCGCCAGAGCTTTCCATGTAAAGAAAAATAGCGATGCAATCGCGCCGACATGAAAAGCCGCCATGAAGAAAGCGGTGACCCAATTAATCTGATTGTCAGTGGACGGTTGAAGGATGAGCGGCGCGGTTTGTACAGTTTCGTAATCCACCAACCCGTTTGATGATGGGCGTTGCGAAGGCGCACGAAACCGTCTGTAATAATTGGGTAATATCCAAGCTCATCTCAATGAGCGAAATTGATTCCATGACAATGTCGGCTCCCATTCCCGAGTAAAGTTGGTGGTGCTAAAGCCAACCAACAGGATCGGGAGAAAGGAGCCGAACATGATCATTATAGGAGTAGATTTCCATCCCGAGTTTCAGCAAATTGCTTGGGTGGATACTGACACCGGAGAGTTCCAGGAAAAACGATTAGTGCATCCCGAGGAGGCGGAGAACTTCTACCGTGCTCTGGCAGGCAAGAAGGTACGGGTGGGAATGGAAGCCAGCGGGCACGCACGCTGGTTC
>Ga0163162_10004737_pt1 | contig 13120 bp, 13 predicted proteins | sample S55metaG_FD_115310 | JGI IMG/M metagenome (GOLD analysis project Ga0163162, IMG submission 115310) | Switchgrass rhizosphere microbial communities from Kellogg Biological Station, Michigan, USA - S5-5 metaG | ecosystem: Host-associated > Plants > Roots > Rhizosphere > Soil | place: USA...
CGCTTTCTCCGCTTCGATGAAATGCTTCGGCGGCCGGCCGAGATACACGGTGCGCGACTGCGGGCAGTGATAGCGCCTGAAGCAGCCCGCGATTTCGAAGAACGTGCCGGCGTTCGCGGTGAATGCGGAGTCGTCCCAGGTCAGGTGGGGCGCGGCCGCATCGGAACCGGTGGGCAGCAGCGGCACGATGGCGGGATAGTCGCCGCCATAGCCTTCGACGCCGGTGATCCCGGCCGAGTAGATCTCGGCGACGAGATCGCTCTTCTTCATGCCCGGCTCGACCTTCTCGACGATGCGCGCATGCATCTTCTCGACGATGCGTGCCGCCACGCGCATGTATTCGATCTCGCGCGCCGACTTCACCGCGCGCTGCCAGTTGACGAGCGCGGTCGCGTCGGTGAAGCGGGCGTTCGGCAGATGCTTCGTGAGCGACGCATACGCGGCCGCGCTGAAGTAGTAGTTGTCCATCTCCACGCCGATGCGGCACGTGTCCCAGCCGCGCGCCGCGATCACTTCCGCCGACAGGTAGTCCATCGGATGGCGCGCCTGCGACTGCACGTAGTGATCCGGGTAGCCGACGATGTTCTCGTGCTTCATGAACACCGTGCGCTTCGCGCCGTTCGCATCCTGGCCGCGGCCGAACCACACCGGCTCACCTTCCGTCGCGAGCAGCACGCACTGGTGCACATAGAACGACCAGCCGTCGTAGCCGGTGAGCCACGCCATGTTGGTCGGGTCGGTGACGATCATCAGATCCACGCCCGCCTGCTGCATTGCGCGCCGCGTCTTCGCGATGCGCGCGTCGTATTCGCTGCGCTCGAACGGCAGGCGCACGGCGGGCGCGCCCGCCTTCGTTGCTTCCTGTTGCATTGCTTGAGACATCGTCCCCTCTCAGAGCGTCACGTCGTTGTTGAAGATGGTTCCTGCTCCGGCCGCCTTCGCACGCGTGATCGCGAGTGCGGCGATGGCCGTGTCCTGCGCGCCGGTGCCGGTGAGATCGCAGACGGTCACGTCGGCGTCGCTCGTGCGGCCCGGCGCCCGACCGGCGATCACCTGGCCGAGTTCCGCGAACGCCGCGTCGGCTGCGACGACGCCCGCCCCGATCGCGTGATGCAGTTCGCCGAGCACGCGCGTCTGCTGCACGCGGTCGCAGATGTAGCGTGCCGCGCCGAAGACATCGGGCGCGAGTTCGTTCTTGTGCTCCGCGTCCGAGCCCATCGCGGTGATGTGCAGACCGGTATGCAGGTCGCGTGCATGGATGAGCGGCTCGCGGCTCGGCGTGGTCGTGATGGCGATGTCCGCGTGTTCGAGCGCCTGATGCACGCTGTCGGCGACTTCGCAGCGCACGCCTTCCGTCTCCTCCGCGAAGCGCGCCGCGCGCTGCGGATCGCGCGCCCACACGCTCACATGCTCGATCTTGCGCACGAGCATCAGCGCCTTCAGTTGCAGGCGGGCCTGCTCGCCCGCGCCGATCACCGCGACGCGCTTCGCGTCCTTCTTCGCGAGCCAGCGCGCGGCGACCGCGCCCGCCGCCGCCGTGCGCACGGCGGTCAGATAGCCGTGGTCGAGCAGCACCGCCTCGGTCAGGCCGGTGCGCGCCGAGAGCGCGAGCATCAGCCCGTTGAGGCTCGGCAGGCCGAGCTTCGGGTTGTCGAAGAAGCCCGGGCTGACCTTGATCGCGAAACTCTCGAAACGCGACAGGTACGCCGTCTTCACGTCGACTTCGCCCGCGTGCTCGGGAATGTCGAGACGAAGCACCGGCGGCATCGCGACGGCTTCGGTCGCGAGCGAGCGGAACGCGGCCTCGACCTGGTCGATGGCGGCGAGATCGAGGGGCACGAGCGCGCGCAGTTGCGCCTCGCCCAGAATGGAAATGGCAGACATGTCACGCTCCAGCAAGACGTCGATGCAGTTCGATATCGATATTGCAGCCGCTCACGACGATCACGAGCGGCCCGCGCGGCTCGTCGAGCACGCGATCCAGCACGGCGGACATGCCCACCGCCGCCGCACCCTCCACGACGAGACGCTCCTCGCGATACGCATGCACGATGCCGCGGGCAATCGACGCCTCGTCTAGCAGCACGAGCTGGTCGATGTGCTCGCGCGTCATCGCGAACGTGTGGCGGTTGTCGAGCCCGATGCCGCCGCCGAGCGAATCGGCGAGCGTCTCGAGTTCATCGACGAGCACAGGTTTGCCCGCCGCGAGGCTCGCATGCATCGCGGCGCCGCGCGCCATCGTGACGCCGGTCATCTTCACGGCGGGCGCGATGCGTTTCGCTGCAAACGCGACGCCGCTGAAGAGCCCGCCGCCCGAGAGAGGCACGACGATGCCCGCGGTATCGGGCAGCGCTTCGAGAATTTCCAGACCGATGGTGGCCTGCCCGGCGATCACGCGCGGATCGTCGAAGGGCGGCACGAATGCGAAGCCTTCCTCGCGCACGAGGCGCAGCGCCTCGACCTGCGCGTCGTCCTGGCTCCTGCCCGCGATCACGACGCGCGCACCCAGCGCAGCGACGGCATCGACCTTGTTCTTCGGCACGAGCGACGACATGCACACGGCCGCCTCCAAGCCGAGCGAGCGCGCCGCATGCGCGAGGGCGCGGCCATGATTGCCGGTCGATGCGGTGACGACGCGCGTCACGCCCTCTTCCGCCAGTCCGGCGAGCGCATTGGTCGCGCCGCGCAGCTTGAAGCTGCCGGTCGGCTGAACGGTTTCGAGCTTGAGATGGACGGGAACGCCGGCGATGCGCGAGAGCGCGGGCGATTCGACGAGTGGCGTGCGGCAGACGCGCCCTTCGATGCGCCGGCGGGCGCGATAGACATCGGCAAGCGAGAAGGCGGACATGTGGGCTTGGCTGCGTTGAGTTCCAGTGCAACCCAGTCTAATGTCCTAAAAAATCGTTTTCGAATGTCCTAGATCATTTCAGCTGAAGTCGTGCACGTGCGGATACTGCCCGTACACTTCGCGCATCGTTTCGACGGCCGCGCGGAACGTCGTCTCGCTCACTTCGGCGCCCACGCAAAGCCGCACCGCGTTCGGCCGCTCGGCTCCGCGCACGAGGAACGGATCAGGCGACGTGACCGCGATATCGCGATTGCGCAGTTCGCGCGTGATGCGATCCGCCTGCCAGTAGTCGGGCACGCGCAGCCACACCGAGAGCGCCTGCGGATGGCTGCCGAGCACGTAGGCGCCGAGCAGGTCGCGCACCACCGCCTGGCGCGCGGCGAGCCGCTCGCGCTGGATCTCGACGAGTCGCTGCGCGGTGCCGTCCATGATCCAGCGCGTCGCGATTTCAGCCACCGGCGAGGTCGCCATCCAGCTGCTCACGCGCAGCACGCTTTCCGCGCGCAGCGCGAGCCGCCGCGGCATCGTCAGGTAGCCGGTGCGCAGGCCGCTCAACACGGATTTCGTCATGCTCGTGCAGTAGAACGAGAGTTCGGGGATCAGGCTCGATATCGGCGTTTGCGCCTTCGCGGGCAGCGCGCCGTAGACGTCGTCCTCGATCACGTAGACGCCGTAGCGCTCGGCGATGCGCGCGATCGCGCGCCGCCGCGAGTCCGGCATCAGCGCGACGGTGGGGTTGTTCAGCGTCGGCGTGCAGACGAGCGCGGAGACGCGCTCGCTGTCGCACATTTCCTCGAAGTGCTCGGGCCGGATGCCGTGCTCGTCGATTTCGAGCCCCTTGAGCGTAAACCCCAAAACGTTCGCCGAGCCGATCACGCCGTGGTCCGTGAGGTTCTCGCACAGCACGGTGTCGCCGGGGCCGACCGTCGACGCGAGTGCGAGAAAGATGCCGTGCGCCGCGCCGTTCGTGACGAGCAGCGTGTCCGGGTTCGCCGGCATGTTGAGCGACGCGAGCCACTGCACGCCTGCCTGCCGGTGATGCTCGAAGCCCGCGATCGGCCGGATCGCGCGGATCCACGGCTGGTCGTCGAGCGTGGCGAGCGACGCGCATACCTTGCGCCACATCGCGTCGTGCTCCGGCGTATGAATGATGCGCGCAATCGAAAAATCGACGACCGAGCGCTCGGCCGTATCGAGCATGTAGTTCGACATCGTCTCGGTGACGCGCGCCGCGACGAAGCTGCCGCGCCCGACCTCGCAGCGGATCAGCCCCTGCCGCTCCAGTTCCTTGTAGGCGTTCGTCACGGTCTGCACGCTGATCTCCAGGTCGGCCGCGACCTCGCGCTGCGGCGGCAGGCGTGCGCCCGAACCCAGCGCCGAGCTTTCAATGTCGCTCGCAATCGCCTTCACCAGCCGCTTGTATTTCGACTGGACACCCTGCACCGTCCGCACCGCTTCGCGCCATCGCTCGTTCACTTTCGGCTCCTTTCCTGCACGCTTTTCGTGCCTCCATGGTCGCTCAAAAGACGGCCTGAAAATTATTGTCCTAGAGCAATCGGAACAAATATATGGCTTTGTATGCTGCGTTCATGGCTGTGTTCCGCGACACCGGCGAAGGGGCTTGCAGCAATGGTCCTACGGGTTTGCGAGCATCCGGCCGGGGCGTCCGGAGCTTGTGCGGCGCAACCAACCACGCGATGAATTACGAACCACAGAACGGGATCGACATGAAATCTAAGCGAGTGTCTGGAATGCTGGGAGCGCTTTGCGTCGCAGCGGCGGGGCTGGCGGTGCACGCGTTGCCCGCCGGCGCCGAAACCACGTTGCAGCGCATCCAGCGCACCGGCGAGGTGCGCATCGGCTATGCGAACGAAAGCCCGTTCGCCTACACCACGCCCGACGGCACCGTCACGGGCGAATCGCCCGAGATCGCGAAGAAAGTCTTCGCGAAGCTCGGCGTGAAGAAGGTCGATGCCGTGCTGACCGAGTGGGGCGCGCTGATTCCGGGCCTGCGCGCGGGCCGCTTCGACGTGATTGCAGCCGGCATGTACGTGACGCCCGAGCGCTGCAAGCAGGTCGCGTTCGCGAACCCGCAGTATCAGATCCAGGACACCCTGCTCGTGCTGAAAGGCAATCCGAAGAATCTTCACAGCTATGCCGATGTCGCGAAGCAGGCGGACACGAAACTTGCTGTGATGGCAGGGGCGGTCGAGCTCGGCTATGCGCGTTCATCGGGCGTGAAGGACGACCAGTTGCTCCAGGTGCCCGACACGACGGCCCAGTTGCAGGCCGTGCGCGCCCGCCGCGCCGATGCCGCCGCCGGCACCCAGCTCACGATGAAGGGCCTCGCCGCGAAAGGCGGGCCGCAGGTCGAGGCGATCGGGACTTTCGTCGATGATCCGAAGCACACGGGCTATGGCGCGCTCGCCTTCCGCCCGGACGACACGGACTTGCGCGATGCCGTGAACAAGGAGCTTCAGGCGTGGCTCGGCACTGAAGACCACCTGAAGACCGTCGCGCCGTTCGGCTTCGACAAGAGCAACCTGCCGCAAAAGAAAACCGCTGAACTCTGCGGCGGCTGATGCAGCAACGTGGCGCGCAGCATCGCGCCACCCGTAGCATTTCCCGGCGAGCACGCGTCTCTCGCCGGGCAACCAGCGAGGAACCGCCATGCGCGAACTCATGCCCCTTCTGATCAAAGGCACGCTCGTCACCGTCGAGATCGCCGTGTACGGCATCCTGCTCTCGATCGTGATGGCGGGCGTCGCCACCGCGCTGCGCACGGCTCCCTGGCGCCCGGTGCGCTGGCTCGGCAACATCTACGTCGAGATCTTCCGCGGCACGTCGCTGCTCGTGCAGCTGTTCTGGTTCTTTTTCGTGCTGCCGCTGCCGCCGTTCAATCTCGCGCTGACGCCGTTCACCGTCGCGATCGTCGGCCTCGGGCTGCACTACGGCGCGTACGGGTCCGAGATCCTGCGCGGCGCGCTGCGCTCGGTGCCGGGCGGCCAGTACGAGGCAGCGATCGCGCTCAACATGCCGGCCTCCGCCCGCATGCGCCGTATCGTCCTGCCGCAGGCCATGATCAACGCGCTGCCGCCGGCGACGAACCTGATGATCGAGCTGCTCAAGGGTACCTCGCTCGTGTCGCTCATCACGCTGTCCGACCTCACCTTCCGCGCGCGCCAGCTCGACGAATCCACCTTCAAGACGGCGCAGATCTTCGCGCTCACGCTCGTAATCTATTTCGTGCTCGCACAGGTCATCGCCTTCGTGATGCGCCGTTTCGAGCGGCGCTTCAGCAGCCATGTCGCGCGCCGCGCCGTTCCGGGGATCGCCAAATGAATCACTTCTTCGACATGAAGTACGCGCTCTCCATCCTGCCGGATCTGCTGCGCGCCTCGATGTACACGATCGGCATCACGATCATCGGCTTCGCGATCGCGCTCGTGCTCGGACTCGTGCTCGCGATCATGCGCCGCAGCGACGTGCAGTTCATCGCGAAGCCGACGGCCCTCTTCATCGAGTTCATTCGCAGCACGCCGCTCCTGATCCAGGTGTACGTGCTCTTCTATGTCGCGCCGATCTACGGCATCACGATGTCGGCGCTCACCGCGGGCACGATCGGCATTGCGGTGCATTACGCATGCTACGTGTCGGAGGTGTATCGCGCGGGGCTGAACGGCGTGGCGCGCGGGCAGTGGGAAGCGGCGTGCGCGCTGTCGCTCTCGCCGTGGCGCACGTATAGCGGCGTGATCCTGCCGCAGGCCATTCGCCCGATCATTCCCGCGCTCGGCAACTATCTGGTCGCGATGTTCAAGGACACGCCGGTGCTCTCCGCCATCACCGTCGTGGAACTGATGCAGCAGGCGAAGAACATCGGCTCCGAAACGTTCCGCTATCTCGAACCGATCACGATGACGGGCCTGTTCTTTCTTCTTATCAGCGTGACGTTCGCCTCGGGCGTGCGCCACCTCGAACGACGCGTGAGGCTGCCATGAACCCGAACCCGCAGGTCTTCGCCACTCACACTCAGCCGGGCGGTGCACGGTGATGGAACTCAAGGAAAAGCAGATGAAACGCGATCTCGACCCCGCTCTCGGCGCCGCCGCCGATGCCGCCGCCACCGCCCCGATGGTCCGCTTCAAGGGCGTGACCAAGCGCTACGGCGCGCTCACCGTCCTCGACGAACTGAACCTCGACGTCGCGCGCAACGAGAAGGTTGCGATCATCGGGCCGAGCGGCTCGGGCAAGTCCACGCTGCTGCGCGTGCTGATGACGCTCGATCCGCTGACCGACGGCGTGATCGAAGTGGAGGGCGAACCGCTCACGCACCAGTTGCGCAACGGCGTGCTCGTGCCCGCTTCGGAGCGGCATGTCAGGAAGGTGCGCAGCAAGATCGGCATGGTGTTCCAGAGCTTCAATCTCTTTCCGCACATGACCGCGCTCGCGAATACGATCGAAGCGCCGATGCGCGTGCTCGGCATGTCGAAGAAGGATGCAACCGAGCGCGGCCGCGACCTGCTTTCGATGGTCGGTCTCGCCGACAAGTGCAATCACTTCCCGTCGCAATTGTCGGGCGGCCAGCAGCAGCGCGTCGCGATTGCGCGCGCACTCGCGATGCGCCCGAAGGTCATGCTCTTCGACGAAGTCACGTCCGCGCTCGACCCCGAACTGTGCGGCGAAGTGCTGAACGTGATCCGCAAGCTCGGTCACGAGCACAACCTGACGATGCTGATGGTCACGCACCAGATGGGTTTCGCGAAGGAGTTCGCCGATCGCGTGTGCTTTTTCTCGCAGGGCAAGATCGTCGAGCAGGCGCCGCCGCAGCAGTTTTTCTCCGCGCCGCAGCATGAGCGCACGCGGCAATTCCTGCGCGCGGTGACTGAAGCGATGTAAAGACTTCCTGCTGCCATGGCCTCGAAGGCCGCCGCATTCCGGCGGCTTTTTCGTTTGCTGCGCGGTCCGGTTTTTGCTGGTCGATGAAGGCAAGCTACCGGAGCGTGAGATGCAGCAGCAGAAAATGCACAAGGTCGCCCGCCTCGGCGACCTGCCCGAGGATCGTGGCACGCGCGTGAAGATCGCCGATACGCCGGTCATGCTGGTGCGCACGGGCGACACCGTTCACGCCTACGCAGCGGATTGCCCGCATGCGGGCGCGCCGCTCGAAGAAGGCGCGATCTGCAACGGACGCATCGTGTGTCCGTGGCACAAGGGCACGTTCGACGCGAGCGACGGCAGCCTCGTCGAGCCGCCTGCGCTCGTCGGGCTCACGCGTTACCCGGCGTCGGTCGATGACGGCGACGTGTACGTGTCGCCCGAGCCGGTCAGACAGCAGGAAGACCGGCGCGCACCCGATCCCGCGACGATGTTCATCGCAGGCGCGGGCGCGGCGGGGGCCGCCGCTTGCGCCGCGCTTCGCGAAGCGGGTTTCAGCGGTCGCATCGTGCTTGCGGGCGGCGATGCGCGCATGCCCTACGACCGGACCTCGCTCAGCAAATTCGTCGTGGCGGGCGACATGACGCCCGCGGATGTCCCTCCGCTTCTCGACCCTGCATTCTTTTCGAAGCACGGGATCGAGCGGATCGAGTCCGAAATCGTGAGGCTCGATGCGGCGAAGAAAGAGGCCGAACTCGCAGACGGTAGCGTGCTCCGCTACGACGCCGCACTCGTCTGTACCGGCGGCATTCCGAAGCCGCTCGATGTGCCGGGCGCTACGCTCGCCCGCGTGCATCTGTTGCGCAATCTGGAAGACGCACGCGCGATCCTCGCCTCGCTCGACGGACGCAGCCGCGCGGTCATCGTCGGCGCCGGCTTCATCGGGCTCGAAGTGGCTTCGTGCCTGCGCAGGCGCAAGATCGACGTCACCGTGGTCGCGCCCGGCAAGGTGCCGTTCGCGAAGCAGTTCGGCGAGCGCATCGGCGGCATGTTCATGCGCCTTCACGAGAACAACGGCGTGTCATTTCGCATGAACGCCCACGTAAGCGCGCTCGAAGGCGGCGACGGCGTGCGCGAGGTCGTGCTCGACAACGGAGAGCGCGTCGCGGCGGACATCGTGATCGCGGGCACCGGCGTGAAGCCCGCGACATCGTTCCTCCAGCGAGTGGAGCTTGCGGATGACGGCGGCATTCCCGTCGATGCATCGATGTGTGCCGCGCCCGGCCTCTATGCCGCTGGCGACGTCGCGCGCTTCGCGCTGCCGCATTCGGGCGAGCGCGTGCGCATCGAGCACTGGCGCGTCGCGCAGCAGCATGCGCGCGTCGCCGCATACAACATGGCGGGCGCAAAGAGGGAGTACGCCGGCGTCCCCTACTTCTGGACCTATCACTTCGAGAAGACCTTCGACTATCTCGGCCACACGAGCGAGCCGGACGAAGTCGTGATCGACGGCGAACTCGATGGGCCGCAGTTCATCGCGTATCTGATGAAGGGGAGCGAAGTCGGCGCGATTGTCTCCTGCGATCGCAACGAAGCCACGGCGCGGCTCGCGGAAGCGCTGCGCGAACCGCTGACGCTCGAAGCCGCGCGCCGGGCCGCGAACGCATGAAGCGCGATGGCGACGAAACCCGCTCCTGGTGTCGAACCGGACCAGCAACCCGCGACACTCGACCAGTGCCGCCGCTGCGGATTGTGGAAGGATGCGACGCAGGCCGTACCCGGCGCGGGACCGAAGCACGCGCCGCTGATGGTGGTCGGCGAGCAGCCGGGTGACCAGGAGGACTTGCAGGGCAGGCCGTTCGTCGGCCCGGCGGGCGCAATGCTCGACCGGGCGTTCGCCGAAGCGGGTGTCGAACGCAAGGACGTGTATGTGACCAACGCGGTCAAGCATTTCAAGTGGGCGCCGCGCGGCACGCGCCGCATGCACAAGACGCCGGCGCAGCGCGAGATTGACGCGTGCCATTACTGGATGGATCGCGAGGTCGCGAGCGTCGCGCCAAAGGTAATCGTCGCGCTTGGCGCAACTGCGCTGAAGTCCGTGCTGCGCAAATCGGGCGTCACGCTGCAGGCTTCAATGGCGCACGTTATCGAGCACGAAGGACGTTCCGTGATCGCGACCTATCATCCGTCGTTTGCGTTGCGCGCCCCCGACGCCGGGACGCGCGAGATGGCTTATCGCTCGATCGTCGATGCGCTGCGCCACGCGCATCGGCTCATCGGGCGCAAGGACTGATTCAACGCCAATGAGCAACATCAGGGAGCAGGCATGACGGCAAAGCGTAAGACAGCGAAAGGCGCGCGTGCATCGCGCCAGCGTCATGCGATCGCAAGCGAAAGGAAGACAACCGCGAGGAAGACAACCGCGGCCGCAAAGAGAAAGCCCGCGAAGAGCGCGAACCGCTGGTCGCATCACGTGATGGAGACCAGCGACGCGATGGACATCGAAAAGGATATCTTCAGGGCAGGCAGCGCGCAGGAAATTGCGGACTCGCTCAAGCGTTCTTCCACGCACAGCAAGCGGCGCAAGGGCACGCCGTTTCAGTCGGCCATGTCGATGCTCAACTTCTACATCAATCGCGCGGGACGCAACTTGCCGAAGGCACGGCGCAGCACGCTGGATCAGGCGAAAAAGCGCCTGCGTGAAGCATTTGGCCGCAAGCCGTGAACGCGTGAAGTGGTTTGATAACAATCGCACGGCCCGCGATGCGGGGCCGTGCGACGCTACCGATTATGGCTGGCGCTTGTCGCCCTGATGCTGCGGCGGCTGCTGGTTCTGCTGCTTCTGGCCAGGTTGCTGACCTTGCTGCTGTTGCCCCGGTTGCTTGTCCGATTGATTCGGATTCGACGGCTGGTTGCCCATCTGTTTCTGCTTTTGATCCTTGTTCATATCGCCCATACATCCTCCTTGGGTTGCACGGCTTGCGCCGCACCTGGATAGCAGCAACACGCGTTCCACCCCGTGCGCCTCCGTGCAGCCTGTCTGCGCGGCATGCGCGCTTTGCGCGCGTTGAAAAAACTGCAGGCGACCGACATGGAACGTTGCTTGCTATCTCCGGCTGGGGCGCTTCGAAAATATTGCCGACCCGCAAAGGAGCACATCATGACGCAGCAATCTCCACTCAATCCCGGCGACGAGGCCGAACCCGGCACGCCCGGCAGCGGCGAGGACATCTGCCCCGCATGCGATGGCGCCGGAGCCATCGAAGGCGCGACTTGCGAAACGTGCGGCGGTACTGGCAAGATCGTCCAGGGCATCGGCGGAGGCTGATGCAACCGGTCACTCCGTCCGCATTCCGATTAACAGGAGTTCACTTTGACGGCGCATCGTTCATCACCGACACACTCCACGCTCCAGAAACGACGCATGCTGTTCGCGGCCGCCTGCTCGATCGCGCTCGCAGCCACCGCACCCGCCGTGCGCGCCGCCGATGAGAGCGCCATCGGCTTCGGCCCGAACCCGCAATTGCCCGCGCCGCAGAAGTCGCTGATGCCGACCGTGAATATCGCGCCGGCGTCGCCGTGGCCCGAAGGCGCGATGCCGGTTTCACCCGCGGGATTCGGGGTCAACGCGTTCGCCACCGGCCTCGATCATCCACGCTGGATTGCGACGCTGCCCAATGGCGACGTTCTCGTCGCGGAGAGCAACGCGCCCGCGCCGCACGACGAGAACGCCGGCATCAAGGGCTGGGTGATGAACATGGTCATGAAGCGTGCGGGCGCGGCCGTGCCGAGCCCGGACCGCATCGTCCTGCTGCGCGATGCGGATGGCGACGGTGTCGCGGAAACGAAGACCGTGTTCATCGACAAGCTGCATTCGCCGTTCGGCATGGCGCTCGTCGGCGACGACCTGTACGTGGCGAATACCGATGCCGTCGTGCGCTTCGGGTACAGCAAGGGCGCAACGCGCATCGCGTCGCCCGGCGAAAAGGTCATCGACCTGCCCGCCGGCGCGATCAACCATCACTGGACCAAGAACCTGATCGCGAGCCGCGACGGCAAGCGTCTGTACGTGACGGTCGGCTCGAACAGCAACGTCGCGGAGAACGGCATCGACGCCGAGAACGGCCGCGCGGCGATCTTGGAAGTGGACATCGCCACGCGCCGGTCGCGCCTCTTCGCGACCGGCCTGCGCAATCCGAACGGCATGGCGTGGCAGCCGCAAAGCGGCGCGCTGTGGACGGTCGTCAACGAGCGCGACGAACTGGGCAACGATCTCGTGCCCGACTACATGACTTCGGTGAAGGACGGCGCGTTCTATGGCTGGCCCTATAGTTATTTCGGGCAGCACGTCGACGATCGCGTGAAGCCGCAGCGTCCCGATCTCGTTCAGTCGGCGATCGCGCCGGACTATGCGCTCGGCGCGCATACGGCGTCGCTCGGGCTCACCTTCTACGATGCGAAGGCGTTTCCCCCGCGCTACTGGAACGGCGCGTTCGTGGGTCAGCATGGGTCGTGGAACCGCAAGCCGCACAGCGGCTACAAGGTCGTGTTCGTGCCGTTTCAGGACGGCAAGCCGTCGGGTTCGACCGAGGACGTGCTGACGGGGTTCCTCTCCGCCGACGGGCATGCGTTCGGGCGGCCGGTCGGTGTCGCGGTGGATCGCACGGGCGCGCTGCTCGTCGCGGACGATGTCGGCAATGCGGTGTGGCGCGTCGCGCCGGGGAAGCCCTAAATGGCCGCGCGGGGCTCCAGAAAGGCCGGAGCCGCGCCCGGGCGGACCGCCCGGGGAAGCCTTTTTTCGCTCGCGGAGCGGCAGGTGATCGCGCTTTATGACGCCGGGGTGCTGTCGCCGGCTGTTTTGCAGCATGTGATTGCCGCTTATGCGGGGCGTGATGTCGACTGGCACGAGGAGGCTCGCGAACGCAGCGTCGATCATCATTCGGTACACGAAGTCGTCGTGCTGACGATGATGCCCGGACGTGCGCTTCGTCAAGCGCAGAAGGATTTTCTTTCCGTGGTCGGGCATTTGATGGGCAGTAGTGCCGATGCCGCTGCCGCTTCTTCTGTCGAAGCCGAAGACGACGATGCTCTGCTCAGCCAGCTTTCCTCCGGTATGGCAGGCAGCGAGCCGGGCACTCGTTCGCGCGAACGCCCGGAGGCCGCGACACGCCAAAGCCCTGGATTCAATCCGCTCGTTCAGGCGAAAGCCCTTCGCAGAGCAGGCAAGGCCTGATCCCACACGTTTCGGCTCGTGGCCTCGCTCGTTCCTGGTGGGTCTGCTCGCGCTTGGGGCTGGTGTTTTTTGAACGGTCTGATGCGCTTGCGCTCCTATGAAGCTTGCATTGCTATTGGTCTATTGGCTTCGCCCCTGTGCGGGGCAGCAGTCACTTTCTTTGC
>Ga0163162_10004738_pt1 | contig 13119 bp, 7 predicted proteins | sample S55metaG_FD_115310 | JGI IMG/M metagenome (GOLD analysis project Ga0163162, IMG submission 115310) | Switchgrass rhizosphere microbial communities from Kellogg Biological Station, Michigan, USA - S5-5 metaG | ecosystem: Host-associated > Plants > Roots > Rhizosphere > Soil | place: USA: Michigan...
ACTTATTAAATACAGACCAGTTTAAACAATACGCCATCGCCTACAGGGGTAGCCAGGTGCCGCGTTTGTTGCCGCCTTATGTAGACCAACCTGTAAATGCAGGTGCCACCCAAACCTATGGGCAAACCAACACCAACTGGCAGGATGCTTATTTTAAAAAAGGAGCAATGACCGGCCATAATATTGGATTAAGCGGCGGTAATGATGTATCGCGCTATTATGCTTCCGGTGGTTTTTTTGACCAAAAAGGAACTACCCCAACTGTAGCATTCAGACGTTATAATTTCCGCATCAATTCAGAACATAATATCAGTAAAGTTTTCACTTTTGGTGAAAATCTGTATGCTGCCTACGGCGATCAGGCCTATGATAACAATGAAACAGGATCCAGATCAAACCTGGTGAACGTAATCAGGATGATGCCGCATATGCCTGTATATGACCCTACTTCAAATGGCGGTTACAGAGGTGTAAACTCCACCCTTGATGGAGGAGATCCAACCAACCCCATAGAAGATGCAACGTTAAAAAACCCCGGGCGAAGAACAACAACAAAGATTCTGGGTACTGCCTATCTAGATATTAGTTTCACCAAATGGCTGAAATTCAGATCAACATTTGGCGTGGATCACGCTGATGCACTCGATTATCGGTTCTCACCTATTTTCAATGATAACGGGGCTATTGCGGGTTCAAGCGCCATACTGGCAACAATTACCAATAACAGGAATGTTTCCAATGTGTTATTGTATACCGAGCAGCTTACGTTTGATAAAACGTTCGGCGATCATCACGTAAATGCTATCGCCGTATATGAACAGCAAACTCAAAACGTCAAACAGGAAAATGCGAGTGGTAATCAGGCGTCCAATGAACTGAAAACGCTCAACAACGCCAGCAATATTGCAGCGCAAACACTGGTGTCTGAAAACACCATTCTATCTTACGTGGGCCGCGTAAATTATGATTATAAAGGAAAGTATTTATTGAGTGGTTCCATACGCCGCGATGGCCTCTCAGTTTGGGCACCCGGCAGAAAATGGGCAACATTTCCTGCTGCTTCTATAGGCTGGCGAATTGACCAGGAAGAGTTTATGAATCAATTCAAATCTATTTCAGAATTAAAACTCAGGGCTGGTTATGGAGTAGCTGGTCTTAACGGTACCGTACTTGGTAATACACCCTGGCTGGTTACCGTAAATGGCAATAGCGCTTATTACCCCTTTAACAATGCTGCCACTGCCGGTGCTGCATCGTCCATCCCGGGTTTGGGCAACCTCGATTTGAACTGGGAAAAAACCAAGCAATTTAATATTGGGCTTGATTTGGGCTTGATGAAAAACAAGTTTACGATGTCACTTGAATATTATCAGCGTAAATCAAATAACCTTATTTTAAATGTGCCGCTGCCATACTCTTTTGGCTATATCAATACCACAGTGCCGCAAAACATTGCCGGCGTAACGAATACTGGCTTTGAGGCGCAACTGGGTTACAACGGAAAGGCAGGCGATTTCAGATGGAATGCCAGCACACTCTTCAGCATTATAACAAATAAGGTAAACAATCTTGCTGAAGGTGTTACCAATATAGAAGCAGGTCTTGATGCCGATTACGGTGGTTACAATATTACCAATACCGCACCAGGTCAGGCTGTACAAAGTTTTTATGGATGGAAGACAGAGGGCCTATTTCAAAATGCTGCTGAAGTAGCCAGCCATGCCACACAAGTAGCGGGAGCAGCTGGAACGGCTGCTGGTGATATTAAATTCCAGGATATGAATAAAGATGGCGTAATAGATAGTAAAGACCGTGTATTCTTAGGCAGCTTTATTCCAAAGTTTACATATTCATTTAACCTGGGTGCCAACTACAAGAATTTCGATTTGGGCGTTTTCTTCCAGGGTGTTTCCGGTAATAAGATTTACAATGCCACCCGCGTTATTACTGAAGGCATGATACGTTTCTTTAATGCCGGTACGCAGGTGCTGGATGCATGGACGCCCACGCATACAAACACCAGTATTCCAAGAGCCATACTTTCTGATCCAAATGGTAATGCACGCACTTCTGACCGCTTTATTGAAAATGGTTCTTATCTACGAATGAAAAACATTATGCTGGGCTACACCATTCCAGGAACGTCATTGGAAAAAATGACCAGGAGTGTAGTGAAGAGTTTTAGGTTGTATATCTCAGCGCAAAATTTAATAACTGTTACCAAGTACAAAGGATACGATCCGGAAGTGGGCAACAGAACACCTAACTCTAACTTAACTAATGGTATTGACTTTGCAGTTTACCCTCAGCCTAAAGCGTTCCAGGTTGGTATACAAGCAACCTTTTGATTAATTAAACTTGGTCATCTTAAAATAAGCAGTATGAAACAACATATTTATAAACTCACTATCACGGTAGTGCTGGTTTTTATCAGTATACTTTCCTGTAACAAAAAGCTGGATACAACGGATCAAAACAATCCGACAATTTCAAGCTATTTTAAAACCGCGGCGGAATTGCAGAATGGTGTCAATGGTATTTATTCTATCCTCCGGGGTGGAGCACTCGTTGGCCGCGAATGGTTTTTTACCCACGATATGCGGGGTGGCGAAACCAATGCAGGCGGCGCGCAATTAGAGGCACCAAGAGCAGAATTGTTAAAACAACCAATGCCGGCTCCTTCAAACTCAGTAATGACCAGCGTTTGGCAAGGCACTTATGAAATGATTAACAGGGCCAACGTTGTACTCGCTAAAGCGCCTGGTGTAACCGATAACACAACGCTCCGCGACAGGCTGGTGGGCGAAACCAAATTTTTAAGAGCCTGGGCATATTATGAACTGGTAGTACAATGGGGTGATGTTCCCTTATATTCAGAACCAGTAACATCCGCTACCGGCTTTAAAGGGAAAACACCTGCTGCAGATATTTATACTTTTATTATTGCTGATTTAACAGATGCAGTTGCCAAACTGCCTGCCAGCTATGGTGCTTCAGATAATGGGCGTGCCACAAAGGGCGCTGCCAATTCATTACTTGGAAAAGTACTGATGCAGAAAGGTGATTATGCAAGTGCCAAAGCTGCACTGCTGCAGGTATATAATAAATACTCGCTGGTGGCCAATTACACATGGAACTCTGATGGCGATATTTTAGCAGAAGACGGTAACGGAACTGTACTCACTGTCGGACATGAATTTAATGCAGAATCTATTTTTGAAGTAGTATTTGTAGACAGGAAAGACAATGGTTTTAACTGGGGCTATAATGGAGAAGGTTCCACTAGTCCGCTGGCATCTGTCCGTTGCCAGGAGTATGGCATTACATGGGGAAACGTAATACCTTCAGACAGGTTCCTGAATGAATTTGAAGCCAATGACCCAAGGTATAAGTTTACTATATACGAAGAAGGTGATCAGATCCTGACGCAAACCGCCACTCCTAAAACACTGGTGGCGGCTGACATGAATATTGCCACTTCTATAAAGGGTGGTGTTGTTAAGAAAAGGTTTTTCCGGAAATATAACATCTACGAATGGCTAAATTCTGGTTTTCATACCAGTGGTATTAATCAGCGCCTAATCCGCTATGCTGATGTGCTGCTGATGCTGGCAGAGTGCGAAGCTGAAGTAGGCACTCCTGCCCAGGCCGCAAGTTATATCAACGAAGTGCGCAGTCGCCCGAGCGTAAATATGCCGCCAGTAGCGCCAGCTACGAAGAACGACGCCCTGAAAGCGGTAATGCATGAACGGGCAGTTGAGCTGGGTGCCGAAGAATTAAGCAGCTTTGATATATTACGCTGGAGGAAAAAAGGATATTTTCCATCAATTACTACTGACCCTGTACCCAACCAGGCGGCCTTATTTCCTATTCCTGCGGCAGAAACATCAACAAACCCATTGCTGAAATAAATTGAAATATTTTTTATGAATAGAGGCTTGCAAATAGCCTCTATTTTTTTTACAAAAGGCGAACCCGGACACCTCTTTCTGAATATTAAAAATGCGTTGATGGTTCCTTGTGCAGCAACGCCTTCGTAGTTGATGTGTCAAAAACTATAACTTGCAGTCATCATGAAAACAAGATTCCCGCTTTCCCTTTTTTTCGTTTTTCTTAGCGTCATGCTCTTTTTTGGATCCTGTAGTCAAAAAAAGAAAACCACACTCTTTACACCACTCCCCTCATCTGTTTCGGGCATTCATTTCAGCAACGATATTCATGAAGACGATTCATCGGGCTCTTTTATCAATGAGTTTGGCTATATGGGCGGCGGCGTTGGCATTGGCGATTTTAATAACGACGGATTGAAAGATATTTTTTTTACCGGCAACCAGGTCAGCTGCCGCCTGTATATCAATAAGGGAAATAATAAATTTGAAGACTTTACCGAAAAAGCAGGCATTACTACCGGTGTATGGGCCACCGGTGTAAGCATAATAGATATCAACAACGATGGATACGATGATATCTATGTTTGTGTATTTGGCAAAAATCTGTTGACGCGGGCAAAAAACCTGCTGTTCATTAACCAGCACAATCTTAGTTTTAAAGAAGAAGCAGCAGCATATGGCCTGGCTAACGAGGGTTATTCCACACAGGCCGTCTTTCTTGATTACGACAGGGATGGCGATCTTGATATGTACCTGACCCGTTACCTGCTAAACGGCCCCAATGCCAACACCATTTATCCGCGCGACAAATCAGGCTACTCACCTGCCAATGATAAATTATACAGGAACGATGGCCCCTCCGTCCGGTACAACCACCCGGTATTTACAGATGTAACACTGGAAGCAGGCATTAAAGAAGATGGCCTGGGTCTGGGCGTTGCAGTAAGCGATTTCAATAATGACGGCTGGCCCGATATTTATGTGGCCAACGACTTTATCTCTAATGATGATTTGTGGCTGAATAATAAAAATGGCACATTCACCAATTGTATCAGCAAATCACTCCGGCACCAGAGTTACAGCAGCATGGGAGCAGATGCCGCAGATATCAATAATGACGGACTGCCGGATATTTTTACACTTGATATGCTGCCGGAGAACAATGAACGCAAAAAAACCTCCTTCTCATTTATGAATTATGAGCGGTACGAAACAGAACGCTCAATGGGTTATGAACCTGAGTTTATGCGCAATATGCTGCAGCTTAATAATGGCTGCTTCCCGGCAAAAGACAGCAGCATTCCTTTTTTTAGCGAAATAGGCCAACTGGCAGGCATAGCCGCAACTGACTGGAGCTGGAGCATACTGGCAGCCGATTATAATAACGATGGCTGGAAAGATATTCATATTACCAATGGTATTGGCAGGGACTTTATCAATGCCGACTTTCTTGAATACAGCAACCAGATTTTTTTAAATGGCCGCAGCAGGGAAGAACAGCAAAAAGCCATCAGGGAAAAACTTGCTTCGCGAAACCATGTAACCCTTCCCAACTACCTCTATATTAATAACCACGACAATACTTTTACCGATGTATCCGACAGCTCGGGAGTTAATGAAATTTCCATGTCTAACGGTGCCGCCTATGCCGACCTGGATAACGATGGCGACCTGGATCTTATAGTTAACAATATCAGTAAGGAAGCCTTTATATTGATCAATAATACCATTGAAAAAAACACACCCATACAAAATCATTATATCAGTGCCGGCCTGAAAGGAGACAGTTTAAATGGCAATGGCATCGGCGCCAGAATACTGCTGTATCAAAATGGCATGGTGCAGATGCAGGAAGAAAACCCGGTAAGAGGGTATTTTTCTTCTGTAGACAGGCAATTGATTTTTGGCCTGGGGCAAAACAAGATGGCAGATTCCCTGATTGTAATATGGCCGGATGGTAAAAGAGAATTACTAAAAAATATCCCGGCAGATACCACACTAACCCTGGACTGGCACAATGCCCATAAGACCGGAATCATTGCCCCCCCTGTTATTCATACACTGTTTGCCGACGTAACGGCCGATTCAAATATTGTATACCAGCATCATGACAATTCTTATAATGATTTTGCTTTCCAGCGCCTGCTTCCGCAGAAATATTCTCAACTGGGGCCTTTTATTGCCACCGGCGATATTAATAATGACGGCTTAACCGATTTTTTTATCGGCAACGGGTTTAATTTTTCAGGCAGCCTGTTTACCCAGCATATCAACCAGCAATTTTCGCGCAAAGAAATTACCGGCGGCATTAAAATGGAAGAAGATGAGGCCTGCATTTTATTTGATGCCAACAACGATGGTTTTAAGGATTTGCTGGTTACTGGTGGTGATACCCGTTATGAGGAAAATTCTGCGTACTATAAACCACGTTTATACCTGAACGATAAAAAAGGAAATTTTACGCTTGCTCCGGCTTCCATTCCTGAAAATATAAAGACCATAGCCGGTTGTGTTACGGCGGCTGATTATGATAATGATGGCGATATGGACCTGTTTATTGGCGGAAGGGTGTCAAAAAAATATCCCCTGCCACCCAGGAGTTTTATACTACAAAACAATAATGGCGTTTTTACAGACATAACAGCAAAGGTATGCCCGGCGCTACAGACCCCCGGTATGCTTACTGCCGCCGTGTGGACAGATTTTGACAACGACAAACAAACAGATTTAATCATAGCGGGCGAATGGATGCCACTGCGTTTTTTTAAAACCAACCATGGCCAGTTGCAGGAAATAACTGCCTCCACCGGTCTTGCACAAATGAATGGTATGTGGCGCAGCCTTATTGCCACCGATATTGACGGCGATGGGGACACTGACCTGATAGCCGGCAACCTGGGCCTTAATTGCCTTTACAACGTGAACAATGACCGGCCCATGCAGGTGTTTGCATCTGATATTGATGGTAATGGTGTTATCGATCCCGTATTCTTTTACTACATTAAAGACAATGACGGAAAAAGGCGGTCTTTTCCGGCCATCGGCAGGAACCAGTTTGCCGAGCAGGTTCCTTCCATTAAAAAGAAATTTCTGCTGCACCAGGATTATGCACATGCCAACTTTGATGATATTTTTAAAGGGAAGGCAAAAGACAGTCTTGTACAATTGTGGTGCAATGAAACCCGTAGCTGCTGGTTCGAAAATACAGGCAATGGCAAATTTGTAAAACATATTCTACCGGTTGAGGCACAGTATGCGCCGGTAAACGCCGTTATTTGTGATGATTTTGATAACGACGGCCGCAAAGACCTTTTGCTGGCCGGTAATGAATACCAAACCGATGTACTAACGGGCAGGTATGATGCGTCTTACGGATGTTTCCTGAAGGGGCAACCAGACAAACGTTTCAAAACAATACCCCCGGTTGAAAGCGGGTTTATCATCAACGGCGATGTAAAAAACATGAAACTGGTTACACTTGCCAACGGAGAAAAAATGGTACTGGCAGCGGTAAACAATGACGTGCTCCGTGTTTACAAAATAAAAAACAAGCAGTAGTGAAAGAGACCTGCTGCATTTTTCTGCTGGCAAAGCCTGCCCAAGGCCTTGTTGCATGACGCGGTATAAAATATTACCCCTTGCCGCTGGTCATTTACTTACTAAATTGGGTGCAGAATCATGGATGGTGCACCTACCACCAGGCAAAGTACAAACAATGAAAAAAATTACATGGATTTTCCTGCTGCTTCCCGGCTTTGCAACCCTGCTCCGGGGCCAGCCTGTTCAAAATGGCGTATCGTATAAATTGGCGGTACAAAGACATGCACTTATCAGCCAGTTGTCTTATCAACTGGCTTTTGACATTCCTGCTGAGAAAACCGGCAGCATCGCAGCCACAGCCATTATTTCATTTGATTTGCGCGATAATCTCCAGCCGCTGCAACTGGATTTCAGACAGGAAAAAAACAGTGTCCGATCATTGGTCGTAAATGACAAAGCGGTTGCTGCAGACATGCGGCAGGAACACCTGGTCATTGGTAAACGATTTTTGCAAAAAGGACACAACCTGCTCCGTATTGATTTCACCGCCGGCAACGAATCCCTGAACCGGAATAACGATTACCTGTATGCGCTGTTTGTGCCCGACAGGGCAAGAACCGTTTTTCCCTGTTTTGACCAGCCGGATTTAAAAGCAAACTTCATTTTAACGCTGACCGTTCCTGCAGGATGGGCTGTTCTGGCAAATGCAGCTGTTAAAGACTCCTCCACTGCCGGCGCAAAGACAACCTATCATTTTAACAAAAGCGATAAGCTGCCCACCTACCTGTTTTCTTTTACCGCAGGAAAATATGCTGCTGCCGGAAAATCCGGGATGCAGTTTTTATTCAGGGAGACCGATACAGCAAAGATCCGGCTTAGTACAGATTCCGTTTTCAGGGCACACAGGGAGGCCATTGATTTCCTGGAGGACTGGACGGGCATAAGCTTTCCATTTCAAAAAGTAGGGTTTGTGGCGGTACCCTCCTTCCAGTTTGGTGGCATGGAGCACCCCGGCGAGGTACAATACAATGCTGCAGGGCTTTTCCTGGATGAAGGCGCCACAAAAGATCAGTTGATTGCGCGTTCTGCAGTCATCTCTCATGAAACCGCTCATATGTGGTTTGGTGATTTGGTAACCATGAAATGGTTCAACGATGTCTGGATGAAAGAAGTGTTTGCCAATTTTATGGCTGATAAAATAACCGAAAAACTGCTGGGAACCGAAACCTTTAATTTAAAATTTCTGCTGGACCACACTCCCGCGGCTTATAATGTTGACCGAACGCCCGGCGCCAACCCCATCCGCCAGCAACTGGATAACCTGAAAGATGCCGGTTCGTTATACGGCAATATTATTTACCACAAAGCACCTGTAATGATGCGGCAACTGGAACTGCTGATGGGAAAAGATAATTTCAGGAAAGGTATACAGGAATACCTGCAGCAATACAGGTATGGCAATGCCACCTGGGACAACCTGATTGCTATCTTAAGCAGGCACACAAAAGCCGATCTTGCCGGCTGGAATAAAGTATGGGTAAACCGCCCGGGAAGACCGGTATTCGGCTACCGGTACGCCAACGGAAAATTTATTATTACGCAAATGCCAGAGCGCGGACAAAACGCCGTATGGCCGCAACGCTTTGCCATTGCTTTACGGTATGCCGGCCGGGATACCACCATGGTCCTTGATATGAAAGGAAGCCCATTAAGTTTTTCATTACCGGCAAAACCGGATATTGTGCTGTTTAATACAGATGGCAGGGGCTACGGGTTGTTTCCTGCTACCCTGAACCGGGAATTGTATGAATTACCGAATCCCGTAGCGCGTGCTTCGGCCTATATAAATGCCTACGAAAACATGCTTGCCAGCCGCGGAATTAAGGCCGGCGACCTGCTGGATTTTTTGGTAGCGGGAATTTCGAGAGAAACGAGTGAACTGAACCTCCGGCTTATTTGCGGTTATGCCGCAACGGTATACTGGTCTTTTTTGCCGCCCGGCGAAAGACTTAACAAAAGTACTTCGCTTGAACAGGCGCTCTGGTCATCGATGTTGCTTCAAACTGCCCCCAACAATAAAAAAATACTTTTTAAAACCTACCAGGATATCTACCTGGGCGAAGAAGCCTCCAGAAAAATATACGATATCTGGCAATCACAGCAGGCCCCGGAAGGCGTAAAACTGACAGAAGATGATTACACTGCGCTTGCAATAACAATGGCAATAAAAACTGACACGGCCAACACCGTGTTGCAGGAACAATTGGCGCGCATTGCCAATCCCGACCGCAAAGCAAGACTTGAATTCCTTATTCCTGCACTTTCGCCGGACTCCGCAAAGCGGGATGCATTTTTTACCAGCTTGCGGGATATCAGCAACCGCCGCAAAGAAGCCTGGGTGGCTGCGGGGTTGTCTTATTTGAACCATCCGCTGCGACAAAAAAGTTTTATGAAATTCCTGCCAGCCTCATTGAATATGCTGCAGGATGTTCAACGCTATGGAGATGTTTTCTTTCCACAAAACTGGCTGGGTGCCATTTTCAGCAACCATCAGTCGGCTGCAGCCTGGCAGGTAGTAGCCAGTTTCCTGGCTGAACATCCCCGGTATAATAATAAGCTGAAAGCAAAAATATTACAGGCCACAGACAACCTGCACAGGGTACAAAAGATGCGCAACAACTAAAATGGATGTATAGAAACACGGAGTATCACAGAAAATTTCTCCATGCTTCAGTGGTCTCCCCGAAGCTCCTCCCGGACCTGACCAACAAAATAAGGCAGAGAAAGAGATGCTTCGCGCCCTGACTAAACTTTATAAATGCACAATAACGGCAGGTTTTGTTCATTCATCTTCCAAAACAGTACATTGATCGAAACCGCAGGCGCTGGTAAGTAGTTTCGCGTAGTTTTGTCCCCGTGTTACACTTATTTGCTATATGACCTTATCCTGACCCCTTTCACCCATAAACAGGTTAACTGAACAAATATGCGACACAGAAATTATCGCTTTTATATTTTGTCTTTTTTGTACGATCATCGCGAAGAAACGGTAAATATCCGCGCCCTGTTGGATGAAATTGCAGCAGAAGGCCATTATTCGCTTAACTATCTTCTCATATTGGTTCAATCCATGCGCTACAATGGTCTTTTATCATTGCCGGGTAATGCCTCGCCCAACACTACCACAGAAAAACTGTTTGCGAAAATTGAAGCAGGGGGAATAAATGAATATAAAAAATTGTACAGCTGGGGAGAACGCCTGTATTCAAAGCAGTCTGAACTATAAGCAACTTGTGGTTGTTTAAAAATATGCATCTTGTTATCAACACTTCCCGGAAAACTTAGGCCTGGCTTCTTTCCTTACCAGTAATGGCCATTTTTAATGCGCTCAGCAAGGCTATGCCCGCCGTGGGATTGGCTTCTGCAATATCAAACCAGTTTCCTGCAATGGTTTTATACAACGTGTAATTCTCGCCTGTTGAGCTGGTTAACTGGTATTCCTGCAATACGGTTCTTACAAATCCCAAAGGGTTGGTAACAACGAAAGGTCTGATGGTGTAAAAGAAATGCCTTGTACCGTCAATGATAAGCTGCGTAGTTTCGGATTGCATACACAATGTTTTAAATTTTCTGTAATCAATTAAAACGGTGGGTACGGGCCATTATAACGTTGCAGAATTAACGATTATTATTTTACTGCAGTAACCGAAATAAAAAAAGGGCTTGCATAGAAATGCTGCCCCGTTTTAAAATCCAATATCCTATGAAAAACCGATACAAAGATATAATACATTATTTCATAATGCAACGTCAAAATACGCAATATTTATGCGTATTTTTACTATTTTATTGATAAAAACCGATCAGTGCAGCAGATAAGCAGCCTTTTTAATCCAAAACCCGTCCGGTAGTAAATACCTTGCCCCGCGTTATCTCCTGCTTACCGGCCTTTCTTATTATTCTGTTCCTGCAGCAACTGCAGCGTATACTCCAGGGCATTTTTACTTAACCAATCCTGGTGACCTGTAATTATAAAATTTGGATGTTTATATTTCTTTTGAATGCGGTGGATGGTAGCAGGCCACTCTTTTACATTGGCATCTGACAGGTTACCGGGATCCTTTGCTTCCACACTTTTAATCAAACATCCGCCGTAGATAATTCTCTGCTGGCCAAACCAGATTATGATATTATCGGGCGAATGTCCCTGGCCGGGGTACCATGTTTCAAAATTGTATTGCCCTACGGTAAAAACAGTATCCTTATCAATCAGCCTTGCAGCCCGCTTCGCGTTATGCGCAGCAGCCAGCGAATCGGTCATCCTGGTGGTATAAGTGCTGATGCCCTGTTGACGATAGTAAGCAAGCCCGGCTGTTCTGTCTTCATGAAAATGAGTAGCAATGCAAATGGCTACTTTTTTGTGGTGCCTGGCTTGTATGCTATCCAACAGGGGCTGAAACTGTGTAGTGTCCCAGGGCGTGTCAAACATCACTACCCCCTTGTTTGTTACGAGATACATACTGTTTGAAGGAAACGCTGTGCCCTTATAGTCGTGGTAAGTAGTGAAAACATAAAAATCTCCGGTGAGATGAGTAATTTTCAAGGCAGGTGTTGCCCGTTGCCCAAAAGTATGGGCAAGCAAAGAAAAAGAGATGATAAGCGCCAGGATTTTTTTCATTGGATGAATCACAAAAAAAGTGCTGAAAAATTACCAGTTAATTGCCATTTCAAACGCTGCCGGCTATGCGCCATTATTGATAAGCCAGGCAACTTGCTGAACAGGAACATTTTCTTTTCCTATGATGTCTTTGTAGAGATCGGGTCTGCGGGCCTGCCGGTAGCGATAACCGCCCGACATCTTTAGTTTGGCGGGAACAATGCTGGCAATAGCAATATCATTGTCCAGTTTGGTGCATTCTGCAATGATGTCGCCAAATGGATCCAGGATCATGGCACATCCATTTTTCAACTGGTCGTCATCCATTCCGATGGGGTTTGAAAATACTGCGTAAATACCATTATCATAAGCGCGGGAAGGCAGCCATTTCATCAGCCATTCCCTTCCTTTAAGACCATTAAATTCTTTACGCAAACTGGTAGGATCGGACTCCCTGTTTTGCCACAGGGCAGGATCAACAAAACCCGCGCCCGGCCTGGTAGAAGGTGTACACATGGTAACGTGTGGCATGAAAATAATATCAGCACCCAGCAATGCGGTAGCTCTTACGTTCTCTGTAATATTGTTATCGTAACAGATCAGTATACCACATTTCCAACCCAGTAAATCAAAGACTACGTATTCATTGCCCGGAAGTATATGCGGGTTGATGAAAGGATGCAGTTTTCTGAATTTGGCAACAACGCCATTTTTACCGGCACAAACATACGCTTTGAAAATCCTGTCCTGCTCATCTTTTTCAAACAGTCCTGCAAGAACAACTATGTTTGCTTCCCTGGCAATGGTCACCAGCTCCTGCACACTTGTTCCGTTTGGCACAGGTTCCGCCACAGCAAGTAATTCGGCTTCCGATAAATGCCTGGCAAAAGAATAACCGGTTACAGAACATTCATGAAAGGCAACGACACCCGCACCTGCAGCAGCAGCCTGCGTGGCTAATTTTCTGATAACGGAGAGGTTGTATGTTTTATCCCCGCTTTTGTTTTCAAACTGGGCGGTGGCAATTTTTAT
>Ga0163162_10004739_pt1 | contig 13117 bp, 12 predicted proteins | sample S55metaG_FD_115310 | JGI IMG/M metagenome (GOLD analysis project Ga0163162, IMG submission 115310) | Switchgrass rhizosphere microbial communities from Kellogg Biological Station, Michigan, USA - S5-5 metaG | ecosystem: Host-associated > Plants > Roots > Rhizosphere > Soil | place: USA...
AAAATGAAGATTGGCTTAGATATTATGGGCGGTGATTACGCTCCCAAAGCAGCTGTTTTAGGAGCTATCGAAGCTTATAAAACTTTATCTGCCGACCAGAAACTGGTACTTATTGGCGATAAGGAAGTTACAGTAAGTATTCTTCAGGAAAACGGTGTAAGCCCTGATAACTTCGAGTTTGTACACACAACCGAAGTTATTGGTATGGGCGAGCATCCTACCAAAGCTATTGTTCAGAAGCCTGATTCAAGCATATCAGTTGGTTTCCAACTGTTAAAAGCTGGTGAAATTCAGGCTTTCTCATCGGCTGGTAACACCGGCGCTATGCTTGTTGGCGCCATGTTCAGCGTAAAAACTATTCCGGGTGTTGTACGCCCGGCTATGACTACTATTGTACCCAAACTTAAAGGAGGTTTGGGTATTTTGTTGGATGTAGGTGCCAATGCCGATTGCAAACCCGATGTGCTTGTTCAGTTCGGTGTGCTCGGCAGTTTATTTGCCCAAACAGTTTATGATATCAACAACCCACGGGTTGCCCTTATGAACATTGGCGAAGAAGAGGAAAAAGGTAATATCCTTAGCCAGGCCACCTACCCATTAATGAAAGCAACAACGTTATTTAACTTTGTTGGTAATGTTGAAGGACGCGATCTTTTTGGTGAAAGCGCCGACGTGTACGTATGCGACGGTTTTACCGGCAATATAATATTAAAGCTGGCCGAATCGTTTTACGTTATAACAAGGAAGAAACAGCTGAAGGACGAGTTTTTTGACAGGTTTAATTATGAACAATACGGTGGCAGCCCGATTTTGGGTGTAAATGCCCCGGTTGTTGTTGGTCACGGCATCTCGAGCCCCGAGGCAATAAAAAACATGGTCCTTTTATCGAGGAACATGGTTGAGAGTAACCTCGTTGATAAAATAAAACAAGCATTCCAGTAATTTTATAAAAGATGAGTAAAGTTCATGCCGCTATTACCGCTGTACATGGTTACGTTCCCGACTATGTATTAACCAACCAGGAGCTGGAAACAATGGTTGATACAAATGACGAGTGGATAACCAGCCGTACCGGTATCAAAGAGCGACGCATATTAAAAGGCGAAGGCCTTGCTACATCTGATATGGCGGTCCATGCCGTTACCGGGTTACTAAAAAAACGCGGTATCGGTGCCGATGAGATCGACCTTATCATCTTCTGCACTACCACCCCCGATATGATATTCCCGGCTGCGGCCAACATTTTAGGTGCCAAAATCGGCGCTAAAAATGCATGGGGATTTGATTTGCAGGCAGCCTGTTCGGGTTTCCTTTTCGGCTTAACATCAGGTGCTCAATTTATTGAAAGCGGTAAACACAAAAAAGTATTGGTGGTAGGCGGCGATAAAATGTCGGCTATTGTTAATTACGAAGACCGTGCTACCTGTATCATTTTTGGCGATGGCTGTGGTGCCGTATTACTTGAACCAAATGAAGAAGGTAACGGCGTTATCGATTCTGTCTTGAAGAGTGACGGCGCAGGCGCGCAGTATTTAAACCTTAAAGCCGGCGGTTCATTGAAACCTGCAAGCCACGAAACTGTTGATGCTAAAGAACATTATGCTTACCAGGAAGGCCAGGCCGTATTTAAATTTGCGGTAACCAACATGGCCGATGTTGCGCACGAGGTAATGGAGCGTAATCACCTTACAGGCGACGATATTGCCTGGCTGGTGCCACACCAGGCCAACAAGCGGATCATTGATGCTACGGCAAACCGTACTGGTATCAGCCATGATAAGGTGATCATCAATATTGAGCGTTATGGTAATACCACTAACGGTACCATCCCACTTTGTTTGTGGGAATGGGAAAGCAAGTTCAAAAAAGGCGATAACCTTATTTTAGCAGCTTTTGGCGGTGGCTTTACCTGGGGTTCGGTATATTTGAAATGGGCCTATTGATGTGCAGATTATAGATGTGTAGATTTCAGATGTACAAATTTTCTATTAAAAGGATATTTGATATATCAAAAAATTAAAACATCCGTAAAAAGCGCATGTTATTTGCTTATGAACAACGTAAATGACAGGCTACTTATAGTAATCCGTTCACTAATTAATCAACATAATAATCTGCATATCTGCACATTTGCATATCTGCACATTTGAGTATAACTTAGATATAAACTTTGTCCCAAACCAATTAATCCTTAAACATGGATATTAAACAAATTCAGGACCTTATTCGCTTTGTTTCCAAATCGGGCGTGAACGAAGTATCAATCGAGCAAAAAGATTTTAAGATCACAATAAAAACCAACGAGGTACAGCCTACGGTGGTTCATGCTACCATACCAGCCGTAACACAACCTGTTACTCCGGTATTGCCAACTGCTCCTGCTCCGGCTCCTGTTGAGCCTGCAGCACCAGCCGCTCCTGATACATCGAAATACATTACCGTTAAATCTCCAATGATCGGTACCTTCTACCGTTCATCAAGCCCGGATAAACCTTTGTTTGTTAATGTTGGCGACGAGATAAAACCAGGTTCTGTAGTATGTATCATCGAGGCTATGAAACTATTCAATGAAATTGAATCAGAAGTTTCAGGCCGTATCGTAAAAGTACTTGTTGATAACGCCTCACCTGTTGAGTACGATCAGCCACTGTTTTTAGTAGAACCAGTTTAATAATTTGAAAATTGGTCAATTTGAAGATTTGAAAATGATCAAATCATTCAGACTGACCAATCATTTTTTGAAGATATACTAATTTTCAAATTGACACATTTTCAAATTTTCAAATTATAATCATGTTTAAAAAAATATTAATAGCTAACCGCGGCGAGATCGCCCTTCGTATTATCCGTACCTGTAAGGAAATGGGTATTAAAACGGTTGCTGTATATTCAACTGCCGATCGTGACAGCCTTCATGTTCGTTTTGCCGACGAAGCTGTTTGTATCGGTCCGCCGCCAAGCCGCGATTCCTATTTAAATATTCCTAACATCATTTCAGCTGCCGAATTAACCAATGCCGATGCGATCCATCCCGGCTATGGCTTCCTGTCTGAAAATGCTAAGTTTTCGGCTATTTGTGCCGAGTATGGTATCAAATTTATTGGCGCAACTGCCGAGCAGATCAACCAGATGGGTGATAAAGCTTCGGCTAAGGATACCATGAAAAAAGCGGGCGTGCCAATTGTTCCCGGTTCTGATGGTTTGCTTACCGATGTTAAATCTGGTATCGCTATCGCCAACAAAATTGGCTACCCTGTTATATTGAAAGCTACTGCCGGTGGTGGTGGCCGTGGTATGCGCATTGTTTGGAAAGACGAAGAGTTTGAGAACGCCTGGGATTCGGCCCGCGCCGAGTCAGGTGCAGCTTTCGGTAACGATGGCTTATATCTTGAAAAATATGTTCAGGATCCGCGCCACATCGAAATCCAGGTTGTAGGCGATCAGTTTGGTAAAGTATGTCACCTTTCTGAGCGCGACTGCTCTATTCAGCGCCGTCACCAGAAACTGGTTGAAGAATCACCTTCACCTTTCATGACCGAAAAATTGCGTAAAAAAATGGGCGAGGCCGCCATTAAAGGCGCCAAAGCCGTTTCATACGAAGGTGCTGGTACAGTAGAGTTTTTGGTTGATAAAGACCGCAACTTCTACTTTATGGAGATGAATACCCGTATCCAGGTTGAACACCCGGTTACCGAAGAGGTGATCAATTTCGACCTGATCAAGGAACAAATTAAAGTTGCTGCAGGTATCCCTATCTCTGGTAAAAACTACGAGCCAACAATGCATGCCATTGAATGCCGTATCAATGCCGAAGATCCGTTCAACAATTTCCGTCCGTCACCGGGTAAGATAACCAATTTTCACTCGCCGGGTGGTCATGGCGTACGTATCGATACACACGTGTACACAGGTTACGTTATTCCTCCAAACTACGATTCTATGATTGCCAAGGTAATTTGCGTGGCCCAAACCCGCGATGAAGCATTAAGCACCATGGAACGTGCACTGAGCGAATTTGTGATTGAAGGTGTTAAAACTACCATTCCATTCCATTTGAAATTATTGAAGGATCCAAACTTCCGCGCTGGTAACTTTACCACCAAGTTTATGGATACATTTGAATTATAAAAATAAATTCAAACTATCTTCATACTATTAAACGTATTTAGCACGATAGCGTTGATACAGCGGTATATATTACAATGAGCGAGAACAAGATCATCAAGGCCATAAAGGATAAAGGAAAAACGTTAGAGGCAGAAATGTCGTTCTTTGATCACCTCGAGGCCTTAAGGGGGCATCTTATAAGAGCTTCGATAGCGATTGTAGTATTTACCGCTGTTGTTTTTTATTATTACGACTGGATCTTTGATACGATTATCATGGGGCCCAGCAAATCAACCTTCTGGACCTACCGCATGCTGTGCAAGCTCGGTGCTGCCCTGCACCGTGATGGCTTTTGCATTGATAAAGTAAACATCAAATTAATTAACACCGAAATGGCGGGCCAGTTCACCCTCCAGATCAACTCGGCATTAATTATTGGTATTACGCTGGGTGTTCCATACCTGATCTGGGAGATCTGGCGATTTATCAAACCCGCATTGCATGATGCTGAACGTAAAGCTGCTACCGGCTTTGTATTTTACGCCTGTGTGCTTTTCTTCTTAGGGATCATGTTCGGTTACTTCGTGATCACCCCAATGTCAATCAATTTTCTGTCGAGCTATACCGTAAGTACAGCTATCCAAAACTTGTTTGATATCGATTCTTATATCTCTTCTGTTGCTACCCTTACTCTCGCTACAGGTGTTGTTTTTCAATTGCCTATCCTGGTTTATATATTGGCTAATCTGGGTATCATGACGCCTAAATTCATGAAAGAAACCCGTCGTTATGCTATTGTGGTGATCCTGATCATAGCCGCTGTGGTTACTCCTACACCTGATATGCTAACCATGACAGTGGTAAGTATCCCGCTGTTTGTGCTATATGAGGTAAGTATTATTGTAGCTGGCCTTGTTGAAAAACGTAAGATCAAAAAAGAAGAGGAGTTAGATAAAGCCTAATGCCGGTTTTGGTCTGTTGATAGCTTTTATTGAAGGATTAACAAAGAAAAGTGAGATCTGCATATTTTTTACTTGAATTACCCTCCTTTTTGCGCACGTGCGAATTGACCGGTATATAACAAATTATTTACCTTTAAAAAGTAGTAAAACGTTATACTTTTGTTAAATGAAGCAAGGACTAAAAATCGCTATCGGTTCGGATCACGCCGGGTATGAATACAAACAAATTTTAACAGGAGCTCTTTCATCTGCCGAAGTAAAAGATTTCGGCACCTATTCTTCCGAGTCGGTTGATTATCCCGATTTTGCACATCCTGTAGCCAACGCTGTTGAAAGTGGTGACTGTGATCTTGGCGTCCTGATATGCGGTGCCGCCAATGGTGTGGCCATAACTGCCAACAAACACCAGGACATCCGCGCAGCGATTTGCTGGAAAGAAGAAATTGCCGTGCTGGCCCGCAGCCATAACAATGCGAACATTGTTTGCATCCCAGCCCGCTTTGTTACCCCCGAAGAAGCGACGGCCATAGTAACTACATTTTTGAATACTGAATTTGAAGGCGGTAGGCATGCTGGTCGTGTAGGGAAAATTGCCTGCGCTTAAGCCGGAGATTGGAGGTTAGAGATCAGAGATTAGTTGGGCTTGTTCCCACTGATGGCTATGATCTATTAACCATGATCCATTAACTAACATCGAACTATTAACTAAAAGAATGAATAAATTACCATTATTGCTTATCGCGCTGGCCTCGGCAACTACGGCCTGTGCGCAGCAGAACGCCACAGCAGTGAAATATGCAGGGCTGATCACTGCCGAAGACGCGAAAAAGCACCTGAGCATCCTGGCATCGGATGCCTTTGAAGGACGTGAGACAGGGAAACCCGGTGCGGAGAAAGCCGCTAACTATATAGCGGGCGAGTTTAAAAAATTAGGGCTTCAGGCTCCGGTTAACGGATCATACTTTTTTGATGTGCCCCTTACCGAAAATGCTTTAAAAGTAACAGCATTCACAGTTAACGGTAAATCATTTGAGTACGGGACCGATTTTTATTTAGGCGGCGCGTTCCCCGATAAAAGCACATCTGTAAACGATATTGTTTTTGTTGGCTACGGTACCGATGCTGAAATTGGCAACATCGATCTGGCAGGCAAAATTGTACTTTGGATTAACGAAGACAAGCCAGAGGCTGGCGCTACGCCAAATACCAGCTACCGCATGAGCAGTGCGCGCATGAAAGTTGTAAAAAACCTACAAAGCAAAAATCCGGCAATCATATTAGCGGCCAACCCTGGTATTGCAGCTGCACTGGCCCGTTTTGGCAAAAGTGTAACAAGTCCGCGGTTAACCATTAAGGATGAAACGGCTAAACCTGCAAATACGAATGCACCTGTATTCAACATCACTGCAACCTTAGCCGACGCGATGGTAAAACCAACAGGTAAAACCTATGCCGATCTTAAATCTGCTTCGGCAGCAGCTACTACTCCTGCGGCAGACATTAAAAATAACGTGGTTATAAACTACGCTACTACAAAAAATGATGTAAAAGCGGTTGACGTATTGGGCTACATGCCGGGTACGGACCTGAAAGATGAAGTACTGATCTTTTCTGCACACTATGACCACATCGGTTTAAACCCTGATGAAAAGGCAAAAGATAAAGTAAATAACGGTGCAGACGATGACGGTTCCGGTACTACCGGTATTTTGGAAATTGCCCGTGCTTTTTCTAAAGCTAAAAAAGACGGTCATGGCCCGCGCCGCAGTATCCTGTTTTTAGGTAATGTTGGCGAAGAAAAAGGTTTGCTGGGTTCTGAGTATTATTCAGATCATCCTGTATTTCCGCTGGCTAATACAATTACTGATCTGAACATTGATATGATCGGCCGTGTTGGCGAAGAATACATCGGCAAGCCTGATTCTGCAAACTATGTATATCCTATCGGTTCGGCGATGCTGAGCAAAGAGCTGCATGAAATTGGCGAGAATGCTAACAATACTTATACAAAACTAAAACTTGATTATAAGTATGACGATCCAAATGATCCTAACAGGTTTTACTACCGTAGCGATCACTACAATTTTGCGAAACACGGCGTACCAATTATCTTCTACTTTAATGGTGTACATGCCGATTATCACCAGCCAGGTGATGAAGTAAGCAAGATCAATTTCCCGTTGTTAGCCAAACGCGCTCAACTGGTATTTTACACCGGCTGGGAATTGGCCAACCGCGATAAACGCCCCGCAGTGGATGCAGTTGCTGGTGGTGGGAAGTAGTGAATGGTTGATTGAGTTGATTAGGTGAGTGGTTCTCTCACTAAAACAAAACACAAAAAGGTGCACAATGTGCGCCTTTTTGTGTTTTGTAAGTAATTAACTACCGCGGGTTTAGCGTAGCGTAACCCGCGGGGCGTATAGGTTAAGTTTTCAACTTAACTACTGAAGCTGAAAGCTTCAACTATTTAATACCACGGGTTACGCTACGCTAAACCCGCGGCAGCGAAGTAGGTTTTAAAACCTTCTAACACGTTATCTGTTCAAAAAAACAACCACTCACCTAATCAACTAAATCAACCACTCAACCAAAAAATAAAAACAAAAAACCTATTTTCGCATATATGGGAGCAACCGCTGAAGAATTTTTGATAAAATCGGAAGAGAAGGCATTTGATGTCGATCATCGCCGTATTATCAATTTCAATATTGACCGGTACAATACAGCGGTATCCCGAGGCTTGTCGCGCCTTATCAATTTAGACAATGCCAAGAAAAAAGGGCATGTGCTTAAATGGAAGGTGATGGAAAACCTCGATAAATTCCTCCCGGAATTTGAAGCCAATTTCCAGAAGCGAGGCGGCAAAGTGATCTGGGCTAATGACGTAGAAGAGGCCCAGCGTGAGATCCTGAACATCATCAAAAAGGCCAATGCCAAAACCGTAGTAAAATCAAAATCGATGGTTACCGAAGAAATTCACCTCAATGAGTTTTTAGAAAGCAACCAGATCGAATCGCTTGAAACGGATCTTGGCGAATATATTGTGCAGCTATTAGGCCAAAAGCCTTACCATATAGTTACCCCGGCTATGCACCTGAGCAAGGAGGATATCGCTAAGCTTTTTCACGAAAAGTTTAGAACCCCTATTGATGCTACGCCCGAACAGATTACCCTGAAAGCCCGTGAACTGCTTCGTGAAAAATACGTACAGGCCGATATAGGCATTACCGGTGCCAACTTCCTGCTGGCCGATACCGGCAGTATTGCTATTAGTGAGAATGAGGGCAACGCGCGTCTTTGCACCACATTCCCTAAAATCCACATCGCTATTGTAGGCATTGAGAAAATCATCCCTTCCATTACCGATCTGGATTTGTTTTGGCCAATGCTGTCTACCCATGGTACCGGGCAAAATCTCACCGTTTACAATACCATATTAAGTGGTCCGCGCCGGCCAAATGAAACCGACGGACCTGAAGAAATGTACGTTGTGCTCTTAGATAATGGTCGCACCAATCTGCTGGCAAAGAAAGATCAGCGCCAGGGGCTTTACTGCATCCGTTGCGGGGCCTGCCTCAATGGCTGCCCGATCTATAAAAACATTGGCGGGCACACTTATGCTACCACTTACAGCGGCCCTATAGGCTCCATCATTACCCCGCATACGCAGGGTATGGAAAACTTCAAGCACCTGAGTTATGCCTCAAGCCTTTGCGGCAAATGCACCGAGGTTTGCCCGGTTAAAATAGATATCCATAAAATGCTGCTCCTTAACCGACGGGATGCAGTGAACGAAAACCTGGTGACCAACAAAGAGCGCTGGGGCTGGTCCATCTGGAAAAAGGGGATGCTTAAACGTAAACTTACCGATTTTTTTGGCGGCGGCATGAAAAACTTCCTGCTTAAAACTTTCTTTAAACGCACCTGGGGCCATTTACGTGAAATGCCACATGTAGCAGATAAATCATTCAGCAAGCAATGGCAGGAAATGAACAACACACCTGAAGAATAACCCATGCGTAAAATAATATTAAACCTCGCGGTGAGCCTGGACGGGTTCATTGAAGGTACTAACGGCGAATACGACTGGTGCCTGGCCGATCAGGATTATGGCATGACTGAGTTTTTAAACAACAGTGATGCTATTTTCATAGGCCGCAAAAGCTACGAAATGCTCATGAGTACCGATCCTGAGATGTTCGGCGCTTTAAAGATGTATGTTTTTTCGGATACTCTTCAACCTTCACAAAATCCCAACACCGAAATCATCAATAGTGCCGATTTTGCGGTGCGTGTAGAAGAGATCAGGAACCAGGCTGGCAGCAACATCTGGTTATTTGGCGGTGCGAGTCTCGTCTCCACATTTATTGACCAGGGATTGATCAAAGAGTTTATGCTTTCGGTACACCCCATTATTTTAGGTGGAGGGAAACCGTTATTCACCGGGTCGAAAGATCATGTAGAACTTATATTACTGAGCAGCGAGCAATTTTCGAGTGGATTAGTACAGCTAAGGTATGCCATCAAACCCAAATTCGATCTGAGCATGCTTGATGGAATGTAAGGAGTAATAAATACAATGCTTACAAAAACTGTCATTTCGACGAACAGGCGAGGGTAATTGTGTGCAGGGGAGAGGAGAAATCTTATACGCCCTGTGTAATCTGTATTGCAGGATGTATAAGATTTCTCTTTCGCGCACTCCATAGCCCATGCCGCGCTCTATCGAAATGACATTTTTTAATTTGGATGAAATTTGAATGGTTGAGTCATTGCCGTTGGTTTCAACCAACGGATAAGAATAAATCAAAAACCAGGGCTTTAGCCGGAATCACTGGCAAGTTCAATGCGTCTATCCCACCTCAATTACCACATAATCCTTTTGCATTCGTTTCACCTGTTCGGCCATGCGTTTAATAAACAGGTAGTTTGCCGTGCCTCCAATTACAGCGCCAACAACGGGGATAAGGCGTTCGGCAGTGCGGGTACCTAATATCATCAGCATTCGTTCGGCAATGCCTTCCATCATGCTCTTGGTTATCGCTACACCGGCTTCTACCCTTACAGATGTTGCAACTAATGACATGAAATCATCGAACCCATTGTCATACGTGCCCCGGTAATAATACATGATGCCCATAGTAGCCCTAAATTGCTGGGTGATCAGGTTGATGAAATCAAAGGGGATCCCTGCTACAAGGGTAAACATGCCGCCACTACCTGCCATAGCGCCAGAGCCTGCAGCAAGGCAGGCGCACTGGTTAATAAAACCTTCGAGGCCCAGCTTATCAACACCGTTTTTTATCTTAAACTGATCAATGCCTTCAAATATTTTTCTGAACCCCGTATGGGCAAGGTTTTCGGTATGTAACCGGATATCAGTACGTATTTTATTGATTTTGATGAGTTTCATTGTTGGTTTGTTATTAGGCCGGGTAATACCCGGCAACTTTATAACAGCATTATCAACAAGCATGTTTTAAATTGCTCAATATATTATAACGACTATCTTTACTTAAATGAACTGGATCCTTCGCAAAAGTAATAAGTTCGACTATCATACTAATCTCACCGAGATTGTAAGGCCGATTTTTGATGATATCGCTGATCTGAATTGGTTAGTGGCAGACCTGGAATATAGCGGTTTTGACGGAAGTTATCTTCCAATTAACATGGATGACGACTACTTTATCCTAAGCCCGGCTGAATTCAAAATTTTAGCAGATGCCGACATGCAAATTGTATGGGGGGCGCTGCTTGGTATCCCAAAACATAGCCCGATCCAGGTTGATGTGTATAACCTGCCTCGTGCTGAAACTTTACTTGTCTGGAAAAACGGAAACATTCAACATCCGGATGCTATTATAGAGATAATTTGCTACGATAGCGGATATACTATAGTTAAATTTAAAGACGAAATGCTTTCAAATAAATTTAAAGACTATTTTCATGAAGCTGTTGAGTTAGAAAAGTTCAAAAACAAATCTGCTCCGTATTATTAGTTTTTAAATTTGTTTTCCTAAGTTTTCAAGGATTTTGCATTGGGAAAATATCCTGCCTCTTGATTCTTGAAGTCTTGCTTCTTGCCCTCTACTTCCACTTAAAGCTTTTGATCATCACAGCCATATCCTGCTTTATAAAATTAAGCACCGGCTGGATAGAATCAAGCCGGGGTTCGCTGTTAAAATATAGGGCCCCGCGGATGTAGTTATGCACACTGTCTGTTAAAAAGAACTGGGCAGATGAAGCGGCATTCCCGTCTATAGTATAATAAATCCCATAAACCTTCTTATCAGCATAATGGATAATGCCTTCGTCTATAGAGGTGGCTTTTACTGTATGCTTAAAGGCAAAGGTGCGGGCATCCTCAACCAGTTCATTAAACTCCTTTTTTGAGGTAATGGGTTGATAGCTTAAATGCAGCGTAGCATTAAACTGAGGAAACTGCATATTCACCCAGCAAGGTTTGGCACCGAGCTTTTTATCAGGCTCGATATAGGCGTATTTGGGGTAAGTAAACGAATAGGGGCAACCGGCAGCATAATCCTGGTATTCCTTTTTCGGGAACGCTATGCGGTAATAGCCACGCGGTTTAGGCGAATAATCATGATTACCACCACATGCCGCCAAAAACAATAATGCCGTTACCAGCAAGGTTACATACTTCATGGATGTTTCTCCTTTGAGTTCCAGATCTCCCATGATTTCTCGGCCTGTAAAACTAACATTTCATAGCCATTCTTTGTGACAGCACCTCGCTCGCGGCCTTGCTTTAAAAACAGGGTTTCTTCCGGGTTGTATATCAGGTCATATAAAACATGACCGTCTCCTATAAAATCATAAGGAATAGGCGGGCATTCATCAACATTAGGATGAGTACCCAGGGGGGTGGTATTGATGATAAGCTTGTGCTGTACAATATGGTGCGGCTTAAGGTCTTTAAACAGGATATTATCCGCATGGTGTGTAGGCTTACGGGTAACAACCTTATAAGTAATACCTAAGTTTTCCAGTACACACTTTACAGCTTTGGCGGCACCGCCATCACCCAAAATCAGGGCATCATCATTACCATCGCCAATTAAAGGCTTTAATGATTCCTCAAATCCGTAGATATCGGTATTGTATCCTTCCAGCCTGAAGTCGTGGTCTTTGACGCCTATCTCACCCGAAAAAGCTGCCTCTATCGGGCTTTCGGCAGTTACCCTTATACAGTTTACAGCACCGGCTTTACGGGCATCGTGCTCTATCCAATCCAATAAGGGCAGCACATTTATTTTATGGGGGATGGTTACATTAAGACCGCAGATATCAGGATGTTCATCAAGCAGGTCCTGCAGATCCTTAATATGCTCAATAGGGTAAAGGTCATAACGTGCATCTGTAATGCCTTCGACTTCAAATTTCTCGGTAAAAAACTTTTTTGAAAATGAATGGGAGAGCGGAAAACCGATTAGTCCGTAGTGTTTCATGGTCAATTTTATAACAATACCAGCCGCTAAAGTAATCAATTATAACATTAGGCCGGGCATATAGCTTTAATGGCGTAATATTAACAACAAAACAGGCAATTTTAATTATTGATTTAAAAAGAACAAGTAAGAAAACATTCTGGATAAAAATTATTTATAAGGTAATTTATTTCAAATTAGGTAATTTTGAGCCTAATAAAATTGTAATTTGGCCTCAATATCATGACCCCTATTACAATTTACGCTACCCATCTTTTCCGAAGGATCATCCCTTTCTGTTTTATTATTTTAAGCAATTTTACTGCTCAGGCGCAAAGTAAACCTAAGCCTAATAAAGAACCGGTATTAAAAATACTAAGAGGCATGAAAAGCCAGGATTCAGCGGCTATGCTTGCAAAAAGGCTTATCGATTCGGCAAGGAAGAATAATAACAAACCGTTTGAAGCCCGGGTATTACTGGCACAGGCTTACCAGGCCTACGGCATAGGCAATGAACATGATGCCTTAACATTTGGCCGTGAAGCCACCAAACTTGCTACCCCGGCCGATTCACTTGCCTACGAAAAGGCACCGATA
>Ga0163162_10004740_pt1 | contig 13115 bp, 14 predicted proteins | sample S55metaG_FD_115310 | JGI IMG/M metagenome (GOLD analysis project Ga0163162, IMG submission 115310) | Switchgrass rhizosphere microbial communities from Kellogg Biological Station, Michigan, USA - S5-5 metaG | ecosystem: Host-associated > Plants > Roots > Rhizosphere > Soil | place: USA...
GGCCTGCTGGATCATGTCCGTCGCGGGTGTTGCCTGGCCGCCGGCCAGCCGCCGCTGCGCCGCCACCACGCAGGCGAGCGCGCTGACCAGCTTGTCCGGGCGGCTTCGCAGGGCTGCCTCGGCCAGCTTCAGCCGGGCGTGCGCCTCCTGAGCGTCACCTTGCTGCAGGCACACCCAGGCCAGCGCGACGCTGGCCGCCGGGATGACGTCCTCGGTGAGGTCGCCACCGCGGCTCAGTGCCTCGGCCGCCTCCCCGGCCAGCTCGACGGCGCGGCTCAGCCTTCCTCGCAGGGCTTCCACCAGGGCGAGATACCCGAGGCAGCCCGCTCGTTCGTACGCGGTTCCCGTCGCGGACAGGGCCGCGGCGTCGGCCAGGCGCACGGCGGCGGCGTCGAGACGGCCGGCCCAGGTCTCGACAACCCCGCAGTCCGCCATGACCTGGGTCCGGACTTCCGGATGCCGGGCCCGGACCTCTTCGGGCAGTTCGGTCAGCACATCCTCAGCGCGCCGCGCTGCGGTCGCTGCCATCTCGAGATCCCCGGTGCGGCGGGCCAGTTCCAGCTGGATCAGCGCCGCAGCTAGCCGGGCCGGGATCTGGTCGCCGGCCTCCGGGCGCCCGAGGATGTCCTCCGCGGCCGCGAGCTGAGCAGCGGCTGCCTCATGTGCACCCTGGCGCAGCGCAATAGCCGCCATCACGAGCAAGGGCTGCGGTTGCGTCCACACCGCATCAGGTGGCATGGCACGGAATGCCTCGGCCAGCGGCTGATGCCCGCGCAGTTCGATGAGCTGCCCGATGGCGAACTCGTCCACGACGACGTCGGCGGCGAGCGGCCAGTCGCCGGATTGGGCGGCATACCGCACGGCGTCGCCCAGCCGTCCGTGGCGCTGGCACCACCGCGCCGCGCGCCGGTACAGGTCGGGTATCTGCTCGCCGGACTCGACCCTCAGCTTGAGGCGCAGTACCGCCCCGAGCAGCGACTGGTAGCGATACCACCCCTGCCCGAGCGGGCGGACGAACGCGCCGGCTCGCGCCAGCGCGGGCAGCGCGTCTGCCCCGGCCCGGCCATCGGTCAGCTCGGCGGCGAGATCGGGGCTGACGCTGTCCAGGATGCTGGTCCGCAGGAGCATGTCGCGAACCGCGGGGACCTGGGCGTTGAGGAATTCGTCCACCAGATAGCTGGTGAGGGCGCTGTCCCCCGTTTCCAGCTCCTTCGCGAACTGCTCAGGGTCAGAGCTTCCCTGCAGGGAAATCGCAGCCAGGCGCATTCCCGCCGCCCAGCCCTCTGTCCGCCCGGTAATGCGTTCCAGGGCCGGGACCGACAGCGTGACGCCGTGATGGACCAGCAGCACACCGGATTCCTCCATGCTGAAGGCCAGGTCATCGGCCCTGATCTCGGTTAGCTGGCCGGCCAGCCGGTACCGGTGCAACGGCAGCAGCGGATCCGCTCGCGATACCACCATCAGGTGCAGCCCGGGCCAGGCATTCCTCAGCACGTAGGCGAGTCCGTCCAGGACGGCTGGTTCGGTCAGCAGATGGAAGTCGTCCAGGACGAGCACCACCGGTGGGTTCTGGGCGGCTAGCGTCGATGCCAGCCGGACCAGGAACGCGTGATCTACGGCCATGCGTCCCGGCCCGGGCACTACCTGCGGTGCGGCGATGCCCGACTTCCGCAGGGCGGCCACGACGTACGACCAGAACATCCTGGGCCGGTTGTCGTAGTCGTCGGCGTTGACCCAGGCCAGGGTGCATGGATAGCTGGTCGACGTGGCCCACGCCGCGACGGCCATGGTCTTACCGGCACCGGGTGGTCCGGTCACCGAGGTCAGCGGGCCTCGCGCGCCATCGGCGAGGAGCTTGTCGATGCGCGGGCGGATGACTGCCCAGCCCGGCACGGCCGGCATCGTGACCTTCGACGTCAGGACAGGGTCGCCGGGATCCCCGCTTCCTTGGAACCGGGCTGTCCCGTGCGCGCCGTGGCTAGATGCCCTCATCTCTCTCATTCCCATCTCGGCGGGCTAACCCTCCGCACGTCCGTGCCCCCGGCGCGGGATGAAAATTCGTCACCCCGGGCCATCGCATCGTCCCGGCGGAGTATCACCCGCCATGAGTGGAGCGCGCGATGCCCGCCAGAAGGGACCGTAGGGAGTGCCTGGCCGTGAAGATTCCTACTAGCGAGGGGCTACGGTGCCATCGTCCTACTATGAGATCCGGGTGGCCGGGACCCTCCCACCCGAGGTTCTGCTCGACTTCGAAAGGCTTACCGCATCGGTCGAGCCGGTGGAGACAGTCGTGCATGGCCCGCTGCGGGATCAGGCTGCGCTGAACGGGCTGCTCGCCCGGCTCCAGACGTTTGGTGTCGAGGTTCTTGAGATCCGGCGACTGCACGGGACGGATCCGTCCGGTGACGAGCGCCGTGAGTGACGGCCCGTGCGTTCCTGCTCAGGATCCGGCTCCTACCGGAAGATTCGAGCCGTTCTGCTGCCAGGCCTGCGCTCCGGCGCTCATGGCCATTCTGGCCTGGGAGAGCTTGTTCTTGGCCAGCTGGCTGACCGGCACGTCCATGTCGTTGACCCACCGCCGGGTGGACGACATCATGTGGCCTGCGCCCACGGCCAGGCCGGCCAGGGCGATCATGGTGCCTCCTCCGACCATCGCCGCGCTGACGATCAGGTAGGCCGTCCGGAATTGCGGCCCGCCGCTGCCATTCGCGTTGTTACTCATGGCCCCCATCCTCTGTTTCCGACCTGGTGATCACTGTGCTTAGCCCGGGGTGACCCCCGGATCACCCATCTGGGGTGAACGGTATTTTGCGGCTGTCCCGCATCACACGCAGCGGGTGATGTGCCCGCCGTCCGGCCCTGCGACCGTGGCCGTATAGCCGGACCGAAGGAGCGACCCGCAACCTCGACCGCCAGCTCAATGACGCCGCTGGGTCTCAGTGCGAGTGAATTCCAGCCGCCCGGGCAGGAGGGGCCATGCTCAGGATGATCCTCAACGTGATCTGGCTGATCTTCTGCGGCCTGTGGATGGCTGTCGCGTACGTCCTCGCCGGCCTGGTCGCCTTCATCCTGATCATCACCATCCCCTTCGGGATCGCCTCGTTCCGCATCGCCGCCTACGTGCTATGGCCGTTCGGCCGGACGATCGACCGCCATCCGCACGCCGGCGTGGCCTCGGTGATCGGGAACGTGCTCTGGATCGTCCTGTTCGGCTGGTGGCTGGCGCTCGGGCATGTGATCGCCGGCGTCTTGCTGGCGATCACGATCATTGGCATCCCGCTCGCGGTCGGCAGCTTCAAGATCATCCCTATTACGCTTGCGCCGCTGGGGGTCCGCATCGTGCGGACTGACCGCGCGTACGCCGAAGTGGCCTAGGGCGGGCCGTCTCGTGTGCCTGCCGTGGCGTCCGCTGTGGCCGCCATTATGCGCTTTGCGGAGATATGAGCGTTTCGACCGAAATGATCGGCTTAGCGGCAAGAATGACTCTAGACTCTTTAAATCTCCTGCCTGGCGACTTAGGGTGGGCGGACACCTTACTTTGCTCGTCCCGGGCCTTGTTGGCGGCCGGATCATGGTGCCGGGGAGATTTCGCTTATGACGAACGGACTGCGCGACTCGCGGGTGATAGTGCCGCAGCTTCCGCCGCGGTACGTCACTCGTCCTCGCCTGCTCGCTCGCCTTGACGGCGCCGCCGACCGGCCTCTGACCCTGCTGTCGGCCGGTCCGGGGGCCGGCAAGACGGTTCTGCTCGCCGACTGGGTGCGCCGTGGCGGTGTCCCGGTGGCCTGGCTGAACCCGACGCCTGCCGACGCGGAGCCGCGCCGGTTCTGGCGCCTGCTCGAGACCGCGCTGCGCGACAGCCACGGTGCCGGTACCGGTTCGTCCGTGGAGGGGTCGCGGGCGGCAGGCATCGACCTGGTCCAGGCGCTGTTCAGCCGGATACCCGAGCCGGCGGACCCGCTCGTCGTGATCATCGACGACGCGCACGTGCTCGTTCACCCCGAGGTCCTGGCCGGCCTGGACAGCCTGATTCGCGGCGGGCATCCCGGCCTGCGGCTGATCCTGGCCGCGCGCAGCGACCCCCTGCTGCCGCTGCACAGATACCGGCTGGCCGGCCAGATGCACGAGCTGCGCGCGGCGGACCTGGCCATGAACGATGCTGAGATCGCCGAGGTACTGAGTGCCCACGGGATTACCCTCAAGGACTGGGATGCCAGCGTCCTGGCCGCGCGGACCGAGGGATGGGCGGCTGGCGTGCAACTGTCGGCCATGCGGATGGAGGGGGCAGAGTATCCCGCCGATTTCGTCTCGGAGCTGGCGCTCGATCCGGGCAGCATCGGTGAGTACCTGGTCAACGAGGTCCTGCGCGAGCAGCCGGAACCGCAGCGCAAGCTGCTGATAGAAACCAGTTTCCTGGACGAGGTAACGGGCCCTCTCGCCGACGCGGTGACCGGCATGACCGGCTGCGGGGAGATGCTCGCCGGGCTCGCGCGGGCCAACGCGTTCGTCATTCCGCTCGATGCCGCCCAGGAGCATTACCGCTACCACGAGCTATTCGCGGAGATCCTCCGCTACCTGCTGAAACGGCAAAGTTCCGAGGCTTTCCGCGGGCTGCAGGAGCGTGCGGCGGCCTGGTTCGAGGGAAGCGGCGATCTCAGCAGCGCGCTGTACTGGGCCACGCAGGCCGGTAACCGGCATCGCGTCGCCAGGCTGCTGGCCCGCGGCGGGCTCGCGCACGCGTTCGTGCACCGCCAGGACCTGTCGGGTCTCGGGCTCAGGGAACTGCTGCCGCTGCGGCCGCCCGCGGGCGCCACGGGGATCCGGGCGGCCGAGTTCGCGGTGGCCGACGCCGTGCTCGAGATCGTTTTCGCCAGCGCCAGCTCTGCACCTCGCCTGCGCAAGAGCTTGCCCGCGCTGAAGTCCGACGCTGTCCTGGCGGATCCGGAATTGCTCCGCACGTGCGGCATTGTGGAGTTCCTCGTGGGGCAGCGGGCCTGCGATGCCGGGGCCGTCGATGCGGCCGCCCGCCGGCTGCTCAGCAGCGGTGGCGATGGGCCGGTGACACCGGGTCTGCCGGCGGCTGTGCTGCTGGCCCAGGCGAGCACCCACCTGTGGCACGGCAGGCACGAGGACGTCGGCGTGCTCCTTGACGGAGCCCTGGCCGAGGCCCGGCAGGACGCCATGCCGTGCCTCGAACTCGAGGTGCTCGCGATGATGGCGTTCGTGGAGAGCTACCGGTCGCGGACGAACCACGCCAGCGATGCGGCCGCGCGCGCTCATGCCTTGAGCAGGCACAAGAACCTGAATATCCCGCCGGTTCTGGAATTTGCGTCAGCGATGCGTGCCCTGATCGCTGGTGACGTCAGCGGCCAGAAGGGGCTGATTCCGCGGATCCTGCTGCCTGACGTGGTGGGCTCGGATCCCGGCATGGCGATCGCGCTCACCCTCGTTCAGGCCAGCGTGCTCCTGCTGCGCGGCGAGGTGAACGAGGCGCGGGTGATGCTGCACGAGGTGGGAGGCCCGATCCCGCCCCTGCTCGCTGTTCTGCGTGACGGCATGCTGGCCGACCTGGACACTGCGCTGGGCCGGCCGCGCGCGGCGCTCCGGCTGCTCAGGGATTACCGCAACACCGAATTCTCCGTGCTGACCGAGATGCCCCGCGCCCGGGCCTTCCTGGCGCTGAACGAGCTGCGTAACGCGCAGGACTGCGTCCGCAGCGTCCTGGCCACTCCCAGTACTCAGTCGGGCCGCTTCTCGCTCGTGGAGGCCATGCTGTACGACGCCCAGATCGCGCAGCTGAGCGGTGATGCCGGTCGTGCGATCGAGGTTCTCGTCCGGGCCCTCGAGGTGGCCCGGGGAGACATCATCCTTCCGTTCGTGCAGGTGAAGAACACTTTCGCTGAGCTCCTGGCTAGGCATCCCAACGTCGCCGCCCAATGGCCGGTGCGTGACCCGCGGATGTCCGCCGGGCCGGCCGGGCCGGCCGCCGAGCCCTCGGCGGCGGCCGCCCAGGAGCTGCCCGATCCGCTCACCCAGCGTGAGCTGACCATCCTGAGCCTGCTGTCGACCAGCATGTCGAACTCAGAGATCGCCGACGAGCTGTGCCTGTCGGTGAATACCGTCAAGACTCACCTGGCCGCTATTTACCGCAAGCTTCCCGCCAGCCGCAGGCGCGAGGCCGTGTCGCGGGCACGCCAGCTTGAATTGATCTGAACTGCCGGTTGAGCTGATCTGAACTGCCGGTTGACCTGGTCTGAACCGCCGGAGTATATCCACCTTCACCCGGCACGCATGAAGCCAGGTGGGCATCCGGTTGCCAGGATCGCGGGTAACAGCCAGGCCGCCCCTAGCCGTGAGGAGGCGTGATGGCCGCTCTGCTCAGCGGGACCGCCGGCACCGGTGTCAGCTGCGAATTTTGCGGTGATGGCCGATGTGACGCCGGGGCCGTACTCACCGGGCAATAACTCATGGTCGTCGCGTCCCGATGAAGGCTCTGCCGACTTACGAGATCCGGCTCGCGGGCCGGGTCGACAAGACCACGCTCGCGATGTTCGCGGGCCTGCCGGTGAGCTTCCACGACGAGACCACGGTCATTACCGGCCAGTTCGACCAGGCTGCCCTGCACGGCATGCTCGAGATGATCCGGTCGCTGGGCCTGGACCTCCTGGAGGCCCGCCGGATCGATGCCTCACCGCCGCGGGATGTCTCCGGGGCGACGGATCATGGCCAGCACGACGGAACCCGGCCGGATCCTGAAAGGAGATCCCGATGACCAGTCATAATTACAAGATCAGGGTCATCGGCTGCCTCGGTCCGGCGACCCGTGAGGCGTTCGCGGACATGCTGGTAGAGACCGAGCAGACCGTCACGCTCTTGTCCGGTCAGCTCGACCAGCCCGGCCTGCACAATGTGCTGGACCGGGTCCGGGCACTGGGCCTGGAACTCATCGAGATCAAGCAGGCGCGGGATTAGCCCGGATGAGCAGTGTCACTCCCAGCCGCCGGTCCTGCGGCCGCAGGTCACGCGATCTAGCCGGACCAGCTCGAAGCCAAGTGACATGATCCGGTTCAGCGTGCCGTAGAGGGCGGCCTGATCGAGGTAGGCGGTCAGCACGGTGGTTGCTTCGTAGGATTCGATCTTGAAATCACCGAACGCCTCACGCCCGACGTCGCCCAGGTCACCGGAAATTGTGATCTGGTAGCTGTACGGGTGCACTTCGCCTCCGTATGGACATCGGTGCTCTTGGCACCCGGACGCTATCAGCCGATCCCGTCGCCGTTACCCGGCCGCAGCATAACTATGCTCAGGGCTTTACAGCGGATTCCGGCGGGAGGCATAATTCATCCTCCACCGGGCCCCGCGAGCAGCATGCCCGGCCTACGGGTATGCCATGGGGAATTTCCTGGCCTCAGCTGTACGCAGCTGGGCGTCACGCATCGCACGGGTTACGGAGGTAAGGTGCCTGTGTACCGGTACCGGATCACCGTCTTGGGTGTGCTGGGTGAGGTCGGCCGCGAGGTCCTCGCAGATCTCAAGATCACGTGTGACGGCACGGATACGGTACTGTCCGGCGATCTCGACGAGGCCGCCCTGTATGGCGTGCTCAACCGCCTCCTGGTGCTCGGCCTGGAACTCGTCGAGCTGAAGCGCAGCCCCGCGCCTGATGGCCTCACCCGCGGAGAATGAGGCCGGCCGGGGTCATCCGAGCCGGCGCACAAGGTGCTCGCCAACCCGGATCGCGTTGGCCATGGTGGTGAGAGCCGGTCCTACCGCTCCCACGCTCGGCAGGAAGCTCGCATCCGCCACGTACAGATTGTCAAGCTCGTGGGCCTTGCAGTGGACGTCGAGCACGGACGTCGCCGGATCAGTGCCGAAACGGCAGGTCCCGGCCTGGTCGGCGACACCCGCACCGGTCCCGTCCGTGGCCGTCAGGGTCTCGCCGCGCACGAGGTGAAGACCCGAACGGCTCAGCATCGACTCGAACTCGTGCAGGAGACGTGCGGCCTCGCAGCGATTGGTGGTGGCGTAGGCCAGATGCGGGTGGTTCTCGCGGTCCAGGGTCACGCGATTGCCCGGCAGGGGAAGATCCTCGGTCATGAGCCGGAACCCGACTGCTTCCGGGGCCAGGTGGGGAGGGCTGGGCAGGATCTGGATGCTGCCCAGCGGCCATCGCCGGGTGTGGCCGGCCGGGTACATGGGCCTTCGTGACTCGTCGGCCAGGTAGAACGCGTTGATACCCAGCGTCGGGGAGAAGACCGTCTCGTTGGGCTTCTCGCCCAGAGCCGCTACGTCGACGACACAGTGACACATATAGTTGCGGCCGACCTGGCCGGATCCGTTGGCCAGCCCGGCCGGATGCCGGTCTGATGCCGACCCGAGCAGTATCTTCGCGGAGTTGACCGCCCCCGCGGCCAGGACGACGATGTCGCCCCGGTACTCCTCGCGGACCCCGCCGCGGCGGACTATCACCCTGGTGACCGACTGGCCGCGCGGATCGGTCTCCAGTTTCGTCACCTCGGCGTTGACGAGCAGGGTGACGTTCAGCCTGCCGAGCAGCGGCCTGACCGCGATGACGTCGGCGTCGGCCTTGGCGTGCACCAGGCACGGAAAGCCGTCACAGGTGCCGCACCGCAGGCACAGAGTCGTTGGCGGGTTCCTCTCGTCGAGCATGACGCCACGGGGGACGTGAAAGGGGTGATATCCGGCCCGGTCCAGGTCATCGGCGATCTGCTGGATCAGGGGCTCATGGGAAACCGGTGGCCACGGGTACTCTTCCGACCAGGGGCCCTCGGTCGGATCCTCGCCGTGCAATCCCCGTACCTGATAGAGCCATTCGGCCTTGGAGTACCAGGGCTCGAATTCGTCATAGCTCAGCGGCCAGGCCGGCGAAATGCCGTCCATGTGCGCGATCTCGCCGAAATCAGCCGGGCGCAGCCGGGACAGGTCTGCGCCGTAGAGCTTGGTGGCCCCGCCGACGAAGTAGTGCACCCGCGGCTCGAAGGAATTCCCCGCGGCGTCGTACCACGTATCCTGCGAGACGTAGCGGCCACCGGTCAGCACCTGAAGGGGCTGCCAGTTACACAGTTCCCGCGGCAGGAAATTTCCGCGTTCGAGGAGCAGGATCCGTTTCCCTGACATCGCCAGCGTCCGCGCCAGCGTTCCGCCGCCGGCACCGCTTCCGATGATGACGGCGTCGTAATGGTCGGTCACGCCGTTGCCGTCGCGTCTGTGCTCTGCAGCCTGCGGACCGCCTGCCGGATCCGCAGGCCGCCGGCGATCTCGAACAGGCCCTGGAAGATAAACCAGATCCCGATCAGGACGGCGAGCACCTTAACCGACTCCGTCGGCACCGCGACGATCACGATTCCGCCGACCAGGCTGAAGATCCCGAAGAAGATCCACCAGCCGCCGCCCTCGCGGGCGCCGCCGGAGAAGCTGACGATCAGCGCAGTCACGCCTTGCACGATCCAGGTGATTCCGATGATCAGGCCGATGAGCGCCACGGTCAGATGCAGGTGACGGAGCATCACCACGCCGATCACTATGAGCAGGAGACCGGAGATACCCATCCATACGCGGTGGGCCTCGTTGCCGCCGAACACCCTGATCAGGTGGAAAAGCCCAGATGCCAACAGGAGCAGGCCGAACAGGACGGAGATGGCGTTGACGGTCGCGCTTGGGTAGAACGTCACGATCAGCCCAAGCGTCACCGTGATGACGCCGAGGACAATCGTCGCCTGCCAGCTATTTACCGCCGCCGCTTCCGTGCCAACTTCGTTGAGTTCCATGAAACCCACTTTCTTTGCCCGGAGCGTTAGTGCGGATTTCTTGCCCGGAGCGTTAGCGCGGAGATATCTCAATGGTGAAACCGGTCGGTGTATTGGGCATCACCCAGAGCGGGTGATCACCGACCAGCCGAGTTTACTCCTGCGTTAAGCCGTGGGATGCATAGCTGCCAAGTTCAGCGCGGAGTCTCTGCCGGGCCCGGTGCAGGCATGACTTCACGCTGCCGATCGGGATACCGGTGACGGTGGAGATCTGCTGGTAAGCGAGTCCTTGGAGATCGGCGAGAAAGACGACCGTCCGGTACCGGTCCGGCAGGGCCCGCAATGCCGCGATGAGATCGGCGCCCAGTCGGTTGAGCATCTGGTCTTCGGCCGAGCCGTCGTGCGACTGGACCCGGAGCAACTGCGGGCTGGTGAAGTCGGCGGGGACGAACTGCGGCCCGGATCGGGTTTTCCGGTAGCCGCTGATGAATGTATTGATCATGATCCGGCGAAGCCATGCCTTCAGGTTCGTTCCGGGCTCGAACCGGTCATGTGCTGCGAGTGCCTTCGCGAATGTCTCCTGCACGAGGTCTTCGGCGTCCAGGACATTGTGGGTTATCCGGAGGGCCGCGGGGTACAAGGCCGCGGCATAAGTCCGGATCGCATCTTCAGTCCACAGCGCGTCCACGAATATCGCCATTTCTGGCTCCAGATTTTGGGCGTCGATGTCCTGGCTGGCTTCCGCCGCGGCGCCTGTCCTGATGCTGGCCCGCCGCTAGAACGGTGCCGGGATATGCCGCAGCGGCAGGTCCGGCTGCACGTAGCCGCCGCGTGGCTGCCGTCTGGGCAGCTTGATGTCCCGGTGCGGAAACGGCTTGTACGGGACCTGACTCAGCAGGTGGCTGATGATGTTGAGCCGGGCGCGCTTCTTGTCGTTGGCGTCGGCGATGTACCAGGGAGCCCACACGGTATCGGTGGCGGCGAACATCGCGTCCCGAGCCCGGGAGTAGTCATACCAGCGGCTGTAGGACTTCAGATCCATCGGTGACAGCTTCCATATCTTCCGTGGATCGTGGATCCGGCTTTCCAGCCGCCGGGTCTGCTCGTCGGGGCTGACCTCCAGCCAGTACTTCAGCAGCAGGATCCCCGAATCGGTCATGGCCTTCTCCCACGCCGGCGCCAGTTCGAGGAACCGCTCGGTCTCCTCCGGCGTGCAGAAGCCCATCACCCGCTCCACGCCCGCCCGGTTGTACCAGCTGCGGTCAAAGATCACGACTTCGCCGGCCGCCGGGAAGTGCTGGATGTACCGCTGGACGTACATCTGCGACTTCTCCCGCTCGGTCGGGGTGGGCAGGGCGACGATCCGGAAGACGCGCGGGCTCACCCGCTCCGTGATCCGCTTGATCGTGCCCCCCTTCCCGGCGGTGTCGCGGCCCTCGAACACGACGCAGATCTTGGCTCCCGAGTCCTTCACCCACTCCTGCATGGCCACGAGCTCCCCGTGCAGGATCCTCATCTGGCGCTCGTATTCCTTGCGCTTCATCTTCCCTGCATGACCAGCGTCGGCCTGCTCCCCGGCGTCAGACGAGGGCGCCAGGGCCGTCGCGTGGTTCCGGCCGTGCCCGTCCTTCCCCTTCTTCTTGGCCATTTCGCCACCTCCGGTTAGTTCGGTGCCTGGATCTGGTTGGCCTGCGACCGGGCTGGGCCTGCCAGGTGCCGCAGCCTGGTCCAGTTCACCGGGGGCTTGGGCGCGGGGATGCCAGGACGGTCGCGTGGCACCCAGACGCGGAGCGCTCCGGGGGAGACCGTGCAGGTCACCGGCGTCGGCATCAGTATCGATTCGCCGTCGACGCCGACCGGGATCTGCGGCTCGTCGGAGGTGATCTTGATCTGCTCCGTGGTCAGCACCTTCAGGCCGGTGGCATTCTTGCCCCGGAGCAGGCCAGCGGCCTGCCAGGCGCTGCTGACTTTGACACTGACTACCCCGAGGACGCCGCGATCCAGCCGCGAGCGGCGGCTCAGTCCGGCGATGTCGCCTGTTCCGTAAGGGTTGTTGGACACCAGCAGGGCCTGCGGTGCGTCGATGAGCGTGCCGCCCGCCTGCGCGTGCAGGTGGGCTCCGCGGTGGCCCTGCAGCAGGTCGGGCAGCGTGTTGAGCGTCGTGTCCAGTTTGTCGCCGCGGTAGGCCGGGGTCTCGACGACTTCGGCGTACGCGCCGAAGGACGCGTTGTTGACGAATGTCTGGTTGTTGATGACCCCGAGGTCGATGCGCAATTCGACGGCGTCGGACAAGGCGGCCAGGCACGCCGACGGATCCTCGCGGTCCAGCCCGAGATCGAGCGCGAAATGGTTGCGGGTGCCGGCGCTGATCACCATGAACGGAAGGCCGTGCTCGGCGGCGATGCCGGCCACCAGGGCCTGAGTGCCGTCGCCGCCGGCGACGCCGAGGAGGTCAGCGCCCTCGGTCACGGCCCTGCGGGCCACCTCGGCGACGTCGATGTGCGCTGGGCCTTCGAGCAGGAACACCTCGGCTCCGAGGGCTTCGGCCTTGCGCTTCAGGTCGAACTTCCCGACCTTCCCGTCGCCGGACTTCGGGTTCATGATCAGGTATGGGCGCCGGGGCGGCGGCTGGGCCGGGCGTTCGGGCATCCGCCAGGCCTCCTGGTCCCCCGTCAGGGCCAGGCGTGCCGTGACGCCCGCCAGGAGCCAGACCGCGGCGGCCGCAATGGCCACCCACAGTAGGTTCTGGAAGGCGAAGACGATGATCACGGCGACCGGTGCGAGGACGAAGGCCGCGAGCGCCAGCCAGCGCAGGAGCCCCCGTCTGGAGAGGAACACGTACCCGGCGGCCAGGCTGACGGCTGCGGCGGCCAGGGCCACGGCGAACATGGCCAGGCTGGCCAGTTCGGCGAAGACCACGAGGATCACGATTGCCAGGCCGGCGAGTGCGAAGCTGAGGCGCGCCAGCCAGCGGGACGCACCCGTGCTCCGCGGGCCCGGCCCTGTCGTCTCGGCTGACATCGTCAGGACCGCATCGACTAGTTGGGCCGGCTATTTATCCCCAGCAGCATGGCGGCGAATACGGCCAGCCCGTAGCCTTCGCCGCGGTTCTCGCCCCTGGCCCGCTTCATCGTTGCCGAGGTCATTTCGCCTCCAGGTCACCCAGGTCACCATCGCTGGAACGCTAGCTTCCCACCCTGCCGGGCCACCGCGGATTGTCGTCACCCTCCCGCGGGTGATTCGCTGGCCACAGCCGGCCCGGGCCTCCTAGCTGCGCGGATGATGGCATCGTCGCTCCCGGCCCGCGGCCGGCCCGGGCCGGTTACCGCCCGGGCGGCGCTGCCACCA
>Ga0163162_10004744_pt1 | contig 13112 bp, 8 predicted proteins | sample S55metaG_FD_115310 | JGI IMG/M metagenome (GOLD analysis project Ga0163162, IMG submission 115310) | Switchgrass rhizosphere microbial communities from Kellogg Biological Station, Michigan, USA - S5-5 metaG | ecosystem: Host-associated > Plants > Roots > Rhizosphere > Soil | place: USA: Michigan...
GCAAATACTACCGGCAGTTATAATACCGGGAGTGGCTTCGGAACTCTTTTCAATAATACCTCGGGAGCGCAAAATACAGCGGCAGGGATGGATGCTCTTTTTGCGAACACTACAGCGGGTGAAAATACAGCAATCGGCTACGATGCCCTCTCCCAACAATCTTATAGTAATGGCGGTATAGCCTGGAGCAGCCAGAATGTGGCAATAGGAAATTATGCCCTTGTTCGCAATCAGCCCACTGCTACAAGCAATGGAGTTAATAATACAGCAGTGGGCTATAATGCCCTTCCCTTTAATAATACAGGATATTCAAACACGGCAGCCGGAAACAATTCCATGGGCTCTAATACAGTTGGTTTTCAAAACACCGCGATAGGTGTAAATTCATTAAGTGTAAATACTATCGGAAATTATAATACTGCTGTTGGGTACAACACCGGCAACAATGCAAATAACTACAGCAACACTACCAGTCTTGGTATCGATGCTACCGCTACTGGAAGTAACCAGGTAAGAATAGGCAACACCTTTGTAGGCTCTATTGGCGGGTTCCAGAACTGGACCATGTTTTCCGATGGACGATTTAAGGATAACATAACAGAAAATGTTCCCGGCCTTAGCTTCATTACCCGGCTGCACCCGGTAACCTACAACCTGAACCGCAAGAAAATAATTAAATACATTGGCCTGAACCCAAGCTACAATGGTCCGGAACTGAGTGAAACATTAAGTGGTTTTATAGCCCAGGATGTTGAAGCAGCGGCCAATGATCTTGGCTTTAACTTTTCAGGAGTTGATAAGCCAAAGAATGATAAAGATTTTTATGGCTTGCGCTATGCAGAATTTGTGGTGCCCCTTGTAAAAGCAGTACAGGAATTGAATCAGAAGCTGGATGATAAGGATAAAGCAGTTCAGCAACTATCTGAAAAGAATAATGCCCTTCAGCTGCAGCTAGATGCTCTAAGAGCGGATGTGGAATTATTAAAAAAGGCTAAATGATATGACTGATCATTAATAGCCATTAAAGGTTTGGAAGATCATTTTCCCTTTATGGTCCAAGTATATAAAGACTAACCACTGGCGCAAGTATGCAGGGTGTGCTATTAGGGGTGGGGTACTTGTGTCGGTTAAGTCCTGATCAAGTTTACACAAGAGCCGTATAGTTTCTATCTTCACTGACAAGAGCACAGGTATTACATCATTCTAATAGCGCTGTAATAGTTACATAACAGTATCAAAACAGTATTTACCATGTATGACATTATAGGCGATATTCAAGGCCATGCCCGGCATGATTCAGACAAAAAAGCCCCGCATTTCTGCAGGGCTCTTAAACGTCGTACTTAGTATATTAATACTTCTTCACTATGTTATAGAAAATAACATTAGGGGCTCCTTCAACTCCTCCTTCTTTCATTTTGTCTTTAAGCTCTTTAGATGCTCCAAAGGCTTTGGCCTTGACAAGGTCGCTGACGGCACATACAATTACCACCATATTAGGGTCATTGATATCTCTGCTAAGAGCCCTGTCTGTAAGACCGGCGGCTGTCCTTGCCGGCTTATCGTTGTCAAATACCTTCTTCCATGCATCAAAGTCTTTTACCTTATGAGAAACTTTCATTCTCATAGGTCCGACCTGGGCAGAGGTGTCCAGCCAAATCATATTCGTCATCTGGAAAGTAGGAGCGCCTATTACCCCGGCTTTCTTCATGACTGCTTTGAGGTCTGCAGAAGCGCCAAATTGCTTTGCCTTTGCTGTATCATCCATTAGAGTTGTAACTGTTACCCTATTAGAGTCATCCAGATCCCTGCCTATTAAATAATTGTGCAGGCCATTGGCAAGGCGTGCGGAGTCGTGGGCTTCATAAGCCACGATCCATTTGGCAAAGTTGGCCACCTTCTGCCTGATGGTAAGCATGTTGGGGAGTTTTGCAGGTGCTGGCGGAGGGGTTGGCTCCGGGGCTTTCTGCATTGTAGTGTCTTTTGTTTCCGTTGTTGTCTTTTCTCCACCCGAATTGCACGAGAGAAGTGAGAGGCTGGTAAGAGCAATTGCTGCTGCAAGAAGTTTTACTTGTTTCATGGTTGAGATTTTTGAGTTTCTAAAGGTATAGATAATTAAGAATTAATAATTAAGAATTAAGAATGCCCTTGGGGGCAGAGAGAATTAGAGTTAGTAATGAAAATACCCGTTAGTGGGTATTCGCCACTTTCGAGCTTCGCCTACTTTTGGATCTCACAAACAAACACAAATTATATGAAGAAGTTCCTTCTACCGATCCTGGCTCTTGTATGCATTCTTTCTGTAAGCTGCAAAAAAAGCAGTACTCCAAATACTCCAGCAATTCCTGCTAACGGATGGACATTGGGAGCAACTACTTACACTACTTTCTTTGGCTTTCGCAATGTAGATGGCAGCGACGGCACTATGTTCCTCTCTGTTGTAGACAGAAACCCTGTTGACCCTGCAGTAAACTCTGCCCTTGTTGCCTTTAAGGCAGTACCGGCAGCGGGAACATACAAAGTAGTTGCCTGGACAGGTAGCAGCTCAACATTAGGTGCTACAGAATGTGCAGTATCAGCGGGATATGACCACACCTCGGGCTCTACTCATATCTATAACAGCACAGGTGCAGGAACAGTATATGTAACAGTTTCACTTACCGGCGGTAAATTCACCATGGTGGTTCCTGAGATACCTGTTGCTAATCAAGCTAATGCAAGTGATGTATCAACTTTAAAAGGCACATTGATAGAAAACTAGGTTTAAGAATTGAATGGTTCTTTACGGCGGAGCTTAAAAGAGCTTCGCCGTATTTTTTTGTCCCCTTGCCATGGTTCGCGGATGGAATCTAAGTAACTATCATGTAGCAGTCATGAGGAGAACAAGGAATAATTATGAATTATGAATGACCAATCAGGCCCGGCAATTGCTTTTTTCTCCATAAGTATCGGTGGTTCTTTCTATATTTATACTTGCCAAAATATTATTTATGAAACTAATTGCCATTTGCATCCTGACTTTCTTTTGGATCAACTGTTTTGCCCAATATGATATAAAGTGGGGCAAAGAACTTAAGCTTGACAGAAGCGTTGTAGAAATGGAGATGATAGCAGCCGATAATACAGGCTCTTACTTTATCCAGCAGGATATAGTTTCCCGCGGGGTTCAGATGATCTGGGACGACAGGCCCATGAACTATTCCTCTGTAACATTAATTAAGTTTGGCAACAATGCAGAACAACTGTATGCATTTGAACACCAGAACTTTTGCAGGGAGTATGAATTCATAGACCTGGCAGAGATCAATAACAAGCTGTTCATCTTTGGCTCGGTATACAAGAAAAAGGAGGGAGCCTATAAGATATATGCAAACGAGATAGATAAGAATACAGGGGCGTTTACGGGTGACCAGATAGAGGTAGGCAGCTATGTCCTGACCAAAAAGGAGTATAATACAAGTAATTTCGTTTCTTTTAAAGCCGCCCTGGTAAAGAATAAGGACAATGAGTATTTAGTGGTTTCGCAAACAGGCTTTGCTTATTTTGTCAGGGTTGGGGTTTTGGCTTTTGACGGCTCGGTACACCAGAAGAGCATAACCGAAGTAACAGTTCCGCGGGCCTATCATCACTATTCGCTGTGGGATGCAAGAATGACAGGGGATAAGATCGTGCTGTTTGAAAAATGGCTTGAGGACAGGGACCCGGAGAATAAGGACTATGCAAAAGTGTTCAAGAATTTTAATATTGCCGTTTACGATCTGAAAGGAACTAAGATAAAAGACCTTAATATGGACAAGCCGGGGAGCTTTACCCTGGAGGCGAAGCTGTTCTCTGTTACAAATAACGAGGTAGCGCTTGCAGGCTTTTACAGCAAGACCACCCGCAGGAACATGGATGGGTTCTTTATTAAAAAGATAGACGTAACGACGGGAGAGCTAATATCTAGCTCTGTAAAAGAGATAACTCCCGGCATGCTGGGCAAGACCTATATTGAAGATGATGAAGAGTATACCCGCAAAGACGAAAAGCAGAAGAAACAGATCGAAAAGAGCATGGAGAATTTCAACGATAAATTTTTGATCAAATCAATAGATGTGAACCCTGTTGATGGCTCATTTATGATAGCAGCAGAAATTGCTGACATTTCAGGGTCGTACGTTAAGTGGGAGCCGACATACTCCTCACCTAACAGATCTACCCGGTATTTAACCACTCACACTTTCAGGAACAAGGATATGGTATTCATTTCGGCAGATAAAAAGGGAGCCATTTCGTGGATGACCATAGTACCTAAAAAGCAGGAAGAGATCTTTCAAAGCGAAAGGGTCAGTTATACAGATGGCATCTTCAGCAGTACAGGTGGAATGCCAAATTATTCTTCATTCAACTCGGGCTATGTCAATAATAAGTATACGGCTTTGTACATAGATAATAAGAACAACGGAGGGGTAACAAAAGCGGGCGACAAGGCCACCAGCATATTCAACTTTTCTAAGCGCGGAGAATTATTTGCCCTTTCTTTTGACCCTATTACAGGGGTGGCATCAAAAACGCCTGTAGCAGACTGCAGCAACGAAGAAGTAATATTGATGCCGAGGCACTCTATAATTGTAGGCAACACGGCCATCATTCCGGCCTGCCGCAAAAAAGTCATGGGAAAGACAGCATTTAAGATAGCAAGATTAACGCTGTAAAGTGTCTGCTTGTGACTTTGATATTAACGCGTCCCGCGGATGGGGTTTAAGTAACTATCACGTAACTATCACGTAGCTATCATGTAGCTATCACGTAGCTATCAGGAAGCAGTCAGGAGGACAATTAAGAATTAATAATTAAAAATGGGTGTGCAGAGGTCAATTTGTTCGCCTGGACAAGTGAGAGATCAGAAGGAAAAAGCCTCCCGAAGGAGGCTTAGATTATTATTCCAGGAACTTTTCTATATACTGTTCTTTGTAGCCCATGGCCTTACAGAATTCGTCTAAGGTTATCATGGAACGGGGCGGCTTGTTAAGCTGCTTTCTTATCCTGGTCAAAAGACGCTGAGCATAGCTGGGGCTACGGCCTGTTATGCGTTGGATGTCTTTGGGGTAGATGATGAGTCGTTTCACTTAATTATAAATTATGAGTTATGAATTATGAATGCGAGTTGCTTACTCCTGTATTTCATTCTTAATTATTAATTTTTAATTACCATATTTCATATTGCACAGCGTTGCGAGGAAGACATTGACGGTGCTCTGGAAGTGGCGGACGATGAACCATGTTCTCCAGTAGTGGAAGTTGGAGGCGCTGTTGTCCTCATACATGCTGAGGATGGCCTCGGGCAGTACCTTCCACTGGTGGCGGTAAAGTGGGAATGACTTCCTGTAGTACATAAGCTTTTCAAACCATGGCCCGGTGCCTGCAAAGCCTTTGGCGTTGCCTGTGCTAAAGTACCATGTGGGCGCAGGGATGTAAGTATACTGGTTGTCTATGGCTACCCTTCGCGCCATGAGTACCCGCTGGCAAAATTCGAGGTAGGCATTGTAGGGATCGGGAGTGTTCATGATGAAGTTCTTTATCCATGACCGGGCAAACTTTATTTCTTCTTTAGAAAATATCTCTGTGTTCCATAAGCTTGTGTAAGCAATGTTCCATGCCGCGTCTGTAAGTGTGTCGATGTTGTTGTGTTGTGATTGCATTGTGTAATTGTTATTTTGTTTAACTATTTGTGATCTGATGTACGGTTTACGAGGTACTCCGTAAATCATGAATGCAAGATGTACCCCTGCCCTTACCCTGCTTTCCTCATTCGGGCAGTTTAGGCGCGTTTGTTCCTGACAATTCCTGTTTGTTCCTGGTTATTCCAGTTTGGGATCGTTTGGGCGTGATTACTTATGCTATGCATTGATTATCAACAAAATTGATATCCCATATGAATTAGCACGTGAAATTTATTTTTGTATTTGGCAAATACTAATTATTTTTGCATTGTCTTGAACCACCGCTTTTAGCGGGGCAGGCACGATTAGAAGGATGGAAAAGATGGACAGGATTATTTGTGTTGAACCACCGCTTTAGCAAGGCAAACAACATTAGAAGAATAAAATAAGATGGACAGGATTATGAAAGAAGTAAACAGAACAATGATCATACTGGCGAGAGAGTCTCGTGGGTGGGCGCAGAAAGAGCTGGGGGAAAGGATGGGGATGTCGGCAGCAAACCTGAGCAAGATAGAGCGCGGAGAGATCGGCATCAATGATAAGATCGTGGAGGCTATATCTATTGCAACGGACTACCCTATCCAGTTCTTTTACCAGAACGGGGGGATAGTGTCAGAGAATCTTGCCTATAGAAAGAGAAGGATCGTTCCTCAGAAGTTCATTACCAGCGTTGATGCCATGGGCAATGTGCTGAGGCAACAGGTACAGTTCCTCACGAGGATACTGAACACCGGCAAAGCGGAGCTGCCGCAGTGGGAAGTGAGCGAGGCGCTGAGCCCGCAGAAGATCGCGGCTAAGCTGAGGAGCAAATGGGAAGCAGACAACATAAGAGAGACGATACTGCTGCGCCTGGTGGAGCAGCACGGGATACCCGTGATGGCGTTTGACTTTGAGACGGACAGGATAGACAGCTTCAGCATGCTGACAGATGATGCATACCCTATCATATTTATCAACAAGAGACTGCTGGGCGACAGGAGGAGGTTCACTATTGCCTACGAGCTGGGGCAGCTGGTGATGCATACGAACAAGGCCATTGCGCCTGAGCGGGATATAAAGGATGAGGCTAATCTTTTTGCAGCAGAGCTGCTGATGCCGGAGAAGGAAATAAGGAAGGACTTTGAGGTGAGCATTACCGTGCCGGTGCTGGCAATGCTGAAGAAGAAATGGAAGGTGAGCATGATCGCTTTGCTGTACAGGGCCGACGACCTTGGCTACCTGAGTGCAAACCAGAAGAAATACCTGCTGGAGCAGTTCAACCGCCTGGGCATAAGAAAGCGCGAGCCGCAGGAGTATGACCTGCCGATAGAACAGCCTCACCTGGTGAAGAAGTGGATATCGCAATACAGGCAGAAGACAAAGCTGAGCCTTACAGAGACAGCGGCAACGCTGTGTATGAATGTGGATGAGTACCTGGAGAGATATGGGTAAAATTTAGAATTATGAATTATGAATGGAGGAAATATGCAATTGGCAATAGACAATTTGAAAATGTGGCAATTTGAAGATTTGAAAATGAGTTGATGGCATTGATAAAATAAAATAATTACAATATGCGGGATGGAGTAATGATAACAGAAACAAGGATAATAAAGCCTGCGAGCACAACGGAGCTGGCGGGCATGTACAGCGTATGCAATAAGACTTTTCTAAAATGGATAAAGCCCTTTGCTGAAGAGATAGGCGAAAAGAGAGGCAGGTTCTTTACCGTCCTGCAGGTGAAGATGATATTTGAGAAGCTGGGGAGGCCGGAGGAAATTGAGAATTATGAATGTTGAATTATGAATGAGAAGAACATCAATCGAAATACTCATTCATCTTTTCTGCGAGAGTAGAGTGGTTGACCTTCTCAAAAGGATGAGGCGTAGAAGGAAAAAGACAGAAGCTTCCATTCTTTATCTGGTGTGCTGCATTGCTTGACTCTTCCACAGTAACCATTTTATCAAGCTCACCAACAGAGATAACAACAGGTATATCTATATTCTGAAGTTCTTTTTCACTAAGCGCAGGCTTATTTCCAAGATTCATTAAAAGATCTGATGTTCTGCTAAGAACTACTTTCCAATCCTGTGGTGAATGCATTTGTTCAAGCGACTTTGCAAAAGCAGGAACTTTCTCCATGATCACTTCAGGGTTAAGCATAGAGGTTTCTCTTGATGCTGACTGAGGCGTCCAGTCAAACTTGGTAGCAAGAGTGAATATTTTATTCACACGCCCGGGATGATGTGCGGCAACATACAACGCAACATATCCGCCCATGCTGTAGCCGAAAATATTGACAGATGTGATATTCTTTTCATCCATGTAATGCAGGACCGTATCAGCAAATAAAGGAATGGAAAACTCCGGAGGGATATCTTCGCCTCCATGGCCGGGGAAGTTCAATGTGTGTACATCATACTTTTCGCTGAGTATATTTTGTAATAGAAAGAATTGTTTTGCTGAACTAAGGGCACCGTGAAGAAGGAGTAGAGGTTGTTTCATTTGAGCGAAAGTAAGAAATGAATTATGAGTTAATGAATGGAGACTATTTGATGATTTGGCAATTTGATGATGAAGGATATCAACTACAGAGAATGGAGGGCAAAGAATGCGCGGAGGTGGTGAAGTAAGAGAGAGGAGGTAAGAAGAGAGAGAGAAGGAGAGGTTAGTATTCTTTAAAAAAAAGTTGCAAATCAGATTTGTAATAACTAACTTTAGTAAACTTAACTTAACTCTAAAACCAATTCTTTATGAGAAAACTTCCCAATGCGCGGAGTCTAAGTACTCCTATGCGCAACTCCCAAATTCTCTTAAACATTATTGTAACATCCATTGTGATCCTTTCAGCCTTTGGGGTGAAAGCGCAAAATTCAGGATGCCTTAATGATGTAACACCACCTGTTATAACACCTTTGTCCTCCAGCATCAAGGTAACACTGGATGCATCAGGATCGAAGACTGTTATGCTGGCGGATATTGCAACTGTTACAGATAATTGCAATCCCAATCCTCTTTACAATATGAGCCCGGCGTCTTTTACCCTGGCTGATATCGGCTTTAAAACAATTACTGTTAATGCAACAGATGGCACATGGGGAACACCTTCCCCTGTAAGCTTTAATGCCCCATCCGGCATTGCTATGGATGCCTCAGGGAACATTTATGTTGCCGAATGGGGAAATAAGAAGATCAGGAAGATTACATCTTCAGGGATGTGCTCAACACTTTCTGAGATCATTCTTGACGGATCTTTTAAAGGATTTGTTAATCCAACCGGAATAGCTATTGATGCCGACGGAAATTATTATGTAGCAGACCAGGGAAATAACCGCATCAAGAAAATTACACCAAGCGGAGAAGTGATAATTTATGCGGGAGGAGTACAGGGATACCAAGATGGAAACGGCACCTCTGCAAGATTCAATCACCCTTCAGGATTAGCACTTGATGCAGCTGGCAATTTATACGTGGCGGATACAGACAATCAAAGGATAAGAAAAATTTCACCTGACGGCGCAGTGACAACCTTTGCGGGAAGTGTTGCTGGCTCGAATGACGGTACAGGAACAGCAGCAAGCTTTTCTTCACCTTTTGGTATAGCTTCTGATGCATCAGGAAACCTATATGTTGCTGACCAAGGAAATAACAGCATCAGGAAAATATCAGCGGGGGGAGTTGTAACTACCCTTGCCGGGGCCTTTAACGGACCATCGGGATTAACTGTTGACAATGCAGGGAATGTAATTATTGTCGATGCAGGAAGCAACTCTGTTAAAAGAATAACAGCAGCGGGCGACGTAACCGTAATTGCATCAAATCTTTCCAGCCCACGCGGAGTTGCAATTGACAACGCAGGTAATCTTTATGTAGCAGATGCGGGAAGCAATACCATCCGCAAAATAACTGCAGGGGGCCTATCTTCTTATGCAGGAAACGGAACAGCGGGGCTTGTTGATGGCAACATTAACAGCACTGCCACAGGAAACCAATCTTCAATGATAATACAGGTTGAAGTTGTAAACCAGCCCGCGCCGGTTATAACTCCAATGGCACCTAACATGACAACCAGCTTAGATGCGAGCGGCACAGTAACTAACAACGTAACTGATTATGCTACTATTACATCGTCATCAGCATTAACTTCAGTAACTATTGTTCCATCTACATTTACATGCACCAACATAGGCGCCCAGACTGTAACGATAACAGCAGTTAACGCGAGCGGTGCAACCTCTTCATTACAAATACCTGTAACGGTCAGCGAAACTATAAGCCCTGTGATCATGTGTCCTTCGAATGTGCAGATACAATGCGGCTCATCAACCAGTCCTTCTGTACTTGGCACTGCAACCGCCACTGACAATTGCACTGAAGCATCAGCAATAGATATCAGCTATTCGGATGTAAGCACACAAACTGCAACCGGACCAGGCAACTGCAACTATACAATATCAAGAACATGGAAAGCAAAAGATAGGTCGGGCAATTATTCGACTGTAGTTCAGAAGATCAACTCATGCCAGATGTCAGTTTCTTTAGGCGCTAACATGTACATATTGTATGGCGCCTTAGGATATGTAGGCTGTCATACGCTAACTCCAACAGTTACAGGTGGCATTGCTCCATACACATATTCATGGACCAGCAATGACCCACAGGTTGGGTCTTCTACCGCAAGCTCGGTTTCTGTTTGCAGAACCAGTGATGCAGCTTACAATTATTCAGTGACGGTTACTTCTGCGAACGGCTGCACAGCTACTGCTTCAGCTATCAGCATGAGGTTCATTAATATTTCGTGCTCATCCAATAACGAACAAAAGGTTGCGGTTTGCTTACGCCCTCCGGGAAATGTAAACAACTGTCACAATGTATGTGTTTCTGTGAACGCTGTACAGGCACTCCTTAAAGATGGCTCTTATCTTGGAAATTGTCTTGCAGATTGCTCAGTACCTAACGAAGCCCGCCCGGGATTCCAGATCGCTCCTGTTGAAATGCCTGTGTTTGAAGTGAAAGTGGTGAATAACCCGACGGTAAATTATTTCACGCTAAATATAAGCAGCACAAGGAACGAAAATATCTCAGTAAGAGTATCTGATGTGCATGGCCGTATCATTGAGGTGAAAGAAAATATGAGCCAATCTCAAGTACTAAGATTGGGAGCTCATTATAGCAGCGGTGTTTATTTTGCAGAGGTAACTCAAGGCAAAGACCGCAAGGTTCTTAAGTTAATTAAGCAATAAGTGATTCCCAATTTAATGATCATTCATTAGTTGGGTTTCATAATTGTAATTTTTATAAAACCCCATTCGAAAGAGTGGGGTTTTATTTTACTGATTGCTTTTTTAATTCGCAGAATTTTTATATCTTCCCTATCATTTAATTATCCAATATGAAAAGAAATCGCCTCATATCCCGGAGTAGTAATATTCCCAGGTTTATAATGCTGCTATTTATTCTCACAATCAGCAATACTATATTTGCTAATACTTATTACCTGACCACTGCCGGTGCAGGTGCAGCCCAAACCGCTGCCAATTGGAACACAGGCGGGATAGGGGGTGGAGGTACTCCTGCCGGTAATTTTACTACAGTCAATGACATTTTTATCATCGTCTCAGGAACACCGGGGATATTTCCTGCGGGCTCTGCTACAACCATTGCAGCGGGAGTCACCCTGCAGATCGAGGGCACATTTACTCTTGGCGCAGCCACCAATACCAGCGCCACCCTTACAATAAACGGCACTATCATTTTTACTGCAACAGCTACTACTGTTACAGTTAACGTGGCCTCGGCTCCCGGTGTCAATACTTTCGCATTAGGAGCTGCCGGGATACTAAAAACTGCAAATGCTACAGGGATATCAGGGGCTGCTTGCTCTTTGCCGGCCAGTGTTGCCAGAGGCCTGGTCACTCTTCCGACAACAGCTAAGTATGAATTTAATGGAGCAACTAACCAGGGAACTTTAGGCTTACCCGCTACAGTGAACACACTCACCATTAATAATAGCGGGGCCAGCGGAAGCAATACAGTCTCACTTGGAGCAGCTATGACCGCTACCAACTTCAACATGACGCTGGGGACCTTTGACCCAAAAACATTTCTTCTTACGACAACCACGCCCGTCTTTACTGCAGGCACCCTAAGGGTTGGTGCAGCAACATGGGGGTTAAATTATTCCACAGCAATCACTGAACCTTTAGCAGGTGTTATTGAATATTATGCAGCCGCGCAAACAGTAAATGGTGTTAATTACGGAGGCTCATTGCTGCTATCCGGAACCGGGGCCAAGACCTTATCAGTGACCACTACGTCAATAGCCGGAAATCTTACCCTAAACGGCACAGCATCGGCAACTACTGTTGTTGGATTGACTATTGGCGGTACAATAACAATAGGATCGGGAACCGTTTTTGCAGGAGGTATTTTTACACTTGTAATTAAAGGAGATTGGATAAACAACGGAACTTTTACAGCACTTACCTCAACAGTTACTTTTAATGGGACCAGTGCCTTACAAACGATAAGCGGTAGCTCAGTTACCACCTTCAGCACGCTGATCGTAGACAGGAATTCTTTGCAATCAAATATCCTGGAAGTGGTAGGGAGTGCAGGCATTGGGCAACCCACTGCTGCTTTTACATTAACTTCCGGAACAGTTAAATTTTCAGGCTCATTCACTTTTAATAATAAATTATTTACAACGGCAGGATATTCAATTCCTGCACCGGCGGGTATATGGCTTAATAATAGTAATGTAACTATTACAGGGCAGGCAGCCTCACCTACGATCGGAGGATTATTAGAGGTCACCGCGGGAACTTATAATATTGGCTCTGGTTCGGGAAATGAAATGACGGCTATCGCAGCTACAACCCCAAGCTTTATTATCAGCGGAGGAACACTGAATATTACAGGCAGGCTCAGAATTACAGTAACCGGTGCATCATTCAACATGTCGGGGGGAACGATCAATGTTACAACCGTTGGGAATGCTTCGAGCGGCAGCCCGGGATTTGGCTTTACTAATTCCGGATCTCTATTTACTATGAGCGGAGGAACTATCAATTTAATCCAGGCAAACAGCACAGGAGGAGCAACCCCAACAGATTACAATGTCTCTTCATCAGCGGCCAATACAAATATTACCGGCGGGACGTTAAACATCGGGACGACAGCCACAGCAACGAATTTTAATTTCCGCATACAAGGTGCCACACCAAGCATTGTTGTAGATAACACTACAAATAATAAAACAGCTACCCTTATTGCTGCTGTTGACGATTATGGAGATGTGACCATAAACACAGGCACGACATTGAACTCGAATACCTTTAATATGTCAGTGATGGGCAATTGGCTCAACAATAACACCTTTACTGCGAGCACAGGAACAGTAACCTTTACCAAGGCAAGCGGTACCCAGAC